>Ga0316208_1000465_pt1 | contig 49486 bp, 79 predicted proteins | sample 3monopyrite_MG_FD_204944 | JGI IMG/M metagenome (GOLD analysis project Ga0316208, IMG submission 204944) | Microbial mat bacterial communities from mineral coupon in-situ incubated in ocean water Damariscotta River, Maine, United States -... | ecosystem: Environmental > Aquatic > Marine >... | reverse complement strand
CAATTGACTATGATAGTTTCGATGAGGCCAGCCAAACTCTCTTTGCAGAGAATTTCGGCCTCTCAATGCTTTGGTCTAGGCAAACCGAGATCCAGAATTTCATTCAAGAGGTGCTCGATCACATTCAGGCGGTGATCTATGTCGATCCGTCGACCGGCCTGATCACCCTTGATCTGATCCGCGATGATTATGATGCAGGCACTCTCGATGTGCTCGATCCCGACAATGCGGATCTCACCAATTTCTCGCGCAAGCTCTGGGGCGATATCGTCAATGAGATCACTGTCACTTGGACGAATCCCGACAATGAGCAAGAGGAAACCATCACCGCCCAGGATGATGCCAGCATTGCCATCCAGGGCGGGATAGTCCCTGATAGCAGAAATTATTATGGTGTGCGGACTGCCGCCCTCGCTCAAGATCTCGCCTTTCGCGATCTCAGATCTGCAGGCCAGCCTCTTGCGAGCTGCGAGGCCGAGGTGGATCGATCTCAATATGCGCTGCGCCCTGCCTCAGTGATCAAGCTCACATGGCCTGAATATGGCCTCACCGAGCTGGTGATGCGAGTGCAATCGGTGGACTATGGCAAGCTAGGCGATCCCACCATCAAGCTCAATCTGATCGAGGATGTCTATGGCCTCGACATCGGCAGCTATGGGGATCCGCCAGGCACATCCTGGGTGGATCCATCGGCTCAGCCTAGCGATATGGATCCGGTCGAAATCATTACCCTGCCCTATTTCATGGCAGCAAACTCTGGCTTGGGCGAATTTATCGAGTCGCCTGAATATCCAGAGGTGATTTCTGGGATCCTGGCCAGCACCGATAATGCCGACACCTATGAGGCAGAGCTTTGGGATGAGGTGACTTTAACCAATGGCGATGTCGAATGGCAGGCGCTTTCCACGCTCAATGTTATCGGCACTCAAACTCTTTCTGAGGCTTTGGTGGCAGAAGCCAATAGCACAAATGTGCCTTTGGCCACCGAGGATGGGCGCACTCAGCCGGTGCTCGCCGGTTTTGTTATCCTGGGCGATGGCGCTGAGGCAACCAGTGAGATCTGCATGATCGATGCAGACAATAGCGATGGCACCTATACGCTGGTGCGAGGTGTGATGGACACTATACCGCGCGCCTGGCCGATAGGCACTCGCGCCTGGTTTGTGGATGAGAGCACCTTATTCGAGGATCTGCTGGTTAGGTCTGCCGCTGAGGTGGTCGATTACAAGGTGCTGCCGAGCACCTCTCAGGGTCAATTGCCACTTGCAGCAGCAACACTGCAGACTCACACCCTCACTGATCGGCCTTGGCTGCCCAATCGGCCTGGCAACGTTACTGCCTATGATGGCACCTTATTCTCAAGCCGATCAGCGCCTATCGATGCCAGCGACAATGTGAATGCTTATATCACTGTGAGCTGGGCGATCCGCAACCGGCTCGATGAGGATTCGCAGATCCTTTCATGGGATGATGCCACGCAAACCGCAGAAACCGGCCAAACCACCACCATCGAGGTGCGCGATGTCGATGGCGCTCTGCTGGCGACACATGACGGATTGACCGGCACCACCTATAATGTGCCGGATAGCTCATATTCCGGTGAGCAATTGATCGAGCTGAGGGTGTATGCTGAGCGCAGCGATAGTGATGGCGATTTTGTGAGCCTTCAATACTTCTCACATTGGGTGCTGGTCGCTGCAGCTACATTCGATAGCGAATTGATCACATTCGACACTGACTCTCTAACTTGGGACCAAAACTGATGGGCAGACAGATCATAGGCATCGGCACCGTGCCGAATGATGGAACCGGCGACACTCTCAGAGAGGGTGGCGACAAGATCAATGCCAATTTCGCTGAGCTGTATGGTGTGACGGGGATCCAAAACATGATCCCGATCATGGCTGGTGGCATGACTGCGCCCACCTCTAATGGCGCGAATTACACGCTCGATGAAACCAATGCAGTGCTCGCGCCAGCTCTCGATTTCGATCCAGACACCCAGGAATCGGCGCAATTCCTTTTGCCGCTGCCTGATGGCTGGGATGGCGGAGTGTGCCAGGCCGAATTCATTTGGACATCGAGCGGCACCGGCAATGTGGTCTGGGGCATCGAGGGTGTGGTGCTGGGCGATGATGATGCCCTCGCCATCGATTTTGAGGCGGCTGTCGAGGTTACTGATGGCGTGACTGCCTCAGGGGATCTGATGATCAGTGCTCGCTCGGCAGCATTCACTCTGGGCGCATATGGCACTGCAGGCGATCTCGGATGCTTTCGGGTTTATCGCAACGCGGCAAGCGGCAGCGACACCAACACATCAGATGCAAGATTGATCGGCATCAGGCTCTATATTACCACCACAGATTATGAGGATTCCTGATGCGCGCCATCGCCAAGTTTGCGCTTTTGCGATCCACAAGTGGGAATGCCTCAACTGGCGGGGCAGTTCCCTATGATGGCGATTTATTGCTAGAGGGCGATGAGCAGAGCGGAACGGATAAGCTGCTGCTAGAGGGCGATGAGCAGAGCGGTGCCGACATCCTTGAGCTTGAGGGGAATGAATAATGGCTGACAAAAACACAACTGCGCTCACTGCAGCGGGCACTCTTGATGGCACCGAGCTAGTGCCAATCACTCAGGGCGGGAATAGCAGAAAAGCAACGGCTGCGGCTATCGCTGCGCTCGGTGGAGGGAATTTCGATATGTGGATGGATGATTTTCAGGAAACGGGCGGTGCGGGATCGCCAAATCATGCGACTAAAGGCATTCCTGTTGTGCCATTTGGCGGAGTTGATCTTGACAGTTTGTTTTGTCGCATCAACCAAGTTTCCGGCGCAACATACAGGGCCAGATGTTACGAGATCAGCGGCCTTACGGCGAGCGACACGATCACTAGCGTTGTCGATAATGGCGTCGATGTGGTGGCGTCTGCAAATACTACACTAACGCCATTGAGGTTGCCTTTCGCTTCAACTGTCTCTCTCTCTGCCGATACGCTCTATGCTCTTTGCGTATCAAGAACAGATGGCGGCGACACCTACGCCCTGCCAATTGCGGCCAACAATAGTGGCAGTTTACGAAGCTATTTTTTCCCGTTCTACCTTCCGCCAAATCGCATTCAAATATCTCATGCGACTCCCGTTGCCACCGATACGCTCGATGGTTTTTCATCGGCTGGGTATATCGGAGTCGGGGTGATTGGAGACAGGGCAGGGATAGTCTGAGGACGAAATTGGCGCGTTTGTGGTGTGATCGGCGCTCACTCTCGCGGCGGCACCTCATAGCGAACCTATGAAAATCCGATAAGCCACAATATCTTGCAGGCTCCACTGACGGCAAAGGCCGGAACCTAACGCCGAGCTAAAAATTCCTGTAAGAGAAAAGGCCCTGGATCCATGAGTGACACTGAAATGAGCCATGCCACAATCGACAAAAGCGGTGAGGTCGATTTCCCGCAATGGGTCAAGGTGCTGGCCTGGATTGTCGGCTTGTCGTTTCCTGTGGCGGTGCTCTGCGCGGTTTGGATCGGAAACACCATCTGGGGCATGAAAGAGCAGATCACCGAAATGCGGACTGAGCTGCGAATTGCTCGCGATGATAGCTATGGCGCGACTGCTGCCACCGCTGCTCATGAGGCTCTGGTGCAGCGCATCCTGCGGAATGAGGCCGACATCAAAGAGCTGCAGCGATTGCATGGCCGCTAGGCGAACCTAAACCGCAGGGCAGGCTGGTGATATAACCTCTGCCCATGACGGATCTTAGAAAACCGATTTTTGACCAGGTGCGCGCGCTGCGCGGCAAGGGTTTCACCTCTGCTGAGGTGGCAATCCTTGATGGTGCGCTGGATCAGCTCGATGTGCCTCGCAATGGTGCCACGCCGCTTGCAGATCCGCAGGATCCATCCTGGCTGGCCGAGGCTCGCAAGCTCATGGGCCTGCGCGAGATCCCTGGGCCTCGCCATGAGAGCTGGATTGTCGATGGCTGGAAGCGCCTCGGCGTTGGCTGGTTCAATGATGATGAAACGCCCTGGTGCGGCCTATTCGCCGCGCACTGCATCGATGCGGCTGGCCTGCCATATCCCAGCATGTTTCCCAGGGCGAAAGCCTGGGCGAGCTGGGGCAAGAATTGCCAGCCTGTGCTCGGCGCGGTGGTGGTTTTCAGCCGGAATGGCGGCGGCCATGTCGGTTTCCTGGTCGGTGAGAGCGCCTCGAATTGGTATATCCTGGGCGGCAATCAGCGCAATGAGGTGAATATCATGCCGCTCGACAAATCGCGCGCGATTGCGATCCGCTGGCCTGCCGGTCGAGCAGTGGGATCCAGGCGGCCACCGGCGATGAGCGGCGGCATCACATCGGTGAATGAGGCTTAGATGCTAGAGCAGATTACCAGAATGCAATTCACGCTTAGCCACCAAATAGGCTTGGTGCGCGGCCTCTGGTGTCTGGTGCAAGCCAAGATATTTTCTCTGCATTCCTACCGTGATCTGAGCCTGCCATCGATTTCCCTTGCGGGTGACGCCAAGCAGGCCAGAGCTGCGATTCGACCGAGCAGCTCTTTTCTGATTGTGAGCATTGATCGCGCGATCAGCCTCGCGCAGATTGCACCAGCGATTATCGGCGCGATGGCCATTGCGGTGATCCACCATCTGAGCAGGAAATCTGCCAAGCATATGCAGAAAGGCAAGCCGATGAGCGGCATAATCTTGCCCAGCGATATGGATGAGTTGATAGCCTTGAACGCTAATCCATCCAGCCACCTCGCCAGCGCGGCGCGGCCCACATCGCTTGCGATAGGTAAAATCGCCGGTTTCTGGATTGTAATCCAAGCGATCTCGCAGGGTGTCGGCATCAAGATCATTCATTCCCTGAGGTTTAACCGACATGATTTAAGGTGGCAAGCATGAGGGTTATTGGCAGATCCATTGCTGCAACTTGGCACTGGCTGGGCGGCCCTTGGCGCTCGCTCAAGGCTTTCTGTGTCGCGCTGATCAATCTGGATCGCCGCCAGATGCGCGCGCTCTTTTCCATCGCCATGCTGGGCGGCATCATCGCGCTCTCATTCCAGAATATCGCCCTGATTTACCAGGTGCGGATCCTGCTCGGCCAGGCGCGCGAAACGCTCTTTGGTGAAATGGTGCTGGGGCAGCAGCTCTGGAATAATATCATCATTCTGGTTTTCTGTGTGAGCCTTGCCTTGATTGTCTGGGGCGCGGATTATTTCACCGCCAAATATCGAGGTGTCGAGGTGTCGGCTGGATCGGGTGGCAAGCCTGCCGAGCCGGTCGAGCCGCCTGCTGAGCCAGCAAAGAGAGCAGCCGGTGAGCCTATTCCGGCTGATATCGATTCGAGTGGCCGGATCCGGCCTGATGATGAAATGGTCTAGGAGATCGAGCGATGGCAATTCTGAGCGGCCTGGCAGCAGGTGAGGTGGCAACAAAGGTGGGCAAGGCCATCGGGATCCGAGGGGCAATTGCTATCGGCCTGGCAATCGCTCTGGGCCTGGTGATGTGGCGCGCCGATGTGATCAGCGGCAAGCTCGATGGCAAGGTGCAAGAGCTGGCCGATGAGCGCGCTGAGCACCAGGTCACTCGCAACTCGGTCGAGATCCTGCAGGGTGAGCTGGCTAAGTTCATCGGTGCCGGTGAGGCGGCCAGGGTGGCGCAGCTCGCAGCCATCGAGGCCCAGGCACCGAAATCAGCCGCGATGCGCGCCCAGGCCGCCGAGATCCGCAGCATGATCGATCAGATCGAGCCTGATGATCAGTGCCGCACACCTGATTTTGTGATGGGGAATTGATATGCGCGCTCTGAAATTTTCGCTGGTGGGCCTAGCCGCCCTGGCAATCGCGGCCTGCTCTCACACCGATGGGCCTGGCATCGAGGTGCGGACTGTCGAGGTGCCGACACCTGTGCCCTGTGTCGATGAGGCGGATCTGCCTGCTGAGACACCAGCAGCAACACTCACCGGCGATGCGCGAGTGGATAGCGCGCTGCTCAAAGCCGAGACACTGGATCTGCGCGCCGAGAATGGCGATCTGCGCGCGCTAATCGTGCCTGGGTGCACCACAATCACCGAGTGAGCCATGCGAGATCTCGATCTGTCCATTTGATCAGCTCGACTTTTGCATGGCCTAGAGCCTTTCGCCGCTCGCCAGTGATGCTCTCGATATAGGTTTCACTCATGATCGCGCACTGAGCGCGCCATCTGTGCACTTGCCGGATCATAATGGTGCCATTGGCGATGTCTCGCTTGAGGGATGGGCACCAACGGCAGCTCTCAGCGGCGCACTCTCGATGCAGCATCGGCTCCACCTGCAAGATCGCCCAGCCATTCGCACCATGCGGCTGCGGCTTGGCATGTGAAAGGGAAACCTTTGTGGATGCCTTGATCGAGCGGCCACATAGATCGCATTTGCAAAGGCCAATCGCCTCGCGTTGGCGATTGCTATGCGGCTTTCCGAAAAATGGCTTACCCTGGCCAGGATCCGAAAACTGCATGATCGCTGGGCGCTTGAATATCGGGCAGGTGCCAATCCAGAATTTTTCCTCTGCCGACCATCCTACTGTCCAAGGCACCGAGGCTGCGCCGAATTTCACTCTGCCACCTCAATCGCTCGCATCACGCGCTGAGAGCGCCCTGAGGGGCCTTTGCGCTTGTCTGGGCCGCAGGTGATGAGGCCCTTGCGCTCAAGCGCCGAGAATCGCGCTGTCACTGAGGAATAGGCCAGATCGCGAAAGCGGTGCTCTAGGAGCTGATAGGCGCAGCAGCCATCCTTGCCATAGGATCTGATCGCCTCATGCACCATGCGCTCAAGCCTGGTGGTGTCGGTGGATCTCGCCGCCTCTTTGCTAGTGTCTGGATCCTCTCGCCTGGCGAGCTTGTGCGCCTCGGTGCCATAGGTCACACCACTGCTGAATAGATCTTGCTGATCGCTCATCATTCTTGCTCCACTGTCATTGCCTCGATCAAGGCTTTCTCGGTGGCCGCCGCCAGCGCAGGCAGATCGATCACACCATGAATGGCAATGCGGCCCTCATTGTCATAGAGGGTGCAGGATCCACCCTGGCCGGTGAGCTGCTGCCGGTGGATTTCCTCTTGCATCCTCGCGATCACCAGCCACCCTCTGCTAAAGCCGCCTCTCATTCTAGCCACCACCAGATCGCCAGGCCGATGATCGCCCAGATGCCGATGATCATGATGGCCGACCACATCGCGCAATTGGCGAAAATAGGATCTGGGCCTAGTCTGAATTCGCGCCTCATAACCGCCTCTCTTTCATCCAATCTGCGATCTGCTGGTGCTCATCGCCAGTGCCATCATTTTTGAGCCGGTTTGCCCGATAGGACATCACCGCCACATTCCCTGGCACATAGCCGCGATCATTATTGATCCGATCCAAGGAATAGGCCCAAGGATCCTGGGGGCCGGTGGATGCTCTCAATGGCTTTCCCAGGATTGGGCAAGCCTCTGGCAGAGGCAGCAGATCAGCCTCGGTTAGATCAAAATCAATTCCGAGCTTGGCGGCTCGACTGCGCGCGCGGCGCACCATGTGAGCAGCCGGATGCTTGCGATAGTGATGCTTGATCCAGTCATTTATGCAAGCTCGACACCTACCCTGTCGGCCATCCCTCGCCCTCTTATCAGGCGGGAATTCGCTCAGAGGCTTTTCGATCTGGCAAGCGAGGCAGGTTTTCATAGAACCACCGTGATGCTGTGCTCTGCGCGAGTGATCGCTGTATAGAGCCAATTCCTGCGATGCTCTCTGAAAACACCAGCCTCATTGACCACAAGCGGCCTCGACCATTGTGAGCCTTGGCTTTTGTGGCAAGTGATCGCCCAGCCAAAGGTGAATTCATGGCTCTCGCGCCGCACTTTCCAGTGCAGATCCCTCTCAGTGCCTCGAAAGAAATGCGGAAACACCGAGACACTCTGGCGCTCGCGATCCTCATCGAGCGAGTCGATGGCCATTTCCCAGGTCGGGATCCTGTCATTCCCTCTGGCGCTCTTGCCATTCTGCTGCAGCTCCACCTCGGCCAGATTCCACATCGAGCCATTCAATAGGCCCTCTTGGTGGACATTCCGCAGGCAGATGAGCTTATCGCCCACCACCGGATCATATGGCTTGCCCTCGATCCCGATGCCCTTGAGCTGCCGGATCCTGGCATTCATGCCGGTGCGAGTCTTATTCATGCCGCAGATCACCTGATCAGCCTGCATCACCAGCTCTGAGATCCGATCTCGATTGGCTGGGCCTCGCTTGAGCACCAGGCTCTCGCCATAGGTTCCAGGCTCAAGCCAGCGGCCAGCTCGGATATCCATGCTCATTCTGATGATGGGATTGTCGGCAGCCTGGCGATGCACCTCATCGAGCATCACATCAGGCTCGGCGGCAATGAAATATCCCTCGCTATCGATGGGCGGCAACTGCGCCGGATCGCCCAGCACCAGAATGCGCTTGTCAAATGAGAGCAGATCCTTGGCCAGATCCTCACCGACCATCGAAACCTCATCGATGATCAGCAGTGCAGCCTGGTGCAATGCACTCTCATCATTCAAGACAAAGGTGCGCTCGCCGGTGGTCGGATCCTGCTCGCATTTATAGATCAGCGAGTGGATGGTGCTCGCGCCATCGCATCCCTTGGATCTGAGCACCAGAGCGGCCTTGCCGGTGAATGTCGCATAGAGCACCGAGCCTTTCACCTCGGCTGCCAGCTCGCGCGCCAGGGTGGTTTTGCCGGTGCCTGCATATCCGAAAAGCCGAAAGATCTGCTGGCCGCTGGGATCTTTGAGCCATGCCTGCACCGCCTTGATCGCGGCATCCTGCTGAGGTGAGAATTCCATCAGCCGAGCACCTCATCAGGCACCTCGAAAAATCCCTGGCCGCCCTTGAATGGAATCGGCTCAGGCAGGGCCTCGATGTCGGTTAGGATCCAGCCAAACCGCTCAGGCCCATAGTCGCCATAGAGCTTTTCGATTGGGCCGACTTTGCCAGCAGCCAAGAGATATTCGGTGGTGTAGCAATCGGAAATGACTGCGCGCGCCACCAGCGCACCGAGCGGCAACCGCTCAGGCAGGCGGCCCAGGGCGCGCTCGACCGAGGCAAATTCGCGCTGCTCTCGATCCATGCGCTTTGCGGCATGAATGAGGATCGGCCCTCGCACTTTGGTGCGCCAAGATCGGGTTTCGATGGACTTGTGGCCAAGGGCGATTGCTGATGCCCAGGGCTGCCATAGTGATATCGCTCTCATCAGCTCTGATCCTCTAATTTGGCGGCCTCGGCGCGCAGGATCTTGATCTGATCATCGCGCTTGTGGTCGAGCAGCATCGCCTGCGGTGGCCGTTTCTCGACATGGAAAAGGCTGGTGAGGTGCTGCGGTGTGAGCATCGCCATCGCCTGCTCGAAAGTGCCACCGGCCTCTAGGATCTCGGCGGCCATGATGAATTCATCGGGCGAGCTGGCGCTGCAGTGGCCATCCTCTCGCTGAAATCCCTCATTGAGTGCTCTTGTCATGTGTCACCTCGAAAAAGTGGCCGCCGCCCAGGGGGTCAATTCGCAAGCGGCGGCCTAGTCTCGGCGCGCAGTGGAGCTGTCACGCCGGTTTGATCACTCGCTCAGGCGGTCGAATGCGGCAGCATGGGCATCGCAGATCTTTTTCCACCGCTCGGCATCGCCATTGCGGAATTGATCGAGCGCCCTTTGCTTGCCGCTTTGCAGCTCTTGCAGTTCATCGAGTGAGCCGGTCGATTCCACCTTGGCGATATAGTCCAGCATCCACTGCTCGCGCGCCGCCTCGGGATCCTCGCCGCTCTTTTCCGGCTTGCCCTTATCGCGCACCGGCTCAGCACCGCCGCTCGCCCACTGAGCCAGGCAGGATCCGCTCTGGGCACTGATGAATGCACCATCAGGGAAACATGCCTGGTGCTGCTCTTGGAGCTTGAGCGCGATGCCCTTCCCTGGATCCGATGGCAGCAGCACAAAGCTGGCGGTCATTTCATACATGAAACGCTTTTCGCAGATCGGCTCCCACCGCTCATTGATCGGGCGATCCTCGGCTGGGATCACCTTGACCGAGCTGCGATCTTTACCATCCCTGCCGGTGAATTTCTCTTGCACCAGTTTCATCTTTTCCTCGGCGCGCAGGCAAAAGATCATGTGCAGGCGGCACTGCAGGAATCGCATCATCATTTGCTTGTGCGCGCGCTTTGGCTCTTTCCAGTTCCCAGGCGATTTCACCGGCTGCTCGATCCAGTGCTCTTTTTTCCACGGCTCAGGATTGCTGACATTCGGCTTGGGCACACCCTCTGCGATCCGGTCGGCCCATTCGAGCACACCGCCCTCGGATTCCCACTCATGGCTCATGCTATCGACCACCACGGCAGCGAAACCGGCCTCATTCGCCTCGACCACCGCATCCTGATAGCTCTGCGGTGTGAAAGGCGGCATCAGCTCGGCATATTCAAATGGAAAGCTGCTCTTGAAATCGGGATCTGCGCCAGGCTTGGGCGCATAGTGCAAGGCCCTGCCGCCCTCGCTATCGAGCACCACAATGCGAGCCTTGCCCTCTTTCTTGATGGTGGCCAGGATCTCATCTGGTGCCATGCCTGGATAGGCCAAGCCGAGCGCCAGGCAGATCGCGCTATAGGTTTTGCCGGATCCTGATGCGCCAGCCAGGGCGATCAAGACTGAGGTGGTTTCGCGCTCAGCGCGGCGGAATGTGAAACTGCTCATGATCACTCACCATCCAGAAATTGCCGCACCGGCTCGCTCGGCTCGCGCCGCTCGATGCCCTTGGCCGCCTCGACCATCGCGCCGATGAAATCGCGGCTGGCCATTCCGGCATCCTCGCGATCTGTCCACTTGCTCTCGATCCAGCTCGGTGCCTCTTGGTGGGCATCCTCGACCGGAAAGCCTGGCCAGCACTGCTCAGCCATGCACAGGCCGAAAAGCCGGATGGCATAGCCGATCTTGCGATCAGCCATCGCCAGGCTGGCCGGTGCGGTGCGGTGCACCATCAGGCAGTGCGGCTGGGATGTCTCGATCACAGGAAAGATCAGGCGCGCCTTGCGGTCGAGCACCTGGCGGATCCCGCGCCGATAGAATGCATCCTGCAGGTCGGCACCGATGTCGAAATAGGTGCGGCCATAATCATCAGGCCCAGGCGATGCGCCGGTGCTTTTCCAATCAGGGAAAGCCTCACCCTCATCTGGCAGCCAATCGAGCTTGCAGCGGCACATGATCGGCCCTGCCTCGGTTTCCTCGATCCAGATCAGGACGCGCTCAGGGCGGCCTGCAGCCATCGCGCCAGCCAGCTCAGGCCGGATCTCGATCTGCCCTGCAGCGGCGCTGAGCATTGCCCTGGCGCGCTGCATCTGCTCTTTGAGCACCGGCTGGCGGCCAGCCTTGAGCGCGGCATCGCGATCATCCTTGGCGGCCTTGGTGCGCCAATCATTCGCATCGATCACCTGGATCTCATCGCCCTTGCCGAGAATGAGGGTGTGGAATGTCGAGCCGAGATCAAACTTGGTCGAATCCTGGGCCTCATAGTCTGGATTGAGGCGAGGGTGATTGTGCCACATATGGCGCGCGGTGCCGGTGCCGGATCCGAGCGGCAGGCATTTCTTTGCGAGCGAGCATGAGAGGCTCGGTGTCGCGCAGGGATCGGCATGATATTGCGCCTCGGTCATGAGGTATAGGCCAGGCTCAGTGATGAGATCCTCGCGCTCGCGCCAATCGATTTCGGTGGGATGTGCCATGTGATTCCTTTCTCTAGCTCCGATGTCTGCATATCATAATGTGCAGAGAGATCAATTCTGGTGGTCGATACTTTCCATCACTTTCTGATATTCGGCCTGCACATTGCCTGCGGCCTCGATGGTGAACGCGAGGCAGATCAGGGCGAGAATGCCGCTGATGATCGCCGGTGCTTTATCGAGGTGCACCAGGGCGAGCAGCGCCATGATGGTAAACCAGGCAATGCCGACCACACCGGCAAAGGTGGCGAGGATCCAAATGATAGTCATCAGAAAGGCTCCCCTTGTGTGCGCTCGATCTGGATCAGCAGCCGGTCGATGAGGAAATTCTGCAGGTCGCGAGTCTCATCGCCTGCGCCAGATCGCAGGTGCGCCCATTCCTCGAATAAAGTGGCGGCCAGCTCGCGAGTGCCCTTGTCGAAAGCGCGCTCAGCGAGAAAGATTCGGCCATCCTTGGCCAAGCCATGAATGCTGGGGCCGAGGGTATCGCAGCAGATGATGGGGAATTCCTCGATCTCGATCCCTGCCTGCAGCAGCATCCATTTCGCGCGCTGCATCATGGTCACCTGGTCGGTGGTGAGCTTGAGGCCATCGCCAGGCTGCATATCCTCGATTGCGCTCGCCCTGGCGAATGAGATCACCTTGGCATTGGCCTTGGTGTGCTCGGCGCTCATAGCCACCTCTCGCGCGGCCTCTTTGAATGCTGGGCCTGGCGAGCCATACTGAGGCACATCCATGAAATGCTCTTGGAATTGATCGCCGCAGGTGAGGATCCGGCGCAGGATCTTGCGATCATCGATCTGGGCGATGGCTTTCTCAAGCCTGGTTTCGCAATTCCACCAGTGCCGCGCGGTGCGATCCTCGGTGAGATCCAGGGTGCCTAGAATGTTATAGGTGTGAGTGAGCGGCCTGATCGGGGTATAGATCCGCACACCGCGATAGAAAACATGGCGACTGATGCCCTCATGGATCTCGGCATATTCGGTGCGCGTCACCGGCTCGCTTTCCAGCAGGATCTCGCGCCGATCCGGCCAGATATCATCGAGGCCGCGCACCAGGAAAATAGTGCTCTCTGCAGAATGCTTGCCGCAGATCTTGCCGCCATCATCGGCCAGCAGATAGGTGCCACCCTCATCGCGGCAATTGCTGGCCAGCTCGCGAAAGGCCATCCAGGGCTGCCAATTCTTGCCAAGCATGGTGGTGAAGCCGAGGCGCTCACCATCCATTTTCACCAGGTCAAATTCCTGGCCTCTGATGCTGGTGCGCTCAGCAGTGAATTCATGGCGCTGGCCATCGCGCAGCAGCTCGATTGAGCCGCCATTCCTGAGGATGGTGGCAATGGCGAATTTCAGGCCGGTGCCGAAATATCCAATGGGAGAGTCGGCCTCTTTGACAGAAACGCCCATTGTGAGTGCGGCATCGAGATCGATGATGCCAGGATTGCGGAAAATGATCATTGTTTGTGCTCCACTATGCTTGATCGATGATGGGGATGCCGAGGCGCTTGCCCTGGCGCTCAAGTTCGGCCTGGATCTCATTGAGAGGTCGAGGGCCGCCATACTTATAGACGCGCCGCCAGCAGGTGCCCTGCCACTCGAAACGCGCCACCACAAATCGCATCCTGTCGAGCGGCAAGCGCCGGTGATCAGGGCGATAGAAATCGATGCCCAGGGCTGCGGCTCGCAAGGGCCTGCTCACACTGGCGACATGGCAGATCGCGAGATCCTCTTTTGTCATATGCGCCAGGGCGAGCTGCTGGATGCTGAGCATCACCATGCATCGATGCTTTCAAGGGCGCGCTCGCAATTGCGCTCATGCCAATCATCCATGCTCTTGCTGATCGGCTTGCGCTCATCATCGCGCGCATCGATCTTGTCGAGCTGGATCCAGACTGCCTCAGGCACCGGCGAGCCATCGCCATTGGCATAGGCATAATCATCGACATAGCAGCTCATGATGCCCACATCAGGCTCGGCTGGGCCGACCGAGAAAAAGAGGGTGAATTCGATCTCTCGATAGCCACCATCCTCATCATCGGGATCCTCGATCTCAAGGCTCACATCCTGCTCTTGATAGGACATGAGCACTGAGCGCGGCAGAGATTTCGCCTCGCTGTAGGGTGTCGGCTGATAGCTCATTGTGCTGCCTTTCTTGAAACTAGATATCCACCCCATTGCGCGCCCATAACCGAGGCAATCCCTGGATAGGTTTTGCTGCGCTCAAGCCACCGATCATCGCTCGGTGAGAGATTATTCTGGCCGCTATCTGTCTGGTTTGCCCAGCGAGGTTTCGCGACATTATCGCCGCCGCAATTCGGGCAGCCATACTTGCCAAGGCCATCCTCAAGCACCATGCCGCAACACACCAACCTCGGCTCGATGTAATCTGTCACCTTGGGCAATCTGGGCAGGCCCTTGATCCAGAAGCCAGTGCTTTTGCTCGCATCATCGCCATGCTCATACGGCTGCACAATCTGATCTGGTTTTCGATATGCCTTACTGATGAATGATGGCGATGGGTTTTCGATTGCATGAGGATAGGGCAGCGCATCGAGCCGCTTGAAATTTTCCACCGCCTCAGCCTGCGCCTCGCGCCGCGCCGCGCCGGTCAAAGTGCCCTCTTTCACTCGCTGATGATAGCCGATCTCTGGATAACGGTCGAAGTCGGGATCTTTCAGTGCCCAAGCTGCACTCACAGTGAGATAGGTGCACATCGGGTGAAATAGCGCGCCATCCCAATGATCCTCGGCCACATTCCAGATATCACCCTGAATGTGTCGATCCGGCCTGCCTCGGCTCGGCAGCAGATCGCATGTCCAAGCCTCGCAGCCAGCGCGCTCAAATGCCTCAAGAGTGAGCTGGCAGGCCGAATAGCCAATGAGAAATCTCGGCTTGCTCATGCTGCACCTGCCGCGACTTCCTCAGCCATGCCGCGCGATGGGCAAACGCGCACAAGACGCTCGCAAGCATACACATAGAATTCGGTGCAGGGCGGATAGCCATTTGCCACCACTGCCGACATTTCGCTGATCTGAATTTGCATTGATATTGCTCCACTGTTGCGGTGGGATTTTCCCTTGCCGTAGCGATTCTATCGCATAGATCTGTGCACATTGCAAGAGGACGCACCTTGCATTGTGCATTTTTTTCTCTATGGCTGAGTAAATGAGCACGAATATCGACACGCTGAAAAAGCGGATCCGCCAGGCAATCGCGAAAGCGGTGGCCGAGGGTAAAACACCGGCTGGCCTCGCGCGCGAGATCGGCCTGCATCGCAATGCGCTCTATGGCTGCGATGATCCCGATTGGGATCCCAAGAGCAGCACTCTCGAAAAGCTAGAGCGCCATCTGCTCTAACTCGACCGGCGAGCTGGTGGTGCGCCGCATCAGATCGCCATTTCATCCCAGGCGCAGGGGAATATCTCATGGCTGATGAGTCTGAGGCCAAAGCTGGCCACAACTCGAAAAAGATCGATTTTGCCGGTGGCGCAAGGGTGCTGAAAACCACCCTCACCGATCTCAGGACGCGCGGCGCAAAGGTGCGCGGTGATCAGAGCGCGGCCTGGAAAAAGATCGAGGAAATGAACCTCAATAAGAAAGCCAGCAAGGCGGTTTTCGCGCTGATGGATCAGGGCACCGCCGAGGTGAGCGATTACCTGCGGACATTCATCGGCCTGCTCGATCCTTGCGGCCTCGGCATCATCAGGGATATGGTGGACATTGCCGAAAACAAGGATGCGATCACTGTGCCCTTGATCGCCCAGGACATGATCGATGTCGGTGATGGCGGCACTGTCGCCACCAAGGCGATGAAAGAAACTGCCGCCACCGATGCTGCAGCAAAGGCCAAGGGCAAGAGCTGATGAGCAATGCGATCCTCGCCCTGGATCAGTCTCTCAGCCGCACCGGCTGGGCGCTGCATGTCGATGGATGTGATCTAATGGTGGGATCCTGGCCGCTGGCTGATCGGCCTGCGCTGCGGCCTGAGGGATTCCGCCAGCTATTCTATCACCTGGATCAGATGCACAAGGCTCATGGCCTGGCTGAGATCATCCATGAAAAGCCGAATTTCGGCGCGGCAAACCAGGGCGAGGATCAATTGATAGGCCAGATCGGCCTGATCGCGGTGATCGAGCTATTCGCCTGCTCGCGATCAGTGCTGGTGGCCGCTCATTACACTCAGAGCTGGCGCACCACCTGGTTTCTCAAGCATGAGCGCAAAGCGATCCAGGCCATGCCTGGCAAGCTCAGAGAGTGGAAGCGGCGCGCGGTCGAGCGAGCTGAGCAATATGGCCTGCCTGCCACCAATGGCGATGAGGCCGAGGCTTGCGCGATCCTCACTCACCACCTGCTCACCGAGCAGCGCAATGCGCCCTGGTTTGTGGAGCGCCGATCTCAGATCAGCTCGATAATATGAGCTGCGGCAGATGTGATGATAGCGGCCTCATAGATCGAGGCCCTGAGCAATGGGAAATCTGCACATGCCCTGCTGGTGGTGTGGTGCATGAGCAGAGAGCGGCGAAAGCCGAAAAAGACAGTGGAGCACATAAGGATGAGCATCGATAACCAGAAAGATTGCGGCTGGCCTATTCACTGGTTTGCCATGAATTTCATGCGGCGCATGTTCTATGATGCCCAGGATGGGCACTGTGGCATCTGCGGCGCGACAATGCCGCGCGCGCTGAATTCGCCCAAGCTGACATTCGATCATGTGTGGCCGAAATCATGGGCCGCAGCTCGCCCTGAGAGCAAATTCCTGGGCAATCTGCTGCTCGCTCATGCCAAGTGCAATGATGCCAAGGGCGATGCTACGCCGGATCCCGATCAGGTGGACCGGCTGCGCGAGGTCAATCGCAAGCTCGGCTTGCCGCCTGGTGAAACTCATCAGTGGGATGCACCGATCACAGGGGATGAAAATGGCGCAGAATAGATCCAGCGCAGTGATGCAGCAGCGTAGCGAGCCGCATGATAGCCTCGATGATTTCCCTACACCGCCTTGGGCAACTCGCGCGGTGATCGAGAAAATCCGGTGCAGATCTGCAATCAAGCTGAGCCGCCTCACCTCGCGCGATCCCTGCTGCAATCGCGGCCACATGGTGCGGCCCATGCTAGAATCTTTCGGCCAGGTCTATGCCAGCGATGTGCACGATTATGGCGGCCATTTCCGGCAGCGTGATTTCCTCTTTCCTGATGAGATCGAGCCGGTCGATTGGACTTTCATCAATCCGCCATTTCGGCTCGCTCAGGAATTCATCGAGCGCAGCCTGAGCACCAGCTTGCATGGTGTGGCCTGCATCGCGCGCACCTCATTCCTTGAGGGTATCGATAGGGTCGATGAGCTATTCCTGCCGATGAGGCCAAGCCTGGTGATCCAATTCGCTGAGCGGGTGGTGATGCTCAAGGGCCGCCTGGTGCGCTCTGGCGCGCCGGATCCATTCAATCTGCATGAGAAAGGCCCTCGCAAGGGCAAGCCAAAGCGCGCCACCTCGGCCACCAGCTATTGCGCGGTGCTCTGGGAAAAGGCGCACATGAGCAATCACCCTGATGTGCCGACCACCACCGAATTCGATTGGATCCCGCGCTGCCGCCTCGAAATGGAGCGGCCTGGCGACTATCCCGATCCGGTGGATGGCCTGGCCGAATTGGAAAGGCAGGCAAGCTGGTGAGCAACCTCTATGATGATCTCGGCATCGAGCCTGATGCCAGCCAGGATGAAATCAAGGCCGCGCACCGCAAGGCAGCTCGGCAGCATCATCCTGATGCCGGTGGAGATCCTGAGCACTTCCACAAGGCCCAGAATGCCTATCTGGTGCTCAGGGATCCTGATCGCAGAGCGCAATATGATCGCGATGGCACCGCCGACCAGCCGCAGGATGATCGCCTGCAGGGCGCGATGGCGCTGATCCAGCAGTGTTTCGATGCGATGATGAGCCAGGGCAATCCTGAGCACCAGGATATCATCGATCTAACCAGGGCGGCACTCACCGAATCTCGCGATGTGCGCCGCGCCGAGCAGGTGAAGGCCAAGGCCCAGGTGGCCAAGGCGCGAAAGCGCCGCAAGCGGCTCACTTATCGCGGCACCAGGGGCGATCTCATCGGCAAAATGCTGGATGATCGGATCGCTGAGATCGAGGCTCAGGTGCGCGGCCTGTCAAAAGCCATCGAGGCGCATGGCATCGCGCTTGAGATCCTCGATGATTATGAGTGGGAATTCGATGAGCCGCCATCGATGCCGATGCGCGGCTTCACCTCGACCAGCACAGGCAGTGGATGGCCATGAGGATCGCCGGTGCAAATCCTGTGTGCAATCCTGTATGCCCAGCGGCTCACTTGCGAATCGAGCCACCTGAGAGCAGGAAAGAAATGAGGCCCGATGTGCTGGTGGACACATCGAGCCTTTAATCGCAATCATTAGTGGAGCTAGAGAAAGCGAGCACATGCCTCATATCAAATTTGGCTCGGCTCGCAATAAACCTGTTGCAATAAGTGTAACCTAACTTATTCTGGCGCGAGAATTGGAGCTGGTATGAAAATTGAGCGAGGCATTCCTATCACCGATGGGCGCGGCATTGGCAGGTCGCCAGGCCGCCCTATGAAATATCCTTGGCCAAAATTGAAAGTCGATGAGAGCTTTTTTGCTGACATCGAGCCTGACACATTGCGCGCTGCCGCATACAAATATGGCAAAAAGCACGGCCTCAAATTCATTGTGCGGAAAGAGGGCGAGGGTGCGCGAGCATGGCGGGTGGAATGAGCGATGATCAGCGCCCAAAATTCTGCAATATCTGCGCCTCTGATTGGCTTGGTGGCTGCGCCACACTGCCGCCTTTGGCCGAGTGGTGCTATCTGCAGATCAGCCTCTATAACATGGACAAGGGCGAGCCTGTGCCAGCAGTCAAGATGCCCATGATCTTTGTGCGGCTGCCTGATTATGAGCAGCATGTGGAGCTGCTGATCGAGGTGGGCAAGATCCACAAAACAAGCGGTGGCGGTCTATTCGTCAAGCGCGCTCTGGTCGAGTATCAGAAGGCCGAAACCGCTCTGAGCAAGAAAAAACGAGCAGGAAAAGCCGGTGCGAAAAAGCGTTGGGAATCAGAGCACTTAGATAGCAGTGCCAATGGCACCGCCACGCAAGAATCATGCGACACCAATGGCATAGAGAATAAGATAGAGATAGAGACTGAGAAGGAAGCTAAAGCTTCCCCCCCTATAGTCCCCCCAAATGGCGATATGATTTTCTCGGTGCCTGAGGCTGAGTTGCAAGCATTCCGAGAACACAGGATCGAGATCGAAAAGCCGCTCACAAAGGTCGGTGAGGCTCGCCTGATCAAGAAACTTGAGCGGATATGGGATGAGCATCACCATCCACCAGAAGCGGTGTTGCAGCAGAGCATCGATGAGGTCTGGATTGGTGTCTTTCCTCTGAAAGAGGATCGCCAGGGAAGATCCGGCTGGGATTTTGTGAGAGGTGGATCATGAGCACCGATGTCACCACTCAAGCCAGATCTCTCGGCAGAGCCATCATCGATTGGAACGCTGATCTGCCAGCTCTCGCTCGCGACACATCGCGCGAATCGGTCGAGGTCGCCATTGCCGGTTTCGAGCAAGCCATGATCCCGATGAGCAAGATCCAGCTCGCAGCTCGCCAACCCGACATGCAAGAGCTTGCCAAGCACATCGGCATGATCGGTGTGAGAATCCGCCCTGATTTCGACAAAAGCCAAGCTGAGAATTGGACTGCTGCGATGGTCGATGCTCTCGATGCTCTGCCAGCTCGGATAGCAATCGCCGCAGCCAAGGATGCCAAGCATGAGCCGATGGAATTCCCAGGCCAAGTGCTCGGTGTGATCCAAGCCAAGGCTGAACGCCATTTGGCAGACTATCGCATCAGGATCCGCAGACTCAAGAAACTGCTCAAACTCATCGACCATCCACCGCTGCTAGAGGCATCGGATGAGGTAAAAGCCGAGGCCAAAGCTCTGAGTGATGCCGAGCCGCAGAATATGCCAGAGCACTTGCGCCAGCTCGGCATAGCAGGTGGTTTTCTGATCGAGGATCAGGATGGCTCTATTCGATGGGCAACGGATGATGAGCAAGAGCAACATCGCGAGGCAGTGAATGAGCGGCGCATCGCGCGCGCGCGAGAGTGATCATGGCCTGGCTGGTGGACATCCTGAGCATGAAAATTGCCTGGCCGCTCGCAATGGCGATCCTGATGGTGGTGCCTGCGCTGCACCTGGCCTGGCTCAAGTGGAGAAATCGAAATGACTGATCAAGAGATCTCGGATGAGGTGCGCTCGATCCTGAGCAGATATCGGCTGCACATGCATTGGGCGGCCTCGGCTGCCGGTGATCGAGTGCGGAAATATGCGATCTGGTGTGGCGACAAGGCTGCAGGCACTCTGCAGATGATCATCGAGCCGACCAGCCACCGAGAGGCCCATGAGTGCAAGGCTGGCCTGATCGCCAGCGACATGATCGATCTGATCGAGAAAGCGAGGAATCAATGACTGATAAAGAAATCGCAGAGCACACCCTGAGCCGCGCTCAGCAATATCCCTATGATGCGAGCTGGGATCGAGAGCCTGGCACTGAGCCGCCTGCTGCGCGCGATTGGGCACATATGGCGGCGCGAGGCATCATGGCCGATCTCTCAGATCGCGGCGGCATCAAGCATGAGATCGGCGCGGTCGATGAGGATGTGAGATCTGATATTGTCGAAATGCATCGGCTGATCATTCTCACTGCGCTCTGCACTGAGGATCTTGAGGATGATATCGAGCAGGCGATCAGCGACTCATTCGATATCGATTGGACTGCTCGCGATGGTGCCAGGGCGGTGATCGAGCTGCTGAGAGGAAAGGTGTCATGAGCCAGTGCCTACACTGCCAAGGCCAGGGATGGATCGAGGATGTCGAGCCTGGCTGCTGCGGCAGGCCCACCGAGCATGGGGATTGCTGCGGCCAGCCGATCCCTGTGCAATGCCAGATCCAGTGCGAGGGATGCCTGGGCACCGGCGAGGTGCCTGATGATCCTGTGGCTGAGCAGCATTTCAGGGATCACCCTCATGGATAAGCTGCCGCGCCACACCTGGGCCGCTGGCCTCACTGTCGGCCCTCTCTTTGCCTGGCTCTGCTGGGCGATCCAGCGCCGCAACCGGCTGCACATCGCACTCGCCACCGCAGCGAATATCGAGCTGTGGATCCTTGGGCCTATCCTGGCCGCTCACATCCTGGGGAAACTGCCATGAAACCTGATCACAAGCCAGCCTCGCCATTCTCGCTGAATTCGATATCGGGTGCGGTGCTCTCTGCCGATCAAGCCTATCGATATTGGCTCTGGCGCATCTGGGATCGCTCGCTGCCGCTGCTGGTGGTGTGCATGTTCAATCCCAGCACCGCCGATCACCGCAAGGATGATCAGACCATCGGGCGCTGCTGCCATTTCGCAAAGGCATGGGGATATGGCGGCATCCTGGTGATCAATCTCTGGGCGCTGAGATCGAGCGAGCCATCAATGGTGCGCTCGGTGGATCCTGAGGATGCCTGGGGCGATGCCCAGCCTCAGGCATGGGCGAATGCAATCGAGATCGCGCGGCGGCAAGAGACACCGATCCTGGCTGCCTGGGGAAATCTCGGCCTTGAGGATGATTTCAATCCATTCCTCGATGCCGCAGATGGTGTGCCGCTGATCTGCCTGGGCACCACTGAGAGCGGAATGCCAAAGCATCCAATGGCGCGCGGCAAGCATCGAGTGCCAGATAGGCAGCAGCCGATTGATCTGGTGCTGGCATGAGCAAGATCACCGAAAACCTGCCAGCGATCCTATTCGTGATCGGCAGCCTGTGCTTTCTGATCGGCAATGCGATCCTGGTCTATCGAGCCAATGATGTCACCATGCTGCTCGATGAGGCGCTGAGAAAGGCAAAGGCATGAGTGAGGTGCTGAGCTTTGGCGACAATAAGCGCGCCACTGGTTTCACCAATCCGGTCGAATGCGCCAAGGTGTGCATCTGCTGCCTCGGCCTGCCGGTCGATGAGGCCAGTTTCGAGAGGGTGGCAAAGATCATTGGAGATTCGCCGCCTGAGGTGCTCGCCCAGGGTTTCATCATCTATGGGATGAATGAGCTGCAGCACCTCTGCAAGATCGGTGGCTTTGCCATCGCCACACCGCCTGGCGAGCCTGATGGCTCACCGATCCGCTGCTATACCGCTGGCGAGTGGGCGAAATTGAATGGGAACCTGCAATGAGCGAGCCTCGATATCATCCTATCTGCGCCCACCGCACCACCAGGCCAGCCACGCCGGTCGGCACCACACTGATGAAACGCTGCGCCGATTGCGGCCTGAAATTCGCTCAGGTCACACCGGCGCGCCTTGGAATGAGAGAGGCACCAAATGGCTGAGCACACCGACATCACGCAAGAGCACCTGCTGCGGTCGAGCCTTGAGCTGATGGATAGCTGGCCTGCCGATGCGCGGCCAGATAGGCTCGATGGATCTGCGATCACCCTTAGCTATGCCGAGGCGGTCGGCCTGGTCGAGCGGTGCGAGATCCAGAAACCATGCGCCGCCTGCGGCACACCGCGCACTGATTACACATTCTATCGGATCACACCGGCAGGCCAGGCTGCGCTCAAGATCTGGAAAGGTGAGATCTCATGATCGAGCGATTCGACACCAGCAGCCACCAGGAAACCGCCGATGTGCTGCGCCAGGTCGGCATCCAGCTCACGCCTGGTGATGCCAAAGTGGGCCGACTGCTAGAGCTGGCCGCGCAGCAGATCGAGAATGCCTGCGATGTGATCGAGCGCCAGCACCAGAGCCTTGTGCAGCTCGATGAAATGCAGCGCGGATCCATCGCGGATCTCTATCGCCAGCTTGAGGCGCTGCGGCGGCAGGGATGATGGTCTGGGCACATGAGAGGCGGCGAGAAATGAGACACCTGGCCGCCAAGGCACTGCTCACCGGCCTGGGGATCGGGATCATCATCGGCTTGGCGCTGGGAAATTCCTGGTGAGCCTGCCCTGGCAGATCAATCCTGGCCATTGTCCAGCCGAGGCCAGAGGCAAGCGGGTTTTCGTGAAACTGAGGAATGGCCGGATCCCGAAAGAGAGCTGGCCTGCTGATGGCCGAGGCGAGTGCCGGTGGACACTTGAGGATCACCCTTTCGACATTGTGGCCTATGTGGTGATCTAGCGCCCTGAGATTGCCTCATTTGGTGAGCCGCGATAAAAGGCGCGGCCATGACGGGTGGCGGATCGAAACCAGAGCAGCAGCACCTCAGGCAAAAGCCTGATGATTTCGAGGTGGTTTTCACCGAGCGAGGCCGCCTGGAATGCGAGAGCTACTTTCGCGCCGGTCGCAACACTATCACCAGGTGGCTCAAGGAAAGTGGCAAGGCCAAGCTGCTCAAGGCGCGCCGAGCCTTTGTGAAAGCTCATCGCGATTATGAGGTGCAAGAGCGCCACCGCCGCAGGGATGAGGCCAAGGCCAGGGAAGCGAAAGAGCGGCGCGCTCACATCGAGGTCGAGATCATCGATCCTGAGATCCTGAGCCTGGCAGCTCGCTATCTGCAGATGAAACAGAATGGATCCTGGGTGGTCTATGAGCTGGAATGCGGCCTCTGGATGGTCGGCACTGTGCGCCGCACACCAGGCGAGCTGATCGATAAGGCCAAGGCCAAGGGATTCGACATCGCCAGAGCAATGCGCCAGATCGCCGCATTCCGGCAGGCCGACTAGGCGGCCACCGGCTGGTCCACAATTCTGATGGCCTCGGCCAGCTCGATCCCAGCATCTAGCAGCAGCTCGATCTCATGATCACGCCGCATTCTGGCTGCGCGCCGGTCGCGATCTTGCTTGATCAGGCGCTCTCGATCTCGGTTTGTCATTCGCATTTCTCAATCTCCACTTGTGATGCTGAGATCATGGCAGCGAGATCCTAAGATCTGGTTAATTGCACATTTCCTGGTGCCAGAGTATCAGGGCGCATGGCCAAGAAAACCGATAAGCGAGGCGCAAAGAAAGGCAGCTCTGGGCAGCAGCCGCACAAGCGCAATGCCACTGCAGCAGCGGTGATCGAGAGCCTGGCCGGTTTCGGCCTGCCGCAGATCCACATCAGCGAGCACCTGGCCTGGCTGCAGGATGAAAAGCTGCTCGATCTTGGCGGCCAGGGATATTCACCAGACACCCTGCAGCGGCACTATCGAGCTGAGCTGGATGCAGCCAAGATCCCAGCCAAAGAGCTGCTCATGCATCGCGCCTATCAGATGGCGATGATGGACAATCTGCCTGAGGGTGTCTCGGTCGATGCCGCCTATCGCTTGAGCGCCGAGAAAGTGCGCTGGCTGCTCAATGTGCAGCATGGTGTGGTGGAGATCAAAGGCCATCAGCACTCAGGGCCGAAAGGCGGCCCAATTCCGATCTCGCTTGTCGAGGCCACACTGACACCAGAGGAAATCGAGACTCTTGCCTATCTCACTGGCAAACTTGAGCGCGCTGCCGCAGAGCAGTGAGCTTGCAGCCATCGCCAAACGCGCTGCGGCCAGGAAAGAGGCCGCCTTGTCGAATGAGCAAGAGCTGCGCCGGTGCGGCAAGGATGCCGATGGTGTGGTGCACTGGTTCAATAACTATGTGTGGACATATGACCCTCGCCTGATCGGCAAAAAGGATGCTGAGGGCAATCGGCTCTCGCCCTATATTCCATTCGTGCTCTGGCCTCGCCAGGTCGAATTCATCCACTGGCTTTGGGATCGCTTTGCCGCCGATGAGCAATGGCTGGTGGAGAAATCGCGCGACACCGGCCTCAGCTATCTCTGCTGCGGATTCACGCTCAATCGCTGGCTATTTCAGGATGGTTTCAAGGGCACATTCGGCAGCCGAAAAACCGACTATGTGGACAAGGCCGATCAGCCAGATAGCCTCTTTCAGAAAATCCGCATCATGCTCGACCGAGTGCCGCCCTGGATGCAGCCTGAGGGCTTTCACTGGAATAAGCACTCTGCATTCTGCCGCCTGGTCAATCCGGCCAATGGCGCGATCATCACCGGCGAGGGCGGCGAGGATATGGGGCGCGGTGGCCGCAGCTCGATCTATGTGGTCGACGAGGCCGCCTTTGTGCCTGGTGCCGAGAATGTCGAAAAGGCGCTGAGCGGCAACACCGAATGTGTCGGCTGGGTTTCCTCGGTCAATGGCATGGGCAATCTCTTTGCTCGCAAGCGGCATTCGATCCTGGCCGAGCACCAGATATTCAAATTCCACTATTCGGCGGATCCTCGCAAAACTAAGGAATGGGCCGCTCGCAAGAAAGCCGAAATGAGCGATCCGGCAGCCTGGGCGAGTGAATATGAAATCGACTATGCCGCCAGCATCGAGGATGTCTGCATTCCGGCCAAGTGGATCCAGGCCGCCCAGCAGATCCACACCCTCTGCCCTGAGATCCTGATCACCGGCGAGGAATACACCCTGGGCGGCGATGTCGGTGCAGGCAAGGCTCGCTCGGTGGTGGTGCCGAGGCGCGGCCAGGTGATCGATCCGCCGAAATCGCGCGGCGATCCAGACACCATCGGCACTGCCAATTGGATGCTCGACATCGCGCTTGAGCTGCAGGCCAGGCTGCTCAATTTCGATGCGCCTGGTGTCGGTGCTGGTGTCTCATCTGGCCTGCTGAATTCCGAGCGGCGGCCTCATTCGCTCACAGTGCAGCCGATCAATACCGGCTCAGATCCCTTTGTGGATCCTGAGTGGGATGATGGCCGCACCTCTGATGAACAATTCCGCAATCTGAAAATGGAGATCTGGTGGATCGCGGCCATGCGCTTCAAGCGCACCTATGAGCACATGCTGCACCTTGAGGGCAAAACCGAGGATGAGGGCGCGAAAGAGCACCGCATCACCGATCTGATCCACCTGCCCAGCGGCGATGTCGAGAGTGATCGCCTGGCCACCGAGCTGAGCACTCCCAAGAAATTCCGCACCGACACCGGCAAGCTCATCCTCGAAAAGAAAGAGCAGCTCGCCAAGCGCGGGATCAAATCACCAGACTATGCCGATGCGCTGGTGCTGACATTCATCCCAGATCGAGGCCCTGGCTACACCCTGGATAATGTCTGAGCGAGCGAACCTAGCGCAAAGCGGCATCTGCGGATAAATTGCGCCGCATGGCCACCATCATTCCATTCCTCAGAGACAAGCTCACCAATGTCATGAGTGGCATGGGCACCTCTGCCGACAAGGCTGCCTATGGCGGCTATAATTTCATCCAGGCTGCGCCGATGCAGGTCGAGAGTGCCTATCGCACCTCTTGGATCATGCGAAAGATTGTGGACATTCCCGCAATCGACATGACGCGCACTTGGCGCGCCTGGCAGGCCCAGCGCGAGCAGATCAAGCTCATCGAGGCCGAGGAAAAGCGGCTGCAGATCAAGGCCAAGTGCAAGCGCGCACTGATCCTGGCTCGGCTCTGGGGTGGCGGCCTGCTGATGCTCGGCACCGACCAGGGCGAGCCTGAGAAAGAGCTGGATTTCACCAAGCTCGGCAAGGGCGGCCTGAAATATGTGCATGTGTTTTCGCGCTATGATGTGACGGTCGGCCAGATGATCGGTGATCCCTCATCGCCCTATTTCGGCCAGCCAGAGTATTACAAGCTGCAGCCTCGCAATGGTGCGGCGATCCATATCCATCCCTCGCGAGTGATCCCGTTCATCGGCCAGCGCGCGCCTGAGGGATCCACCCTGCAGGCCGATTGGTTTTGGGGCGATCCCCTCTATCAGTCGGTGGCCGAGGCGCTCAAGAATGCGGATCTTGCTCAGGATGGTTTCGCCGCCCTGATCAATGAGGCCAAAATCGATGTGGTCAAGATCCCAGACATGATGAAAAACATGGCGAGCAGCGAATATGAGACTCGCCTGCTCAATCGCCTGCAGGCCGCCAATAGCGGCAAGAGCACCTGGCGAATGCTGGCCATCGATGGCGCTGAGGAATGGAGCCAAAAGCAGATCTCATTCTCTGGCATCCCTGACATGCTGGTGAGCTATCTGCAGGTGATCTCTGGTGCTGCTGACATCCCTGTGACGCGCCTGCTCGGCCAATCGCCCAAGGGTCTGCAGAGCACCGGCGAGGGCGAGGAAAAAGACTATCATGCGATGGTCGAGGCTCGCCAGGATGAGCTGCTCGCACCGGCGCTCGACCGGCTCGATGAGCTGCTGCTGCGCTCGGCCCTGGGCAGCCGCCCTGAGGAAATCTGGTATCGCTTCAATACGCTCATGCGGATCTCGCCCAAGGATGCGGCTGAGATCGAGGCTAAGCGCGCCCAGGCGATCCAAACCTATAGCAACACCGGCTTGATCGATCCTGAGCCGCTGGGCAAAATCGCGCGCACCGGCATCACCGAGAGCGGCCAATGGCCAGGCAGTGATGAGGCATTCGAGGAATATGATGCTGAGGGCGGTGAGGAATCGCCTGAGGATGATCCTGAGGCTCGCAATGAGCTGCGGCTGCCTGAGGATCGCGAGGATCTCGATGATGCCTGGCGCAAGAAAAGGCGCAGGTTTGTCTCTGATGTGGCATTCGAGGATCGCGCGCCGCGCACACTCTATGTGAGCCGCAAGGTGCTCAATGCTCAAGAGATCCTCGATCACTATCGCGAGCAGGGCCTTGAGCCGCTGGTGCCTGCGAATGAGCTGCATGTGACAGTGACATTCTCGCGCACACCGCTCGATTGGATGCTGATCTCTGCCGATTGGAGCGGCGGCGATGATGGCCGCTATACCATCCCGCCTGGCGGCCCTCGCCAGATGGATCTCTATGGCCAGGATGGAAAGGCCCTGGTGCTGCAGTTCAATGATGATCACCTCGAATGGCGGCATCAGTCGATGCTCGACAAGGGCGCGAGCTGGGATTGGGATGGCTATCAGCCGCACCTCACTATCACCTATGATGCCGGTGGCGCGGATCTCGAAAGCATTGATCCCTGGATCGGCCCGATTGTGCTCGGCCCAGAGATCTTTGCCGAGGTGAATGAGGATTGGAAAGAGGGGATCTCTGAGGAATGAGCGCGCGCGGTATTCCTGTCTTTTTCATCGAGCCAACTGGCGATTCTCGATATTGGCTGCGCCGCTATTCGACTGTGAAGGCTGGCACCTGCAATGGCCGCAGCTATCACAATGCCCAGGCCAAATTCGGCAAGCATCCTGCTGATGCAGATCTCGATCAGCCGCCTCATGATGATCCTCGCTGGCCGACAAAGTGCGAGCACTGCGATCACCAATTCACCGAGAATGATCACTGGCAGATCTTGGAGCGCCGGATCTATCGCCGCCATGATGATCATTCGGTGCTCATGCTGCTCGAAAATGCGCCACCAGGTGCGATCTGGAATGCCGAATGGCTGGCTGATCGCGAGCGCGGCGATCAGAGCCGCATGTGGATCGGCCCTGATGATCGCGCCCTGATGTGCAAGTGCCCTGATGGTCATGATTGGCACATCGATGGGCAAGCCTCGAATTGCACCATGCCTGATGATCATGTGCACAAGTGCTGGGTTAGGACTGGCCGCCCTGAGGATGGCACCTTGCATGTGAGCAAGGGCAAACCTGGCGAGAGCTGCGCGGCTGGCGCTGGCTCGATCCAAACCGGCAAATGGCATGGCTTTCTGCATCATGGCCACCTGGTCGGCTGAGCCGCACCTTTTCTGATCGCTGAATTCATCGCATAAGGTGGCGATGGCATTCGATCTCACTCAGATGGCGGCCCAGCGAGGCATCAAGCGCAAGGTGATCGCGCTCAATCCAATCATCATGACGCAAGCGCGGCAGGGCGCACTGGCCAGGATCCACCGGCAGATGATCGATCCCTGGCTGCAGGCCAAAAGCCGGATCATGCCGCTCTATGAGGGCGAGCTGCGCCGCCGCCTGCAGCAAGACAATATCGATGCGCTCAGCAATCTATTCGCTCAGCTCGGTGATGAGGTGAGCCGCCTGACCCTCGATCTCACACCCTCGATGCGCCAGTGGGCATTCGGTGTGGAGCAATGGCACCGCAGCAAATGGGCGAGCAATCTGCTGGCTGGCACCGAGATTGACATCAGCCAGCTCATCGGCCCTGCCGGTGCCCAGGAAAGCATCGAGGATTTCATGGCTCGCAATTCGGCCCTGATCCGCAATGTGAGCGATGAGACTCGCGCCAAGATCTCGGATCTGGTCTATCGCGGCCTGCAGCAGCGCACCGATGCTCGGATGGTCGGCAGAGAGATCACCAGGCAGCTCGGCCTCTCGCGCCGCAGGGCGATCCGCATCGCATCGGATCAGGCCAATAAGCTCTCGGCTGCATTGGATAGCCAGCGCCAAAGAGAGGCGGGGCTGAGCGTCTATCGCTATCGACATAGCGGTAAATTGCATTTCAGGCCAGATCACAAGGCGCGCGATCAGCGCCTATTCGAGATCGACACCAATAAGGAAATCGAGATCAAGGATGGGAAGCAAGTCTATACCGGCTATGTGATCCCTGAGGATGATGGGCCTGGCGAGCCGCCCTTTTGCGGCTGCGTCAAGCAAGGTGTGATTGTCACTGAAAGCTGATTGCTCTATGAGAATCGGGCTGAGCTGCGATGGAAGCGCGGCCCAGCCCTGACAACCGATGAAAGGACCATCGATGCCTGAGCGCGCTGATATCACGCCTGCCCTGTGTCGCCAATTGCTGCGATATGATCCAGAAACAGGAAAACTCTATTGGCTGGCCAGAGGCGATCCAGCTTGGGATGCCAAGTGGGCTGGTCGAGAGGCATTCACCGCCAGCAAAGATGGCTATCGGGTCGGCTCGATTCATGGTGTCGCATTTCGCGCACATCGTGTGATATGGGCGCTGGTGCATGGCGAATGGCCGCCTGATCAGATCGATCATGATGATGGGGATAGGTCGAATAATCGAATGAGCAATCTGCTCGCGTCGAGCAATCGCCAGAATCATCGCAATGAGGCCATTCCCAAAAACAACACCAGCGGGATCGCCGGTGTGCACTACTGCAAGCAAACTGGAAAATGGCGAGCCAGCATCAAGGTGGACTATCGCACTCGCTGCCTTGGTCGCCATGACACTTTTGCCCAAGCTGCTGCAGCGCGAGAGGCTGGAAAGCGCCGCTATGGCTTCACTGAGAGGCATGGATCAGCGCAATGATCGAGCCGGTGATCATTGGAGGCGCAAAACTATACTTAGGCGATTGCGCTGAAATCCTGCCGACTTTGGCCAAGGTCGATGCAGTGGTGACTGATCCACCCTATGGCATCAATGAAGCTGCCGGGAAGGCTCTCTCTCGCCAGAAAGCCGCTAAGGCAATCGACTATGGCGATGAGGATTGGGATAGCTCGCCAATTTCAGATGAATTGCTAAAATTGGTGCGCCGCGCTGGCAGGTGGCAAATCATCTTTGGTGGAAACTACTATACAGCCCCCCCCCGCATCATGCTGGCTCATCTGGGATAAAGTAAACTCTGGAGATTTTGCCGATGCCGAAATGGCTTGGACAAATCTGCCCAAGGCGGTGAGGCTAATCCGATATATGTGGAACGGGATGATTCGCGAGAAAGGTGCTCAGCGCGGAGATCATCCAACACAAAAGCCGCTCAAGGTCATGAAATGGTGCATCGAGCATTTGCCTGTGGATTGTGAAACCATCATCGATCCCTTTATGGGGAGCGGAACAACTGGCGTGGCCGCGCTCCAAATGGGCAAATCATTCATTGGGATTGAGCGCAATCAGGCATATTTCGATGCAGCTTGCCGCCGATTAAGGGAAACCACCGGCGATGATGCTGGGCCGCTTTTTGGAGAAACCTAGGACGCAAAGCCAAATATCGCTATTCTCTGGCCGAATTTGCCAAGGAAATAGCTATGCACTTTTTCTCTGATCGCCTCACCCTCGACAAGCGCCGCCAGAATTCCGATGGCTATCTGGGCATCCACGCCAGGGCCGCTCGCACTGGTGTCTATCAATACCTTGGGCGCGAGGTGGATCCTGATGGCAAGCATTTCGCCGCCGATCAGGTGGTGAATGTCTATCGCTCGCCTGATGAGGTTTTCACCAAGGATTCGATGGCCTCATTCATCGGCAAGCCGATCACCGATGATCACCCTGATGAGGCAGTGACATCGAGCAACTGGCGGGATCTGGCGCGCGGCACTGTCATGGGCGCAAAGCGCGAGATCGCTGATGATGGCGAATTCCTCGGCTTTGATCTCGCATTCATGGATGCCGAAACCATCGGCAAGATCGATGATGGCAAGGTCGAGCTGAGCAATGGCTATGGCGCTGAGCTGGTGATCGAGGATGGTGTGGCACCTGATGGCACCGAATATCAGGCGCGCCAGGTGGACATCACCGGCAATCATGTCGCGGTGGTCGATGCCGGTCGAGCCGGATCGAGCTGCTGCCTGGCCGATGTCAAAACCGCCGAGCCGATTCCCTCTGATGAGGTGCGGAAATTGCTCATCGATCAGCGAACCTATGACGATTCGCGCAAAGGCGTTAAAACTGGCGCTGACACAAATCCGATTGGAGATCGCAAAGTGCCCAAGATCATCACCATCGATGGCCTGCAGGTGGACATCGCAAATGTCGATACCGCCCTGGCCACCATCGAAACGCTGCAGGCCCAGGTGAAGGATGCCAAGGCGGCCCAGGCCAAGGCCGAAACCGATCTGGCTGCCGCTGTCACTGACAAGGCAACCGCCGATGCCGAGATCAAGGATCTCAAGGCCAAGCTCGATGATGCCACCATCACGCCAGCCAAGCTGCGCGATGCGGCCAAGAGCTTTGCCGATGTGCAGGCCAAGGCCAAGGCGCTCGATGTCGAGGTGGCCGATGATGCCGATGAGGCAGCCATCAAGCGCGCGGTGGTCGATGCCAAGCTGGGCGACACCGCAAAGGATTGGACTGATGAGCAGGTCGAAATCTCTTTCACCTCGCTCACCAAGGATGTGAAGCCTGCCGACAAGGCACCGATCCACAAGGATCGCATGGCCGAGGGAATCGCCTCGCATGTCGGCCCGATCACCGATGGCGCGACTGTCATGGATCAGGCTCGCCGCCAGCACCTCAATCGCAAATCCACCGCCTATCTCGGCGGCGGCTCGGCGGCATAACCAGGAGAAATCGAAATGCCCACCGTTCAGAGCACTTTCAGCGAAGATATTGCCGATGGCTTTGCAGGTATGCAGGCCGATGGCTCGCTGGCCAACATCCTCAGCCGCCATCTTGAAGGCTCCACCGCCTGCGAATTTGGCCGCCCTGTCTATCGCGGCAGCGATGATAAGGGTGTGGTGCTGACTGTCTCGGCAAACCTGGTCGGCTTTGCGCTGGCTCGCAAGGGCCTGCCGGTCACATCGGATCGCGCTGCCGATACCTATGCCGCAGGCGACACCCTGCCGGTGATCGAGCGCGGTGTGGTCTGGGTCACTAGCCTGGTGGCCGCCGATCTTGGCGATCAGGTCTATGTCACCAGCGCCGGTGCCATCACCAATTCCAGCTCTGGCAACACCGCTGCCACTGGCTGGTTCTTCGACAAAACCACCACCGCTGCGGGTATCACTCGCATCGCTCGCCGCTAATTGGAGGGATAAATGTCCAAGGCACTTCTACTCTTTGACACCATCAAGGCGGCGGTCGCGCATATCGATGCCAATGCCTCTGAATTTCCGCACCTGACCGGCGCGCCCTGGGGCGATGCCATCAAGGGTGTGGATCTCAACGATGCCCAGCAGACAAATGCATTCCTGATGCCGCAGCTCATGCGGATCGAGCAGGGCATGTATATGATCCGCTATCCGGCGCTCGACTATGCGCAGTTCATGCCGGTCGATACCGAGGGCAGCATTTGGACTGCTGGCAGCCTGTATTATTCGGGCGATGTCGCTGGCCAGCCGCAATGGTTTGATGTCGCTGCGGACGATATGCCCTATGCGGACACCAGCCGCACTCAATTCCTGCAGGAAAACCACATGGCCGCCATCGGCTACAAGTGGAATCGCGGGGATCTTGAGCGCGGCCAGCAGCTCGGCATCAACATCCTGGCCGACAAGGCTGATGCTGCCTCGGTTTCGGCTGAGCGGTTCATCCACAAGGTCGCGATGCTGGGCGATGGTCTGAAATTCGCCACCGGCTTTGCCGATGATGCGGCCATGACGATCTCGCTCGCGCCGAATGCGATCACCAGCAGCTCGACTGTGGCGAATGACATCGCCACCATCAATGCGCTGCTGCAGGCTGTCGAGACTAACACCCTCGAAACCTATCGCGCCGACACTGTGGCTCTGCCCACCTCGATCTATAACATCCTGGCCACCAAGCAGCTCACCAATACCGGCATGTCGGTGCTGGAATATCTGCGCGCCAATTCGGTGATCGGCGGCCAGGTCACTTTCCTGCGCTCTCGCCACCTGGAAACGGCGGCAGGCGATGGTGGCAAGCGCATGATCGCTTATGCCAATGTGCCTGAGGTGCACCGCTATCACCTGCCTGGTGGCGGCCATCAGTTCTTCCCTGCCTGGCAGAAAGGGCCTTTCTCTTGGGAAGTGCCTGGCATCATGAGCATCGGCGGCTATGAGCTGCGGGTGCCTCTGGCCAAGGTGGCATTCGAGAATACTGGCCTGAGCTAATCCGGCCACCCTTCGGGGATCGCACAAGAGAGCGCCTCGGCCTTGCGGCTGGGGCGCTTTTCTTTTAGCTGTGCACATTAGGAAAGGCGGTGAACCATGAAACTCAAGAATAATGCCAAAGGCCCTCGCATGATCCAGATGCTCGATGATGAGCCTGCAGTGCTGATCATGCCTGGCGAAACAAAGCTGGTGGATGCGAGCAAGATCCTCAATGGCCTGCCGGATGGTGTGGCTGAGGATCGCGATGGTGGCGCAGCAGCAGCGCCTCGATCAGCTCCCAAGCCTGCAAAGGCACCTATCGCTCATGATGATGATGATGAGGGCGAGCTGGATCCAGCGCCGCCTGAGCTGGCTGAGAAAGCCGGTGCAGATCTGCAGCAGCTCGATCATGATGGCGATGGCAAGCCTGGCGGCAGCAAGCCGCATGAGCCGCCTGCCCTCTCTGGGCTGGATCGCGCGCAACTTGAGGCCGAGGCCGAGGCCGAAGGTGTCGATATCTCTGCGATCAAGGGCACCGGCGCTGGCGGCAATGTGCTCATGGGCGATATCAAGGATGCCATCGAGGCCAAGCGAGCCAGCGCATGAGGTGCCTGGAAATTGGGCCGAATAAGGCGCGGATCCCTGGCTTTGAAACCACCGACATTGTGAAATCGCACCTGGTGGATCATGTCGAGGATTGCCGGAATTTCTCATTCGCTGATGGCACATTCGATCTGGTCTATTCGTGCCATGTGCTTGAGCACATCGAATGGTATGAGGTCGAGCAGACTGTGGCCGAGTGGGCGCGGATCATTAAGCCTGGCGGCCACCTAGAGCTGCACTGCCTCAATTGCCTGGATCTCATGAAAGTGCTCATCGAGTATGATGAAACCGGCGAGTGGAAAGGGCCGAATCCATCTTGGCTCTCTGAGCTAACTGGCGGCGATCCCTATCTCTGGGCGGTCGGCAGGATCATGAACCGGCCCAAGGGCGGCAACATCCACCAGAATCATCGCGCACTGATCACGCCGAATTATCTGCGGCGAGTGATCGAGGATGCTGGCCTTGAGATTGTCGAGCAGATCGGGCGAGAGGATATGCGCCGCGCGCGCCACCTCGATTTCATCAATATCGGCTATCGGGCGATGAAACCGGCATGAGCGATGTGAATTTCAGATCGATTGCCGACATGGATCGAGCGATCTGCCAAAACCTGTGGAAGCTCGACCGAGAGCAATTCGATGTGGTGGTGGCGATCCCTCGATCTGGCATCGCGCCAGGCGGCATCATCAGCACCTATCTGCAGCTCCCATTCGCCACCCTTGAGGGATATTGCGCTGGCATTGTGCATGGCAAATCTGGGCGGCCTGCAGCCAGCTCTGATCGGATCCTGCTGGTCGATGATACCAGCAACAAGGGCGGCGCGATGCGGCGCGCGATGCAGGTGCTCAGGCAGCATGGAAAGCATAAGCATGTGACGCGCTGCGCGATCTTTGGGCCTTACCAGGTGGCCAATCCGGCTGAGATCATCGATGTCTGGATGGTGGACTGCCCAGGGCCGCGCGGCTTTGCATGGAACCTGTGGAAACATGCCAGGCTGCCTCGCTGGGGATTCGACATGGATGGTGTCTTTTGCCGCGATCCCAGCAAGGCCGAGAATGATGATGGGCCTGCCTATGAGGATTTCTGCCTCAATGCGCCGCCGCTCTTTCTGCCGACCAGGCCAATCGGCCACATCATCACATCGAGGCTCGAAAAGTGGCGGCCAGAAACCGAGGAATGGCTTGAGCGGCATGGGATCACCTATCTGCAGCTCCACATGCTCGATCTGCCGGATAAGGCCACCAGGCTGCGCGAAATGAAGGTGCGCCCTGGTGGGCGAGGCGGCTGGAAAGCTGAGCTTTGCATCGAGATCGGTGTGGAAATGTTCATCGAGAGCTGCCCTAAGCAAGCGCGGATCATCAGCCGAGAGGCGGCTATCCCTGTGTGGTGCACTCAAGAGGCGAGAATGTTCTATGAATACCGAGACTGATCTGGAAATCGAGGTGCCGGTGGACATTGTGAAAACCATGCAGGCGCTCACTCTCAAGGCCAAGGTCGAGCGCCGCACCGAGTGGCTCATCAGGATGTGGCTGGGCATCAAGGTGATGCAGCTCGCCGGTCTGCTGATCGGCACCAAGATCGATATTGAGGTGGTGGAAACCGATGCAGCAGCCGATCAATCCTGAGATCACCGATCATCGCGAGGTGATGGCCGCCCTGGCTGCTGAGCGCGGCTGGCAGCGCGGCATCGAGCTGGGCATTGGATCCGGCAAGCTATTCCACCGGCTGCTCAGCCTCGGTGTCGAAATGATCGGTGTCGATATCGGCCATCGGATCGAGCGCCGCCGCATAGTCGAGAAAATGGCTGAGAGGCATCCTGGTCTGGTGCGAAATGTCTATTGGAAAAGCACCACCGATGCCGCCGCTGAGATCCCTGATGGCTGGGCAGATTTCATATTCATCGATGCTGGCCATTCCTATGAGGCATGTGCAGCCGACATCGAGCACTATCTGCCAAAGCTCGCGCCTGGTGGCTGGTTTGGCGGCCATGACTATCACCAGGCATTCCCTGGTGTGATCCGCGCGGTGAATGAGGCTTTCGGATCTGATGGCTTTGTGCTGCTCGATGGATGGATCTGGGCAAGAAAAGCATGAGCCTGCCCTGCCATAGATGCGGTGCTCGCCCTGATGTCGATTGTGGGCATCGCCCTGTGGATCCAAGCTGGCAGCCGCCTGACCAGCCTAAGCGCGACAAATACAAACCGCGCCGAGGCGATATGGCTGGCCTCAATTTCCGCACCAGAAAAAGGAAAGTCTGGAAAGCCTGATGGGGCGCGGTGCCCTGAAATTCATGCTGGTGGGCCTGCCCAAGAGCGGCAGCAAATCGATCCACAAGGCCCTCAAGAGCGCGCAGATCCGCTCGGTGCATTCCAATGGCATGAGCGAGCCGGTGTGGCGCAACTGGAAACGCAAGCGGGATCTCATGGCCGGTTTCGAGCACATCGAGGCCATCTGCGAGCTGGTCTGGTTTGGCAGCCTCAAGCCGGTCGATATCACCCTGCAATTCGAGCGCTGCTTTCTGCTGGATCTGCGCGAGCAATATGAGGTGGGATTCCTGCTCAATACCAGGGAACCTGCCAGCCTGCTCTCATCGATCACCAGGTGGCGGCCCACCACGCGCTCAGATTGGATCCAGAGCCACCTGCCATTCCTGCCTGCCGGTGTCGGTGCTCGCGATCAGGATTTCATCGATGGCATCAAGCGCCACTATGACATGATCAGAGAGACTTTCAGCGATGATCCGCTATTCAGGGAATGCGACATCACCGATCCGGCCATGCCTGATGTGCTGGCCGAAATGGTCGGCAGCGCGCCTCGCTGGTGGGGCAAGGCCAATGTGAACCATAGGAATCCTGCATAACTGCATTTTACATGCTGGCATTAAATGCTAGTGGATGAGAATGGATCAGCCTCTTAATTGCTCAGAATGCGGTGCAGAATTGAAGCCGATCAAGAATTGGTCGAGGCTTTCAATCTGGCGGCGCGAGATCCCAAGGCGGTGCCGAAAATGCGCCAGCACCAAGCATGGGATGTCTCGCACTAGGCTATATCAGATATGGCGAGGAATGATGGTGCGCTGCGGTCATTTTGCTTGCTCAAATCCAGATGCGATCACTTATTACATCGAGAGAGGAATCACGGTCTGCCCTGAGTGGCATGATTTCCCCGAATTCGCAGAGTGGGCACACGCCACCGGATATGATTCATCCCTGACAATTGATCGGGTCAATAGCGATGGCGGCTATGAGCCGAGCAATTGCAGATGGGTTTCAATGACGGAAAATCTCCGATCTCGCGATGATCGAAAACTCACAATGCAAGCTGCCGATGAGATTAGGAAATTGAGAGCTGAGGGTGTCTCTGGATCGGTTTTGGCTGCCAGATATGGCGTAACTCGCAATCACATTTATCGCATAGCTTCTGGCGGAAGGTGGTCACATGATATCGATTAGCTTGATTTTCCCATACTATAAGAACCCCATGATGCTGCGCGAGCAATATGCCAATTTCCGCACCTGGCCGAGCAAGGTGCGAAAGGGCATCAAGATCATCATTGTCGATGATGGCTCGCCGCAGGATCCGGCTGCCAATGTGCCTCGGCCCTATGGCCTGCCTGAGATCGAGATCTATGAGGTGCTGATGGATCGGCCCTGGCACCAGCATGGTGCTCGCAATCTCGGTGCTCATGTGGCGGATCCTGGCTGGCTGCTGCTCACCGATATGGATCACATGCTTGAGGCTGAGCCTGCCACCGATCTTTTCAATATGGTGGTGCAGGAAAGGCTCGATCAGCGCGGCTGCTATATGCTCGACCGGATCGAGGCCGACACCAGAGAGCCGACCAAGGCACCGAATGGTGTGATCAAGCCTCATCCCAATAGCTTTGTGCTCACCAGAGATCTCTATTGGCAGATCGGCGGATATGATGAGCGCGCCACCGGCATCTATGGCACTGATCGCCTATTCCGCCAGCGCGCTTTCGAGATCGGCATGGAAATGCACCTGGATCTCGCCCTGGTGCGATTCTGGCGCGATATTGTGCCTGATGCATCGACCACCACCCTGCCCAGGAAAGAGGGCAGAGATCCGGTGCTGCGGAAAAAGATCATGGATGAGATCGCGCGAGATCCTGAGGCTCGCAAGGTGCTCGATTTTGAATGGCAGAGGGTGGTGTGATGGGTGAGAATTGGCGGCCAATCCCAGGTTATCGGGGCGAATACGATGTTTCTGATCATGGCCGAGTGAGAAGCCTCGCGAGGATAATCACAGTGCAGTGCAGTGGCAGATCATACGATAGGCCGATAGCTGGCCGCATCCTCAAGCCGATCCAAAAGGCAGATGGTCATTTGCTGGTGTCTCTCGGCAGGGGTGGCCAGCACTTCATTCATCGGCTGGTGCTCTATGCTTTTTCAGGCCCTTGCTTGGCTGAGATGGAAGCGCGGCACCTCGATGGCAATCCAGCGAATAACAAGATTGGCAATCTTGCTTGGGGCACTCGGCAGGAAAACATCAATGATCGCATCAGGCTCGGTGAGCACAATCCACCGATGGGCGAAAGGCATGGAAGGGCAAAATTCTGCGAGGATGATGTGAGCTATATCCGCAGGCTCTATAAGCAGGGCCGTTCTCATGGCTGGATAGCCAATCATCTAGGTGCAAGCCGCAGCTCAGTCGGCAAGGTCTGCATGGGGAAAACTTGGAGGCATGTGAGGTGAGTGATCGGCTTTTGGTTTTATCTTGGCTCTGGCATCAGCCTGAGGGCCGCGCGCTATTCAAGGCTGAGCATGTCAACATCTGGGCGCAGATGGTGCGCCGCCACTGCACTCTTGAGATCGAGCTGGCCTGTGTCACTGACATGCCTGAGGGCATCGATCCGAGCATCAGGATCATCGAGCCGCCAGGGTTCTATGATGGCTTGAAAACCTCTCGGTGGAAGGGTGGCAGGCCGAGCTGCTATCGCCGCCTGATCATGTTTTCGCCTGAGGCAGAGCAGCTCTTTGGCGCTGATCGCTTTGTGAGCATGGATCTGGATTGCGTGATCGCGAGCAATATCGATCACCTCTGGGATCGCGATGAGGATCTGGTGCTCAATGGGCCGAGCCAGGTGGGCAGCCGGTTTGTCTATAATGGCTCGATGCTGCTGATGGATGCTGGCGCTCGGCCCAATGTCTATGAGGAATTCACGCCGGAAAAGGCCGAGGTCGCAAGCCGCCAATATGTCGGCAGCGATCAAGCCTGGCTTGCCTATTCGCTCGGCCAGGGCGAGGCCACCTGGGGCATCGAGGATGGTGTGACGCGCTGGGGCAGAGACAAGGGCGGCGCGCTCATGTTTTTCCCTGGCCATATCAATCCCTGGAATGCCACCGCCGATCCCTGGGTGGGCGAGCACTATCGCCTTGATGGGCCGAGCCGGTGCCTGATCCTGGGCGAGAAAAAACACCTCTGGGATGATGTGAAAGAGCAGATCGGGCATGGGCCTTTTGATCATGTGATCGCTCTGCCGAGATCTGCGCGCGCTTGGAATGGCAAGCTCAGCGAGGTGGCCGACTGCCTCGATCACGCCAAGCTGATCGCGAGGATGTATGGCTGCCAGGATCCGGTGATCTGCGGCGCATAGCAGCGAACCTAGCGCGCCAGGGGAATCGCGCGTAAATTGCGCGGCATGGCATACACTCAAGCTGATGCGGCCACCCTCAAGGCCACTTTCGCAAAGTTCGCTGCGGTCGCTGATGCGACTGTGGAAACCTGGCTCACTCAGGCTCGCCGCTCGGTCGATGATAGCTGGGCCGAGGATGATCGGCAGATGGGCGAAATGCTCCTGGCCGCACACTATCTCACCCTTGAGGGGTTCGGCACCGGCGCTGAGGCTGAGATCGCCGGTGGCGGCCTGGCTGGCATGAAATCGGTAAAGAGCGGCAATTTCTCATTCACCAAGGATGATGCCAGCTCTGGCTCTGCTGCTGGCTCATTCGAGAGCACCAACTATGGCCAGCGATGGCTGCAACTGCTCAAGCAGAACAAGGCTGGTGCCAGGGTCACACCGAGCGGCACCATTCCCAGCACCTCTCTCTATCAGGGCCTCATCTGATGGGTCTGCTCGATGGCGATGTGGCCAGTACCTTTGGCACCATCATGGGCACATTCTATCGCGATGCGCTGCTGATTCGGCGCACCATCACTCATGATGGCCAAGGCGGCGGATCTGTCGCGCCCAGCGAGACTGCCTGCAAGGCCCAGCTCGATAAAACCACCGAGCGGCTCTATGAGGGCAACACCGAGACATTCCAGCAGATCTATATGCTGCAGGTGGTCGATGGTGTGCAGCTCGCAGATCCCACCACCGATGATGAGATTGATATCGATGGCCGCCGATGGAAAATTGCGATGATCGAGGTGGATCCCGCAGGTGCCTATTGGCTGTTGATGGGCATGAAATCGGATCAGGATGCGAGCTGATGGCGAAAATCAAGGGTAAAAAGGCGGCCCAGATCAATATCCGCTCAATCCCCGAAAAGGCTGTGCGCCAGGTCGGCGCGGCCCTCTTCGCTGCTGGCGATATCATAAAAACTGATGCGCAAGTGAGCATCACCACCGGCGCGGTGTCTGGAAAATCCCACAAGCCCAGCGCGCCTGGCCAGCCACCGAATGAGGACACCGGCACTCTGCGGCGCAGCATCATTGTCACTCAGCCAGCGCCACTCAGGGTGCGGATCTCGGCCAATGCGCCCTATGCGGCAATTCATGAATTTGGCGGAACGATTCAACATCCAGGCGGCACTGCATATTTTGTAAAAGAGGGAGGGTTGGCGGTTTTCGTGAATAACGAAACTGCAGCCAGATATGCCTCAAGATATGGTCGAGAGCTGCCAAGGACAAAACCGCACTCTATAACCATTCCGGCTCGCCCATATTTAGGGCCTGCTGCTCGAAAAAATAAAAAGGTGGTGCGAGAATTGGTGGCCGATGCTGTAAAGCAAGCAATCAGGAGTAATTGACATGCCCGATCCGACAAAACGCACAATCCGCATGATCCATGTGCCATTCGACTATGAGCATCCAAATCGCGCGGTGAGCTGCATCAAAACTCTCGGTGTGATCGAGGTGGATCGCACCATCGCTGATGCGGCCATCGAGGCTGGCGCTGCTCAGCCGGTCGAGCCTGTGAAAAAGGCGGCGGCAAAGCGGCGCAGCTATCGCAAGCCTGCCGCATCATCTGCTAAGCCTGAGGGCGATGAGGCCGAGCCGCAAAAATCTGATGATGTGGATCGAGAGGATCTGGCTGGTGATGGTGGCACCGGCGATCTCGATGCCGGTGAATCTGACACCGAGTAACGACAATGAGCGCAGCACCGAAATTGGCAACCAGGCGCGCCCTGGTCACATTCCTGAAAGCTGATGCGCCGCTGATCGCGGTGCTGCCTGCCGCTCGCATATTTGGTGAGAAAGCGGCCTCAAATGTCCAATGGCCATATCTGCGATTGGACGAATTTGAGAGCGGCCAAGATCCAATTCACATCATCAATTGCAATGTGCATCTGCACTCGAAAGCCGATTTCAGCGATGAGATTAACCAATTGTGCGAGCTGGCTGAGGAAGCCTTAGATGGCGCGGTGCTCACTCTTGAGGATGGCTCTCGCGCTAATGTCGATGTCAATTCAAGCCGCATTTTAAGAGATGGCGCTGAGAGATCATGGTGGCATGGCATTATCAGTATTGAGGTGCGGGTGCCCAAGGATTGCACACTCGCATAGCGAACCTATGAGATCCGCCGCTCTGCGGATATATTGCCTGCTGAAATTCATGCTTTGGAGATCAGAGAATGGCGCAGCCAGATATCATTCGCGGCACCTATTTCATCCTCGCCTTGGGCGATGGTGCCACGCCGACTGAGACATTCAATCCGCTGTGCGGGATCATCACGCGCCAGCTCACCTATCAGGCTAATACCTCGGATCAGTTCACGCGCGACTGCGCGGATGCTGAGGATGTGCCGATCCGCCGCCTGATTGTCACTGGCGAGCAGTGGAGCTTGAGTGGCTCAGGCCAGCTCAATCGCGCCAATATCGATGATATCGAGGCCGCCAAGGGCATCACGCGCAATTGGCGCTTCTATTGGACTGAGCCAGCAGATGATGAGGTCTATCGCGGCTATTATGGCGGCGCTGCGATCCTCACCAATATCACCATCGATGGCAATGATGATAACTATGCCCAGATCTCGATCCAGATCGAATCTGATGGCCAGTGGACATTCACGCCCACCGCTGGATCCTAATCAGCCTGAGCCTCTCCCAAGGCTTGCACATTTGGCCATGCGTTTGCTAATGCGAGCGCATGGCCAATTTCATTGATCTCGATTTCGCTGATGGCGAATATCGCTTTGCCCTTCCCCTCGCCCAGATCGATGAGCTGCAGCGCAAATGCGGCTGCGGCATCGGCCAGCTCTATGCTCGCACACTGAAAGGCGCATCGCGCCAGGGTGGCGATCTGGTGCTCTCACCTGCCTTGGCTGAATTCTATGCCCTGGATCTGCTCGAAACTGTGCGCCAGGGCCTCATCGGCGGCGCTCAGGGCACAGTGGATGAGCAGCCTGTGAAGGTGTCGCCAGGGGATGCTCGCCGCCTGGTGGCCAACTATCTGCAGAATCGCCCTCTGGTCGAGGCATGGGAATTTGCAGTGGTGATCCTGAGCGCGGTGATTGTCGGCTATGATCCGCCAGGGGATGAGGGAAACGGCGAGGCGGCGGCCAGCGAAACGCAAGAGACACCGGCGAGCTAGACTATGCCCAGGCGCTCACCAATTGCGCCATCATGGGGATCTCACCGAGCGAATGCGCTAGGCTCTCATTCTGGGAATATGGCGCTCTGATGCATGGCTGGAATAAGGCCCATGATCCTGATGGCGATCTGCCCAAGATCGATGTCGAGGATATGGAAAAGCGCATCGAGCATCTGCTGGCCAATCCTGAAATGCTGAAATAGGGCGCGAACCTATCCTGATCCGCGATCTCAGCATAGATTGCGTTCATGGTTACTACCGCAGAGCAAGTGGCAGTCGAGCTGACTGCAGACACCGCCAAGCTGGATCGCAAGGTGAAGCAATCCGCGCAGCAATTCGGCGGTGAAATGGACAAGATCGAAAAGGCCGCTCAAGAGGCAGAGCAGGCCATCCAGACACTCGCCGCATCGCAAGAGCGATACTCGACCAGGACAAGCCGCCTCAAGGTGCTGCTCGATGCTGGCAGGATCTCTCAGCGCCAGTTCAATGCCGAAATGATCAAAGCCAAGGGCATCGCTGATCAGGCGGCCACCGCCTATCGCAATGCGGCTGCATCGGCCAATGCCGGTGCGCTTTCGACCAGGCAACTTGCTCAGCAGTCTCGCCTGCTCGGTTTCCAGATCTCGGACATCGGCCAGGGCCTCGCAGTGGGCACCTCGCCATTCATCATCCTGGCTCAGCAGGGCGGGCAGCTCGCGATGGCGCTTGAGGGCAGCCGAGGCGCACTCGGTCGAGTGGCGGGCTTTCTAACAACGGGATGGGGCGCTGCGGTGCTCGCCGCCACCACCATTCTCGGCGGCCTGATCTTTGCCAATCGCGAAACTGAGGAATCGGTCGATGATCTGGTGGAGAGCCTGAAAAAGCAGGCTGCGGAATCGGATCGAGCATCTGAGGCGCAAGAGATCTTTGCCGACACCCTTGAAGGTGTGCGCCAGGCGCTCATCGAGAACCAAGAGGCCCTCGACAATCTGGCCGAGGCTGATCGCAGCGCCGCCCAGGCCGCACTCGAAAATGCCGAGGCTCAGCGAGTGAAGGCCATCGAGATCCGCAAGGCGAGCTTGGCCGCCCTGCAGGATCAGCGAGATCTGCTGCGCTTTCAGGTCGAGCGCGCCACCGGCCCAAGCCAGAGCAGCGAGATCGCGGCTCTGGGCCTGGGCAGGCGGCAGGCGGCAGTGGATCGCGCTGAGGCTAGGGTCGCTGAAGCAGAGGCAGCTTTGGCCACTGCCGAATCGCAAAAGGTGCAGGCTCAATCCTTTGTCGATGTCGAGCGCGCCGCTCGCACCGCCCAAGATCGGATCAATGAGCGATATGATGATCAGATCGAAAAAGCGCGGGAAGCTGCTGTGGCCAGCGGTAAAGTGGGTGAAGCACTTGAGCGCGAGGTCGAGGGGATCAATGCCGTTCGCAGGGTAGAGCTAGAGCGCCAGCGCGAGGCAGATCGAGCCTCTCGCCGCTCCACTCGCCGCCGCAGCAGCACTCGCCGCTCGCCTGAGCAGATCGCAGCGGATCGAGCTGAGCGCGAGCGGGTGCGCGAGGTTAACCGGCGCGAGGCATTCGAGCGCGCGCTTGAGCAGGCCCAGCAGGGCGAGCTGGATGCTAGGCAAAAGCTCATCACCAATGCCGAGGAATTGGATGAGATCGAGCTGGATGCCATCGAGCTTTCGCGCCGCCGATACAATGATCAGCTCGATGCACAGGTGAGCGCCGAGCGGCTCACTCAAGAGGAGGCCGAGCAGCTCAGGGCGATCAATGAAGCCAGAGCAGAGCTGCGCGCAGAGCTGGTGCGCCGCACTGCTGCTGAGCGCCAATTCCGCATCGATGAGGAAAACCGCCGCAGAGCACTTGAATTCAATGCCGACATCGGCAGCGCCGAGGCCGAGCTGCTCCAAGGCCAGCAGGATCTCGCAGACACTCAGGCTGAGCGCCGCCGCATCGAGCGCCGCCTGATCGAGCTGCAATATGCCGAGGAAAAGGCGCGGAATGATTATCTGATCGGCTACTATGCGCGCCTGCAGATCCAAGAGGGTGTGACTGAGAGCGAGCTGGCCGAGGCCGAGGCTGCTGCTGGGATCGCTCAGCTCAGGAATGGCACTCTTGAGCAGCGCCAAGCCAATGCCACTACTGCCTCTGATCGCGGCACTGCATCGCCATTCGAGGCATTCTTGGACACCCTGCCTGATACCGCTGGCGAGGTGAATGAGGCACTGGAAAGCATCGCGGCTGGCGGTTTGCGCTCGCTGGTCGATGGCCTCACCGATGCGATTGTGAATTTCCGCAGCCTAGGCGATGTGGCTCGCACTGTGGTCGCTGGGATCACCGCTGAGCTGGTGCGCTTGGCGCTGCAGCAGGTGATCCTCAAGGTGGTCGGCCAAACCGCAGGGAATGCCGCTGTCGCCTCTGCAGGCGCTCAGGCAGCAGCAACCGGTGCAGCTTGGGCACCTGCGGCCGCACTGGCCTCTCTGGCCACCCTAGGCGCGAACGCTGGGCCTGCAGCGATTGCTCTGGCCAGCACCACCGCTCTCGCTGGTGCACTGGCAGCATCCAGCTCGGTTGCTGGCCTGCGCGATGGTGGTGAGGTGATCGGCCCTGGCGGCCCTCGCGATGATAAGGTGCTGCGCCGCCTGTCGCGCAAAGAATTCGTGATCAATGCCGAATCCTCGCGCAAGATCGGCCTGGCCAATCTCAATTTCATGAATCGCACTGGCCAGATCCCAGGCTTTGAGGATGGCGGCGCAGTGATCGGCGGCATCAGAGCCGCAAATCGCCCTGCCACCAGGTCGAGCGGCGGCGGCATGGCGATGCTCGATGAGGCGAGCATTGGAAAGCTGGCATCGGTGGTGGCGCGCGCTGCCGAGGCGATGCCGCCTGTGCAGCTCTATCCCACGCTGGATCCTGGCAAAGCATTCGAGGCTGGCTTGAATTCACCAGGTGGCCAGCGCGCATTCTTTGATTTCCTCAATCAGAATTCGGCGCGCTTCCAGCAGGCGGCCAATCCATGAGCTATGATCTCGCGACACCTGGGATCGCGCGGCTCTGGGAATATCTGCCGGATTTTGGCCAGGGTTATGAGTTGAGGCGCGCATTCCTCACAGACATCAGGCGCAGCCGTAATAACACCGAGCAGCGCCGATCTCTGCGCGATGTGCCTCGACTATCGGCCAGCTATAACACCAAGCTCAGCGGTGCAGATCTGCAAGCTGCAAAGCTATTCCTGCGAACCTGGCAGAATAGGCCGGTGGCGATGCCTGATTTTGGCCGCTGGGCGCAGCTCACCGGCGCGAGCAGTGGCGGCAGCCTCACCCTGGCCTCACCGCCTGCCTGGCTCGCCGCTGGGCAGCTCGCCATCCTGTGCAGCGATACTGTGAGCGAGCTGGTGCAGGTGCAGAGTGTTTCTGATCCCACCATCACCCTTGTCTCTACCCTGAGCAATTCCTGGCCGAGCGGGTCGGTGATCCGCCCTGTGTTGCATGGCCTGCTAGATGGTGCCTTGAGTGCCAATCGGCTCACCAGAGGCGCGCAGAGCATCAATGTGAGCCTGCAGTGCTATCCTGGCGGTGAGCCGCCTGAGGATGAGGGCACCGCCTCTGATAGCTTCAATGGCTATGAGGTTTTTACCAGCGAGCCGGATTTCTCTAGTGCGCCTGGCATGGATTATCTCTGGCCGGTCGAGCAGATCGATTTCAACATTGGGCGCACCGCACAATTCAGGCCGGTCGAGCAGCATGAGCAGCTCATTGAGTGCCGTTTCGATGGTCTATCTGCCAGCGAGGCTGAGGCCATCGAGCAATTCTGGCTACGCCAGAAAGGCCGCCGCAGTGCTTTCTATCGGCCCACCTGCGAAAAGGATATGACGCTGGCCACCAATGCGAGCGCCTCGATCACCATCGATGTCGAGGGCACCGAGCTTGCCACCTATTTCCCCTCTTTCGATTCGCCATATACCGACACCGCCATTGAGATTGTGCTGCAGAATGGATCTCGGCTGCGCCGCACCATCACCTCGGCGGCGATCAATGGCAGCAATTCGAGGCTCACACTGAGCGCAAGCACCACCGCTGCGGTGGCTGATGTCGCGCGGATCTCTTGGATGCCTTTGGTGAGGTTTGCTAATGATGAGCTTGCAACGCGCTGGCGCTCGCCCTTCAAGGCATCGATCAGCGCATCATTCCAGAGCTTGAGGCTGCCATCATGACATTCGCCGCATATGAAACCAGCCTCGATGGTGGCAATCCGATCCAGCTCTATCGATTCATCTATGGCACCGAGGCCGGTGAATATCTGGCCTATACCAGCCACACCGAGGAAATCACTGTGGATCATGGCGGCTCGGTCGGCATGGTGACATATTCGCCGGTGCCGATTGAGCGAAACAACATTGTGAGCAATGGCACTCTCGACAAATCAGCGATCAAGATCAATCTCGATGTTGGCACAGATCTGGCCGAGCTTTTCAGGGTCTATCCGCCGAGCAATGTTGTGAGCCTGGTGATTTACCAGGGGCACCTCGATGATCCCGATGAGGAATATGTGGTGGTGTGGTCTGGGCGCGTTGTCGCTGCAGCTCGCCAAGGCAGCAATTTGCAGGTGAGCGGTGAGCCGGTGAGCACTCAGATGCGCCGCCCTGGCCTGCGGCGGCACTATCAATATGGCTGCCCTCATGCGCTCTATTCGACCGAATGCGGTGCATCCAAAGCTGCCGCCACTGTGAGCGCGACTGTCGCGAGCATTGCTGGCTCAGTGGTCACTCTCAATGCGGGGTGGGAAGGTGCTTTCGCACAGGCCAAATTCCTGCGCGGCACTCTCGAATGGACACCGACCGGCCAGAGCACCGAGCGCCGCACTATTCTGAGGGTGAGCGGCAATGATCTCACCCTCTCTGGGATCCCAAGCGATCTGTCGGCTGGTGATGCGGTCGATGTGGTGCTGGGCTGCAATCACGCTGCATTTTCGCCCAGCGGCGATTGCCAGGCGCTTCACAATAACCTTGTGAATTTCGGCGGCCACCCTTGGATCCCGCTCGAAAATGTGGTGAATCGCAATGTCTATTACTGAGGTGATCTGATGCCATTCTGGCTTGTCATTGGTTTGGCCATCGCAGCGGTTGCGCTGAATTTTCTGCTCGCACCGAAACCGAAAGCACCTAAGCCTGAGGCCGCCAAAGATCTTGAGAATCCCACTGCTGAGGCAGGCAGGCCGGTGCCTGTGCCGTTCGGTGAGATCACAGTCAAGGGCGGCAATCTGCTCTGGTATGGCGAAAAGAGCAAAGAGACTTACAAGGTGAAAGCCTGAGGCGAACCTAGCGCGCTGAGGTGAATTGCGCCAAATATAGCGCATGGCCAATCCCACCAACTTCATCATCACAATGGATGATTGTCAAAAAGCGGGGCACTGCCCGACCGGAGTGCGCCGCTGGTTCAATGAGCAGGGCATCCCTTTTCGCGATTTCATGCGCGACGGTGTGCCAGCAAAGGTGATGCTAAGCACCGGCGATGCGAATGGCCGCCAAGTGGTCGGCAGGGCAGTGAAACGCCGCATTGAGGGCGCGGCAAATCTCACCGAGAATGAGGCAATCGATCTATTAGAGGCTGGCAATGGGTAAGAGCAAAAAGCCTAAAATTGAGGTGACAAAGTATTACCTCAGCAGCCACCTTGGGATCTGCACCGAGATCGATAAGCTGCTCTCAATCGTGATCAAAGAAAAACTCGCTTGGGCTGGTGAGAAAGCCAGCGCAGGCGCAATCTCGATCAATCAGCCAAACCTATTCGGTGGCGAAAAGAAAGAGGGCGGCGCGGTCGGCAGTGCCTATTTCCTGCCAGGTGGATCGAGCCAAGTGCTGCCGGATAACCTGGCCACCAAACTCGGCAGATCTGGCGGGTCCGATGCGCCTGGATATCGCGGCATTGCGAGCTGTTTTTTTTATGGCACCGGCACTCAAGGATTCTATTGGACAAGCAACACACCATTTTTGCCTGGTGTCTGGTTCAAGGTGCGCCGCGCGCCGGTCGGCCTCGATCCAACTTATGCGCTGATTCCTCGAAACGCCTCATCCTCAAGTGTGATTGTCGGCTATGATGCATTCTGGGATTATCAGGAGCTAGGCTCGACACTTGAGCCAGCCAATTATGCATCGATTGATATCCCTGAGGATGGATATGATCTTAATGCTCAGGCGGCATTCGGACTTGATGCATCTGGACCTTTCACGCCGCCGCGCACCATAAACACCGCATGGGCAAAGGATACTTCACTCTGGTTTCGGAGAGTGATCACTTTGGATGAGCCATCAAATCTCAACCTGAGCGGGTTTATTGAAAATGGCTTGGTGGTTTGGATTGATGGCCAATATCTCATCCACCTTGAGCCAGCCAATCCATCAAACCGCTATGGTGCCTATAGCATCGACACCGGAATTCTGCAGGCTGGCGTGCACATTCTCAATGTCCTGGCAACCGATGAGGTCGAGGATTATGGGGGCAATGATAACACATATTTCGATATGCAGATCACCGCCGAGGTGGCTGATGGCTATGATGCGAATCCCGCGCACATCATCTATGAGTGTCTGACTAATACCACCTGGGGCATGGGATCTCCCACCTCGGCAATTGACTATGATAGTTTCGATGAGGCCAGCCAAACTCTCTTTGCAGAGAATTTCGGCCTCTCAATGCTTTGGTCTAGGCAAACCGAGATCCAGAATTTCATTCAAGAGGTGCTCGATCACATTCA
>Ga0316208_1000463_pt1 | contig 49624 bp, 51 predicted proteins | sample 3monopyrite_MG_FD_204944 | JGI IMG/M metagenome (GOLD analysis project Ga0316208, IMG submission 204944) | Microbial mat bacterial communities from mineral coupon in-situ incubated in ocean water Damariscotta River, Maine, United States -... | ecosystem: Environmental > Aquatic > Marine >... | reverse complement strand
CCCTTGTCGATACGAACCAAGAAACCCTATTTTTAATGATGGAACAAGCGGTCGCTGCATTTCAGAAGAAGTTTCAAAGAAGAAAACAATGGAAGCGAAAATATAAGTTTTGGAAATCTAAATGAATTAAGAAATAAGGGGCACTGTGTTGAATGTATAGCAGTGATCCTTCAATAGGAGTGTAAAAATCCAATGAATACTATATCTTTTACAGATGAAAATTAAAGAATTACCATCTTCAATTTACCATACATGGCGCTTGAAAAGTTTGTCGTTAAACCGTCTGCAAAAAGCTTCCAGTAAAACCATTCCGGTTGTTATATCACTCACGTCTATTCCGTCACGATTAGACAAGATACATATAGTAATTCGCTGTTTACTCACACAATCGAAGTGTCCACAAAAAATTGTTTTGTGGTTGCATCAATCATTAGAACATGAAATACCAAGTTCATTGAATCGTCTGGTTGGAGATGTATTTGAAATTCGTTTTTCTGAGTTAGATTGCCCACACTTAAAACTAGTAGAAAGTCTGAGGGCGTTTCCTAAGTTACCTATTATCACCAGTGACGATGATTTTATTTATGAAGATCAATGGGTTGAACACCTATATAACGAACATATAGCGCATCCCAATTCTGTAATAGCAAACCAGTTACGAAGAATTACCTACGGAACAGATGGCGACCTATTGCCGTATAAAGCATGGCGATATAGGCATGCCGAACATCATGATTCTCAATTACTTTTGCCTATTGGGTCCAAAGGTGTTTTATATCCGCCTGCGGTTTTCGATTCTGTAGTATTGGACGATCAACTGTTTCTAAAATTAGCACCACGTGCAGATGATTTGTGGTTTAAGGCCATTGCCATGTTACGAAAAACTTCCACCAAGCGCTCCGATAGAGAAGCTCCCGAACCGATTCCTATTTTGGGAACACAAGAAATATCTTTAAAACATGAAAACGTTGGGAACGACAAAAATGTGTCGCAATGGAATGCGCTTCAGTCACACTTTAAGCTGCCTAAGGAGGATTAAGTAGTTAATTGGTATGAAACAAGAAAAGCCATATAACCGTATTGCTACGAATCACATGGCTTCTTGTGAAAGAGATCGTTACCAACTATCTGCTCAAGGCTGATTGAAGCAGGTTTATTAAACCCCTGCAGTTGTGATCTTTTTCAAAAGCAGTTTTCTTTTGATCGCTATTGACGTGAAATCAATTTATATGCTTTCATTTTCCCACTGCTTCACTTTTACAAATCTCTTTATGTTCTAGGTTTCCGAAGTCCATAAATCAGACAATTTCTAAAAGTATGTAAAGAACGTTTCTTTAACATCAATTGGAGGTTTATTTCCTTTTGATAGTACTAAAGTAATACAAGATTTCAAATAAGCAAATTTTATAACTACTTAATTAATAACATGTTATCAACTTGGGTTATTAACAATTGTCAATAAAAAAAGCGACTCTGTAGTTGAGCCGCTTTTTCGTACGTTTAAAAGAACTTTTAAGCTCTTTTTTCCTTAATTCTGGCTTTCTTACCAGTAAGACCTCTAAAGTAGTAGATACGTTTTCTACGTACGCTACCTCTTTTATTTACTTCAATTTTTTGTAGAGCTGGTAAATTCACTGGGAAAATACGCTCAACTCCAACCGTTCCAGACATTTTTCTGATGGTAAAAGTTTTTGTAACTCCAGTTCCTCTTACTTGAATAACAACTCCACGGAAAAACTGTGTTCTTGTTTTTTCACCTTCACGGATTTCGTAGTACACAGTGATGGTATCACCAGCACCAAATTCAGGGAAATCTTTTTTTGTTACAAATTCGTCTTGTACAAATTTAACTAACGCTTCCATTTTTAATATTTTGATACTATTATGTTTACAACAACATTCGCGACTATCGCCAGAGGTTGGGGTAAATCGGTTGCAAAAATAATGGTTTTTAACTAGGTGGCAAGTATTTCTGGAAATAATTGCACGAATTTCTTCGGAAAAGGTGCGGTTACTTTTATTTCTTTTCGCGTTATAGGATGTGTAAATTCAAGAGACCTCGCATGTAGATAGAGTCCGCGGCCTCGAAGAACTAACCCTTCATGCCCGTAGACGTCATCTCCAAATAGCGGGTTTCCAAGTTCCGAAAGATGTTTGCGCAATTGATGGCGCCTTCCGGTATGTGGTGTCAGTTTCAGTAAATTGAGCTTTTCATATTTTAGAGAATCTAATTCGGCTATTTTCTGGTACATCGACAAAGCTTCTTTTCCGTCTATTGGATTCGACAGAGCTCCCTCGTCATTAATTGCTTTGATTGCGACGGCATAATAGATCTTGATTATTTCTCTTTTTTCAAAGAGACGATTAAGTGCAATAACAGCAGCGCCTGTTTTGCCAATGAGTAAAGCTCCTGTGGTAGGATAATCCAGTCTATGAATTGGTTCGGGACGCAACAAGGCATCTAATTCGTTACTCTTTTTTAGGTTGGTTGCTAGTGCATTTTCTACCGTAAAGCGTTTATTTCCGCTTACGAGCATACCGGCTGGTTTATAGACAATTGCTAGATGATCGTCCTCGTAAAGAACCTTCAGATCCAGTTCTATTGTAGGTTTCTTGTGTTGGGAAGCTTGATAAAGCGATATTTCTTCACCACCTACAATCCAATGTGAAGTTTGTCCGACTTCAGAATTCACGAATACGAGCCCGTTTTTTATGGCTTTCTTGACACCCTTTCTTGAAACAATGGTGTTAAAAATCCCGACGGCATACTCTTGCAGTCGTTGTCGAACCAATAAGTTGGGAACCCTATGTGTTTCTATTTTAATTGGAGGTTCTGGCATTCGAGGTTTGAAGGTGCTATTTTTTAGGAATTAATTTAACCATCTCTTGAATCAGTAATATAAAACCAAATACAAATAAAGCATGGGATAAACCATTCATAATGTTGTTCACGCCGTAGAAAGTAATAAGCATATCTGTATCCATATTAACGGCAATAATATTGATGAAAAATGAACCTACCGAAAATAACAATGACAATAGTACGGCTGCCAATAATATGACACCTCCAGTGGATCGATTCTTACTCACCAGCCAAATACAAGCACCTAGTAAAACGATTTGTGCAATCCAATAAATAACCATTCCAATGGTATTTAGAACAGGTAAAGTTTCAATCATAATTATTTATTTAGTCGTTTTCATCCAGCAAATCTGGACGACGTTTTTGAGTATGCTCAAGGGCTTGGTCTTCTCGCCATTCTTCGATCTTTGCAGTATGGCCACTCAGGAGTATATCTGGAACCTTCATTCCTTTGTATTCTGCGGGCCTTGTATATATAGGTGGTGCTAATAGATTGTCTTGGAAACTATCTGTAAGTGCGCTAGTTTCATTATTTAATACTCCGGGTAACAATCGAATGACCGAATCGCATAATACAGCAGCTGCTAATTCTCCACCACTCAACACAAAATCACCAATAGAAATTTCACGAGTTACAAAAGCATCTCGTACACGTTGGTCCACTCCTTTATAATGTCCACAAAGTATAATGATATTACCTTTTAAAGAAAGCTCATTGGCGATGCCTTGATTTAGCGTTGAGCCATCTGGGGTCATATATATGACCTCGTCATAATCTCGTTCAGCTTTCAAGCCAGAAATACATTTATCGATGGGTTCTATCATCAGAACCATCCCTGCGCCACCACCAAATTGATAATCGTCTACCTGTTTGTAATTATTTGTAGAAAAGTCCCTTAACTGATGGAAATGTACTTCAACCAGTCCCTTTTCCATCGCCCGTTTTAAAATAGAAGCTTCAAATGGACTCTGGATAAGTTCAGGCAATACAGTGATAATATCAATTCGCATTAAAAAAGTTCTTTTTTGCTTTTGCAGCGTTCAATAGAGGTTTTTGCGCGATCCAATACTCCTTTGTCCAAGGTGCTTAAACCGGCTTCGCGATATTTAGCAATGGCCTCGTCTAGTTTGCCTTGTTGTTCTAACATGATAGCGTATTCGTTTAGAATTGTAGACTTAGTAATTCCTGGAACATTGATCGCCTTATCCAATAGCGCTTCTAATTCACTCCACTTTCCGAGGGTAGAGAGTAAAATGGAATAATTGTAATACACAGCTGGGTACATCGGACTCTTTTCTATACATAGCTTGTAGAGCGTTTCTCCCTTTTCATATTCCTTAAATTTTACTTCGTATAAATATCCTAAGTGGTTATATGCTTTACCAAAATTAGGATCGAGATCTATAATTTTTTCTAATGTGTTAGAAGCTTTTTCGTACATACCATCTTTAATATCCAAGTTGGCTTGGTCGAGCATTTCCTCTAGTTTTGTTAAGTGGTCCATAAGATTGTTATTAGATAGCAAAAATACGGGAAATTCAACACATTATAGCTCCCAGGTGTAATGTAAATGGGTGTCCTTACTCCAACCTAGCCGTTCGTATAACTTTTGAGCAGGATTGTCCAAATCTGTTTCTAAAGTAAGGCCTTTACTGCCCACTTCTTTTGCAAACTTTTTAGCATGTTCTAAAAGGCCTTCACCTATGCGATTTCCACGAGCATCTTTTTTTACGAACAAGTCGTTCAATATATATGTACGCTGCATCGATACGGAAGAAAAACTAGGATATAATTGAGTGAACCCAAGACCTTCGCCTGTGGCGTTCAGTGCCAAAAAAATAATCGAATCTTTTGCTTTAAAGCGTTCTTCAAGAAAAAAACGAGCGGCTTTAGTGTCACTTGGTTGTTTATAGAAAACACGGTATCCATCAAATAACGGTACCATTAAATCCAAATCCTTAGGTGTTGCTTTGCGAATGTTCATTAGGGTGGTTTTTTCAAAAATAACAAGAATATAAATACGCTAAAGTCTTCTTCATTTTTTTATATCTTTAAAGGAACTAAACATGTCAACATTATGAAACGCAGATCCTTTATAAAAAAATCTGCCGCGGCGAGCGCGGCCTTTACTATTGTACCGAGCTTTGTGCTAGGTGGACCTCATATCCCACCGAGTGATACGTTATATATGGCAGGTATTGGAGTAGGAGGACGAGGTGGCGGTGTCTGCAACGAATTATTTGAAACGGGCAAGGTTAAATTTGTCGCTTTATGCGATGTAGATGCCGTGAGAGCTGCCAATACGTTTGCTGCGCATCCTAAAGCAAAGAACTACAAAGATTTTAGGAAAATATATGACAATCATTTAAAAGATATTGATGCTTTTATGGTGGCAACACCAGATCATACACATGCAGTGATTTCGCTTCCATTCATGAAGGAAAAAAAGCATGCATATGTGGAGAAGCCTTTAACGCATAATATATATGAGGCGCGCTTGATGTCACAAATAGCTGCGCAAAATAATATTGTCACTCAAATGGGGAATCAAGGATCATCTGGAGATGGCATTCGATTAGCTCAAGAAATGATTGATGCTGGCCTCATTGGTAAAGTGCATCGCGTAGACTGTTGGACGAACCGACCGGTTTGGCCACAAGGTTTTAGAAATATAACCGAAAAAGAACCAATTCCAGATACCCTTGCTTGGGATTTATGGTTAGGCCCTGCTGCAATGCGCGATTATAATTCTAATTACCTTCCTTTTAAGTGGCGCGGTTTCTGGGATTTTGGAACAGGCGCAATGGGAGATATGGGATGTCATATCATGGAAACTCCGTTTAAAACACTTGGATTGCAATTTCCATATGAGGCAGAAGCAAGTTGCACCACCGTATGGTCTGGTGATTTTGTAGAGGCAAATTATAAAGGAACTTGTCCACCTTCGTCTATTGTACGACTTAAGTTTGACACTCAAGCGCATGGTGATATTTCATTAAATTGGTACGATGGAGGAATCATGCCCGATTTACCTCCCGAATTAAAAGACAATGAAACACCTGGAAATAATGGAGGCGGAAGTATTTTTTACGGAGACAAAGGAATTATGATTACTGATACGTATTCCAGAAATCCACGTTTACTTCCTTCCGATAAAATGACCGATTTCACACCGCCACCTCAAACTATTGAACGAGTAACCACATCGCATGCTGGTGAATTTGTAAAAGCGTGCATGGGAGATGGAAAAACTTCTTCTCCTTTCTCCTACGGTGGTCCGCTAACGGAAGCCGTGCTTATGGGGAATTTAGCCATCAAGGCGTATCAGGAAAAAGTTCTAAAAGAAGGCAAGAAAGTAGGGGATTGGGCACCTTATAATTATCCAGGCCGTCGCACTATTAAATGGGATGGTGCCAATATGAAAGTGACCAATTATGAAGCTGCCAACGCTTGGGTGAAACGAGAATATCGTGCTGGTTGGGAATTGTAAAACGGTTTCGCAAATGCAGTAACGGATTCCTATTCGCGTTTGCATGAATGAGCAATCGTTTGACCTTCAAGTTTTGCGGTACATTCAGATTGTTTCCGCCAAAAAAAGAACCCCAGTCCGAAAGGGCTGGGGTTCTTTTTTTAAGACTTTCCTCGCGTAATGCTCAGATAGCTTTTTAAGGTCTACTAATAGTAAGTGAATCGACGAACGTTACTAATATATTTTGCCAATCGAATTACTTGATGACTATAGCCGTATTCGTTGTCGTACCATACGTAAATCACAGCATTTTTTCCGTCCGCAGTTACTATAGTTGCATTACTATCGAATATAGAAGGAGCTGAAGAACCTACAATATCACTAGATACCAACTCATTGTTTAAACTATATTTAATCTGCTCTACCAAATCCCCTTCCAGCGCGTATTTCTTCATGATTGCATTCAATCCGTCTACAGAAGTTGGGTTTTCTAGTTCGAGTTTTAAAATCGCCAAAGAACCATTTGGAACTGGAACGCGAATCGCATTGGAGGTCAATTTTCCTTCAAAAGAAGGTAATGCTTTACTCACTGCTTTTCCTGCACCCGTTTCGGTGATTACCATGTTGAGTGCAGCAGCACGTCCACGACGGTATTTCTTGTGCATATTATCTACCAAGTTCTGATCATTGGTATATGCGTGAATTGTTTCCAAATGACCATGAACAACTCCTAGGCTATCTTCTATGGCTTTGAGCACTGGGGTGATGGCATTGGTGGTACAAGAAGCCGCAGAAAAAATATCCATATCAGCTGGATTGTTCTCTAGGTGATTTACACCATGAACAATATTTGGAATTCCTTTTCCAGGAGCAGTTAATAAAACTTTACTTGCTCCTTTTGGTACTAAGTGACGCGTTAAAGCTTCTTTGTCTCTAAACGCACCCGTATTATCTATAATTAATGCATCGTCAATTCCGAAGGCTGTGTAATCAATATCTTCTGGTTGATTAGCAGAAATAATATGAACTGTGGTTCCATTAATAATCAATGCCTTATTTTCTAAGTCTATACCTACAGTTCCTGGGAAATCTCCGTGAACCGAATCGTATTTAAGTAGAGAGGCACGTTTTTCTAAAACCGTTTGATCAACGTTTCCACGAGTAACAATTGCTCTTAAACGCATTTGATTCCCTTTTCCTGTGCGCGTCATTAACTCACGAGCTAATAATCTTCCGATACGACCAAATCCGTAGAGAACTACATCCTTAGGAGTAATGTTTTTCTGGTCTTTGGCATTTTTAAGTTTGTCGCTTACAAACGCCATGGCGTCCTGATACTTATTATCTTCTAAGTGGTATTCGTAGGTCAATTTTCCTATGTCCAGTTTTGCAGGAGGAATGTCTAACGTCTTAATTGCTTGTGCAATTTCTACGCTATCAAAAACGGAGATAGGTTTTTGAACAAACTCTCCAGCGTATTCATGCAAGTTGAGAATTTCACTAACATTTTGATCAATTAATTGATTACGGAAAAGCACCAACTCAATCGATTTATCGTACCAAAGGTCACTTACAATCTTAATAAATTCAACGGTGGCCTTTCGGCGGTCAGTTTGAAAAGACAGTTCTTTTTCATAAACGTCATCAAAGCTCATAGGAAATAGGGTTTTAAATTTTTTGCAAAAGTAGCTATTTCAAACGTTTTCGTAAAGGATATTGATAAAAATAAAAATGCCTATCAAACAGTCAAAGCTCAATAGGCATTTTTCAGATATTTTGGGAGTACTTACCTAAATATAAATGAGTTTAATTGTCCGCTATCATCCACGAATGTCATCTTTATAGGATCACTAGAAACGCGGTTCTCCATAATCGATTTTACATCCTTGATATCAGAAACTTTCTGATTGTTTATTTCTACGATAACGATATCATCCCAATTGATGTTTACAGATCGCATATCGCGTGTTATTGCACGTTGCACTTTAACACCTTCGCTTAATTCAAACGTTTTGAGTTCATCCCGATTCGCATTTCGAAGTTCGAGTCCGAGATCCGTACTCTCATAGGTTTGACGCAAAATCAATGTTACTGGAATGGTGCGTTTTTTGCCATCTCTAATTACCGTTACATCAACGATGTCGTTAGGTCGTTTAGAACCGAGATATCCAGTTAGATCTGAGAATTTGGCAATTTTTTGCCCATCAATATCCTGAATCACATCACCTTGACGTACGCCGCTTCTTTCGGCTCCACTTCCTTTTTCTACTGCCGAAACATAAACTCCTTCTGTTTCGCTTATGCCCGTTTTCTGAAGCTCAGGATTACTTACATCAGATCCTCTAATACCTAAAATACCACGTTGTACATCTCCGTATTCAATAATGTCTTCAATTATTTTTCTAGCAACATTGCTAGGTACTGCAAAACTGTATCCTACGTAAGAACCCGTTTCGCTTGTAATGGCTGTATTAATTCCAACCAATTCTCCAGAGGTGTTTACCAATGCGCCTCCGCTATTTCCTCGGTTTACCGCCGCATCGGTCTGAATAAACGATTGCGGATTTCCATGCCATTCATTTAAATCACGAGCCTTTGCACTTACAATACCTGCCGTAACGGTTGAGGTAAGATTAAAGGGATTACCTACGGCTAATACCCATTCGCCTACTTTAATACCATTAGAGTCTCCAAAGGGAACATACGGTAAGTCTTCGTTGGCGTCTATTTTAATGAGAGCAATATCACTTTGCGGATCGGTTCCGATGAGTTCTGCCATATATGTTTTATTGTTGTTTAACGTAACTTCTAAACTCGTTGCATTATCAATTACGTGATTATTCGTAATTATAAAACCATCCTTATTTATAATTACTCCACTTCCGGTTCCAATCATTTCACGTTCAGAACCTCCTCCAAAGAAATAGTCGCGCAAGGTATTTGCTTCTCGGCTAACCGTTTTATTCTTTACATGGACCACAGCATGTATAGTCTTTTCGGCTGCTGCTGTAAAATCAATATTTGTAGCAGCGTTTAGATTAAAATTTGAAGTGGGAATATATGCAGGCGATTCCTGCATTGGAGTAATAGCTGTAGGGGAAGTTTCTTGTTCTACAAAAAGCTTGTATCCGCCTAATGTCACTGCACCAGCTACAAGTGCTACCGAAAATAATCGAAAAGTCTGTTTCATAGATTTTTGGTTTTAATTTAAATTCAATACCTAAAATTAACACTTAATAGACGAATGTATTGCATCATTATTTCAAGTTTAACGGGTATTTAACACCTTTTTTTCATTTTTATAGGAGTTCAAAATTCATACCTTTGCTCTTCTATGAATTTTCCTTTTTATAAATACCAGGGAACCGGAAATGATTTTGTGATTATAGACAATCGCACACTATTTTTCCCCAAAAATAATACCAGACTTATCGCACAGCTCTGTGATCGACGTTTTGGTGTTGGTGCAGATGGATTAATTCTATTGGAACAACATGAGAAGGCCGATTTTAAAATGGTTTATTTTAATGCCGACGGCAACGAAAGTACAATGTGCGGTAATGGTGGACGTTGTTTGGTTCATTTTGCGCATCAACTTCAACTTTTCAAGAATGAAACTAGCTTCGAGGCCATCGATGGAATGCATGAGGCGAGTATTTCAGGATCCATTGTTTCTTTAAAAATGATGGATGTTACCGAAATACGAGAAGAAGAAACTCATAGCTTTCTAGACACAGGTTCGCCGCATCATGTTGAGTTAGTAGAAAATGTTGACGATTGGAATGTTTTTGCGCAAGGTCGACATATCCGTAACAAGGTGTACGGTAAAGAAGGAGCGAATGTAAATTTTGTGACGCCCAAAGGAGGTGATATTTTTAAGGTTCGTACGTATGAAAGAGGCGTTGAAGATGAAACACTATCTTGTGGAACTGGTGTGACGGCTGTTGCACTAGCGATGCACAAAAGTAAACGAACAAATGCGACCACTGTAGGGATTAACACTCCGGGTGGTGATTTAAAAGTTTCTTTTGAATCCACTGAGAATGGATATAAAAATATTTATCTAACAGGACCGGCTGCGCTTGTGTTTAAAGGTGAATGGTCATGAAATACTTACACGGACAAAAGGTATATTTAAGGGCATTGGAGCCTACCGATCTCGAATTTTTATTTCGATTAGAAAATGATAGCGATGTCTGGGAGGTAAGCAATACCATAGCGCCTTATTCAAAATTTGTACTTAAGCAATACCTTGATAATTCGCATAAAGATATCTACGAAGTAAAGCAATTGCGATTGGTTATTTGTTTATCTGAAGAAGATAATGATAGATCATTAGGTTTTGTTGACTTATTTGATTTTGACCCGAAGAACAAAAGAGTAGGACTGGGAATTTTAATTTTTTCCGAAAAAGACAGAGGTCAAGGTTTTGCCAAAGAAGCACTAGAATTACTTACATCCTATGCGTTTGAAGTTTTAGAAATGCATCAACTTTATGCAAATATTTCGCAAGACAATAATAATAGTATTGGTTTGTTTGAACAAATGGGGTTTGTGCAATCTGGAGTTAAGAAAGATTGGATCATTGCTGCGGGTGCTTATAAAGACGAACTGTTTTATCAAAAATTTAGAAATTAAAAAATGTATTTAAAAAAGATATTACTGGCAATTGTGCTAATTGGTGTGCTCATTATGGGTGGTTTTGCGTGGTATTTATATAGTAACATTTTCACCGATAACACCGCTTTTAATAATAAGGAAGCACACGTTTACATCCCAACTAATGCGACTTTTAGTGAGGTGCTTGTTGAACTCGAACCCTTGCTTAAAGATTCCAAAACCTTCGCCACGGTGGCAAGGCGTAAAGGCTACGTTGATAATATCAAAGCGGGTCATTTTGTGATTAAAAAGGGGATGAATAATAATGATATTATAAATAGTATTCGCAGTGGGAATTCTCCAATAAAGATAAAATTCAATAATCAAGAACGGCTTGAAAACCTAGCGGGTCAGGTTGCTGGACAGATTGAGGTGGATAGTCTATCCTTGTTGAACGCTATGAGAGATCCCTCATTCTTAGAAGAAACGGGCTTTACTACGGCCACGGCCTTGGCTATGTATATACCAAATACGTACGAAGTGTATTGGAATATGTCGGCAATATCATTTAGAGAGCGCATGCGTAAAGAATATAATGCGTTTTGGAATGAAGCGCGTGAAGCAAAGGCAAAGAAACTCAAACTTACTAGTGCAGAGGTCATCGCTCTAGCGGCCATTGTGCAAAAGGAAACTGCCAAAGTGGATGAACGACCACGGGTAGCTGGTGTGTATGTGAACAGGCTAAAGAGTGGAATTCCATTGGGAGCGGATCCGACTGTGATTTACGCGAAGAAATTGGCAGAAAACGATTTCGATCAGGTGATTAAACGGGTGTTATATAAAGATCTAGAAATCGATTCTAAATATAATACCTATAAGAATGCTGGTCTTCCACCTGGACCTATAACAATGCCAGATGTATCTGCCATCGATGCGGTTCTAAATCATGAAAATCACGATTATTTCTATTTTGTAGCCGATGTGACGAATTTTGGCTATCATAAATTTGCAAAAACTCTTGCTCAGCACAACCGCAATGCCGCCGAATACCGCAGGTGGATTTCGGCACAAGGAGTAAATCGTTAACTATACTGCGCTTTTTTAGGACTTTTTTGCACAATAATTATAGGTATTTCATTGTTAATAATACAGTTAACTACTTTTTTAACACAAATACCTTTTATATATCTTCTAGAACTACTTTTGTTACAGATTTGTTAATGAAAAGGGGTCTTAGACCATTTTTTTTGACGTTTTAACAAAGATTAACAATTTTTGCTGAATTAACTTAAATTATGCCGTATCTTTGCCGGCCGAAATAAGGGTAGGATTTTTCCGCCTTAATTTTAAAAATGATGCAACGTAGTTTTATACAAATCGCAGGAATAGTAGTAGTAGCTTTTGTAGCCTTTACAAGTTTTACTTCTAAAAAGGGTATAGATCTTTCTCGCTTTAAGCAGGTCGATACAGATATCTGTTATTATGTACCTACAGAGGAGGAAGCGACTAAGAAACAGGAGACTCCTGTTCAATTCAATTTGTTTTTGGGTAAAACCTTTATTGGTTTTAAAGAAGCACTTGCTTTTAAAGAATCTCAAGGGCGATACAATATTATTAATGAATTTGGTTACATGGGTAAATACCAATTTGGTAAATCTACTTTACAATTGATTGGAATCTACAACCCAGATTTATTTATGAAAGATTCAGAATTACAGGAGAATGCATTTAGTGCATACGCTGCCCGTAATAAGTGGATCTTACGTCGAGATATCAAAAGATATGTGGGGCGTTATGTAAATGGAGTAAAGGTAACCGAGTCTGGTATTCTTGCTGCAGCCCACCTAGCTGGAGCTGGAAATGTAAAAAAGTATCTTCGAAGTGGTGGAGTGTATGCGTTTAGTGATGCATTTGGAACTACCATTGGGAGTTATCTAAAAAAATTCTCTGGTTACGACACCTCTTATATCGTACCTAATAGAAAAGCCAAAGTAGTTTTATAATCTTAAGGATTATTTTTGAATAATAAACAGCGTGGGTCTCTTGTTGAGATCCACGTTTGTATTTTTCCACTGTTGTACTGTTTGTGTCTTGATATATTCGGTTGGCAAGGTAATATCACATGCCACACATAAAAACGACTCTGGATGAAGTGTATTGAGTAAACTTTCTAATAGCTGATTGTTTCTATATGGCGTTTCTATAAACAACTGTGACTGATTATGATCTTGTGATAGTCGTTCAAGCCGTTTAATCTCTTTTCTTCGATCTCTTTTGTCAATAGGAAGATAGCCATTAAAGGCAAAATTTTGACCATTAAATCCACTTGCCATCATAGCGAGTAAAATAGAAGAAGGGCCTACCAACGGAACTACTTTTAATCCTTTTCTATGCGCTTCGTGTACAACTGAAGCACCCGGATCTGCTATTCCAGGACAACCAGCATCGCTTATAATTCCAATGTCATGACCTTCAAAACAAGGAGTAAGCATACTAGGAATCTCTGTAGCATCGGTGAACTTATTGATGAGTGAAAAATGTAAATCTGGTTGTGATTTTTTTGGAGCAATATTTTTAATGAAGCGGCGGGCTGTTTTTTCATGTTCGACCACATAGTGATCGATATGTTCCACTGCTTTTTTTACCAACAAAGGCAATACCTCAAGTGGTGAGGTATCGCCTAGGGTACATGGTATTAAGTAAACATTTCCTGGTTGGGGCTCCATAGATTTTAGTTGATCACTAGTTTTTTAGTATTCGTAGCTCCACTTTCGGTGCTGATAGAAACCAAATACAATCCGCTAGAAATAGCAGCAACATCTATAGTTCCTCTATTCGAGTTAATTGTGTTCTCCGCAACAATACGACCGTTCAAATCGGCGATAGAAACAGAAAAGTTTTGAGCCGAAGCGGTACGAATTGTTAACTGTGATGAAGCAGGATTTGGTACCATTGTAAATGCAGCTAACGCGTTATCATCAATCGATGCAATTTCATCTCCTTGAACACGCAAAATAGATCCACCAATATTTACAATATACAATTCGTTATTTACATCTTCGCCAAAACCAACCCAAGTGCCAGGGAAATCTCCTTGATCTATAAAGTTGAGTGCGTCATCTACTGTACCAATCATTCCATCAATGTCTGCAAATACATACACATCTTGCAAGTCTAAATATGTAGATCCACGGTAAACAAATCCACCAATAACAGATCCTCCTCCATTCCATGGATACTCTGCAACAGGGAAAGTAAGTTCACTAGGGTCTGGGCAGTTAGATGTATTAAACGGATCTGAACCTTCATAACATCTCCATCCATAATTGATCCCTGCTTCTGTTAACGGAACTCGGTTAACTTCTTCTACAGCATTCTGACCTACATCACCAATCCAAATCATATTGGTTTGTTCGTCTATAGAGAATCGAAACGGATTTCTCAAGCCGTAAGCCCAAATTTCGTCTCTACCATTTGGATCTCCAACAAAAGGATTGTCGGCAGGAATGGCGTAGTTGTTTCCTCCACTTGTATTGTCGATATCAATACGTAGTAATTTACCGAGTAATAAAGTTAGATTTTGTGCATTGTTACTAGTGTCTCCACCACCGCCACCATCACCAAGTGCGATATATAAATAACCATCGGTGCCAAAGGCAATTGTTCCTCCGTTGTGATTAGACTGTGGTTGGTTTACATTAAGGATCATGAATTCTGAAGTAGGGTCGGCTACATTTGCATCTCCAGTACTTACCGAAAATCTTGATATTTGGGTATCTCCTGAGTTATCTGAATAATGAACATAAAAGAATCCATTAGTGGTATAATCGGGATGAAATGCTAAGCCTAGTAGGCCTCGTTCGCCACTTCCATTTACATCAGCTTGAATATCAAGAAATGGAGTAGTATTCGTCGTGCCATCCGAATTTAAAACTTTAATAACACCGCGTTGTTCAACAACGAAAAGGCGGTCGTCGCCAGCATTTTTAATTGCTACTGGACCTGTAAAGCCATCGGCAAAAGGATCAAGGGAAACTGTTTGTGCATTCACGGTAGCACAAAGCAATAATAAGACAAGGGGTAAAATTAGTTTTTTCATAATTTTCATAGTTTTTTTTAGCATCACTAAAGTAGTGAAAAATGTGCGAACCGAATTACGAAATCCTATCGGCTATCTTCGCACAGGCTTCATCCAGCATCTTAAACACATCCTCAAAACCATTTTCTCCGCCATAGTAAGGGTCTGGGACATCCACATTTTCACCTGGAAAAATGGTGTCTAAAATCCGTTGAACCTTTCTTTTTTCTTCGTCAGAATTTGCAAGTGCAATTACATCGCGGTAGTTGCTGTTGTCCATAACAAAAATATGATCATAAGTTTCGAAGTCGTAAGTGGAGAATTTTCGTCCTCGTTGATCTGTAATATCTATATGATTCTTTTTCGCCACAGCAATACTTCTTGGGTCGGGTAAATCGCCTACATGCCAACCACCGGTTCCTGCAGAGTCTACTTGAATTTGATTCGTATCTACTTTGGACTTTAAAATACCTTCCGCCAGAGGTGAGCGACAAATGTTGCCTAAACAAACCATTAAAACTTTTACTTTCACTCGTTATATATTTTGAATTAAAGAAGAATTATTAGGTGAATTCAATATATAAAAAATCCTCTTTGCGATAAAGAGGATTGAATACTTATAAGGACTGAATTTCTTTACAGCGTTAATTTTTTATTGAGATCTTCTACGTACTTTCTAAATTGCTTGTCAGTACTAGAAAGGTTATCTACTGTTTTACAGGCATGTAGTACAGTTGCGTGATCACGTTGTCCAATTTGCGAACCAATAGAAGCGAGTGACGCCTTAGTGAATTTTTTCGCAAAGAACATAGCAAGTTGTCTTGCTTGTACAATATGACGCTTACGTGTTTTAGATTGTAAAGTTTCTACATCCATTTGGAAATATTCACTCACTACTTTCTGGATGTAATCAATTGAAACCTCTCGTTTGGTATGCTTCACATAGTTGTCGACAATCTTCTTAGCGAGATCGATTGTAATTTCACGACGATTGAATGATGAATGTGCAATGAGAGAAATGATTGCGCCTTCTAATTCTCGAATATTCGTTTTGATGTTGTTGGCTAAAAACTCGACAATATCTTCGGGCATTTCCACACCATCGCGATATAGCTTGTTTTTAATTATGGCAACACGAGTGTCGTAGTCGGGGTGATTAAGTTCTGCCGAAAGTCCCCATTTAAAACGAGACAACAGGCGTTGCTCAATATCAATCATATCTACAGGAGCCTTGTCACTGGTTAAGATGACTTGCTTACCGTTTTGATGTAAATGATTAAATATATGGAAGAAAACATCTTGCGTTCCTGCCTTACCAGAGAGTAATTGAATATCATCAACGATTAAAACATCGATGATTTGATAAAAATGAATGAAATCATTTCGGTTGTTCTTTTTAACCGATTCAATATACTGTTGGGTGAATTTTTCTGCTGAAATGTAAAGTACTGTCTTTTCTGGGTACTTATCTTTTATTTCTACACCTATAGCATGTGCTAAGTGTGTTTTTCCTAAACCAACTCCTCCAAAAATAAGTAGTGGATTAAAGGAAGTCCCACCAGGCTTATTGGCCACTGCTAATCCTGCCGAACGCGCCAAACGATTGGATTCGCCTTCCAAGAAACTTTCGAAGTTATAACTCGGATTTAATTGAGATTCGATTTTTACATTTCGAATTCCAGGAATGACAAATGGATTTTTTAACTCAGGACTTTTGTTCTTTACAGGAACATCTACCTCTTGTGATTTCACCTGAGAGCGATTCGCACTTGGTATTTTTTCAGTAAAAGGTTGTTTGTTGCCGTAGGTGTTTTCCATCTTAATGATGTACACCAACTTTGCGGTAGTTCCAAGTTCTTTGGTAAGCGCAACTTTAAGAAGCTTTACATAATGTTCCTCTAGCCACTCATAGAAAAACTTACTAGGCACCTGGATGCTCAAAGCGTTTTCAGAAAGCTTTACTGCTTTGATTGGCTCGAACCAAGTTTTGTATGCCTGAGAAGTAATATTATCTTCAATAAAGGACAAACAATTTTTCCAAACCGATTCCGCAGTTTTGCTCATAGTGAAATTATGGGAGTTTTAGTTAGCTAATTAGTTGGTGGTTAAGAGGTAAAATTAAAGCAATGCCCTAACAATTTCTTAACAATGCAAATATGTGAACAAATAAATGAAAAAAAAAACGTTAGAGGTATTGAATTTGTAGTTTTTTTTTCTCATACTGTACTAAGGCTACAAGCTACAAAAAAAGATCCATTTTTTAGCGATACAATTTGTGAAAAAAAACAAAATAGAACTTCGGGTTCGATATGGTGAGACGGACCAAATGGGGGTGGTGTATCACGGAAATTACGCTCAATATTTAGAACAAGGAAGAACCGAATGGCTGCGTGAGATGGGCTTTTCCTACAAATGGATGGAAGAAAACAATGTTCATCTTCCTGTTGTTAAGTTGCAGATTGATTATAAGCAACCTGCGTTGTATGACGACGTTTTATGCGTTACGACGAAAATACAGAAAATTCCTACTTTTAAAATTGAATTCGATTACGAAATTCACAACCAAAACGATCAACTTTTGATCACTGCGTCAACCACTTTAGTCTTTGTAAATTCTACCACAAAAAAGTTGATGAGAGCTCCAGATTACCTTTTGGAAAAATTAAAAAACACCAAGTCGTAACGAAAGAAATTATGTAGCGTTAAGAATCACGTTTTTTGATGTTTACTTTATAGGTGTCAGAAAATATTTGAAATACGCGCGAGTAGTCTTTTTGTCGAATATCTATCGTAATTTCACAGCTTAACTGCATTTCTTGACTCACTATTCGAAGTTTCTCGTCTTTAATAATTCTCATTACGGTATTCATTTCGGGATACTCGAAGGTGATCGTTAGCGACTCGTCAATTGTTTTCTCTAAGATGCTTGCATGTGTTAAGGTTTCCTGCGCAGCTGCTTTATAGGCTTGTATGAGTCCGCCAACACCTAATTTAGTCCCGCCAAAATAGCGAACAACCACAACCAAAACATTTGTAATATCGAAAGCTTGTAATTGGCCGTAGATAGGCATGCCCGCACTGTTACTAGGTTCGCCGTCATCATTGGCACGATATCTATCATAAGATTTACCCAATTGCCAAGCATAACACCAATGGCGGGCCGTATGATGTTGTTTTTTTAACTGCTGAATACAGTTGTCAATATCGCCTTCAGAAGTCACAGGAAACGCATATCCAAAAAACTTACTGCCACGGTCTTTAAAAAGACTTTCCGGAGATGCTTCGGTTATTGTTTTGTACGTGTCCTTTGTCTCAGACATAATTATAGGGTAGAAAGGGTAACGAGAAATATACTAATAATAGCTAAAAAGATGCCTATCCAGTTCTTCGTACTTAATTTCTCACTAAATAGTAAAATCCCTACCAATGTTGAAAGCATTACAATGGCAACATTGTTTACTGTAAATATGCCTGAACTATCAAAGAGATCACTCCTTAACGCTTTAACCAGGAAATAAATCGAGAAAAAATTTGGAATACCTAGGGCAATTCCTCCAATAAGATTTTTTAGTTGTAAGGGTTGTTTTCCTTGGATTTTTTGAATAGAAATTACGATAATACCTATCATTGCGGCTGCGCCAAATATAGTAGCCGAGAATAGAGCTACTTCATTTTCTTTTACAAATTGTTCTTCTAAAAATTTAAGGCTGGTGTCGATAAGTCCACTTCCAATAAAAACGAATAGTGGAAGCAAAAGTGCCTTTGACGTAGTAGATGAACCCCTTTGTTTTTTTATAGAAGCAAGATAAACAGCTACTAAGGCAAGAACAATTCCAATACCTTTATATATACCAAGATCTTCCTTGTAATATAACAAACCGAAAACGATAGGGACCACTACACTCATTTTGGTTGCTACCGATACTACCGAAAGTCCGTTCCGCTGGGTAGTAATCGCCATTAAATTAAAAACAACAATAAATAGCGCGCCTAGGGCAAGTGTATAAAAAAACCAATCAGATCCGGTTACTGATGCAACAGTTACCTTACCCGAGTACGTTAGAATTCCACATGTACAGGCTGTAATATAATTAACAACAATTGCCTGAAGCACATTAATTTGGAATCTCTCAAATAGCTTAAAGACAATAAAAATTAGAGTAGAAGCAAGGATGCTAAGTAATAGGGCGGTCAATAGTTAGGGTTTTAGAGGGTGTAAGATACAATTAAAACAAATGCTTCATTTTCGAAAATAACTCTGTTATATCGTCTTTTTTAGGATGGTTATTCCAAACATGTATGCCTAATCGTTTTGCGGTATCTGTGTTTTCTTTCGAGTCGTCAATAAAAAGGCATTCATTAGGAGTCAAACCATGTGCTTCTAAAACGAATTCAAATATTTCTGGATGAGGTTTTCTTAAATGAATTTCATGAGAGAGGTAAAATGTATGAAAGCATTTTTTAAATCGATCGAATCGATCTTGCGACATATTCTCTTTTACTTTTTCTATATGTAATGCATTGGTATTGCTTAGCAGTATTAATTGAAAATTTTTCGAATGAGCTAATTCTTCAATAAAACGAAGGCGGTGTTCAGGGAAATCCAGAATAATGGAATTCCATGCTTCAATAAGCGTTGTTTCGGAGGCATTTGGAATTAGGTTTTTATACCATTGAACAAAAGATTGAGAGGAAATTCTTCCTACCTCATATTTAATATTTGTGGCTGTCATCTCTTCAGAAAATTGAGAGACACCTAATTTTAAAAGCGATCGAATGGGAGCTTCTTTATCTAAATTGATAAATACATCACCAAAGTCGAATATGATAGTTTTAATCATTTTTATAAATGGTTAATTGATCTTGCACCAAAGAAGTCTCTGTTATAATTCTTCCAGAAATCGTCGGAGCCGCAATGCCTTCAGAGAAGGAAGTCGCTCCACTGAAAATATAAGCCTCGTCCCATAAATTTGCAGCAATAAAATATTGTAACGTTTGAGCGCCGCCTTCTATAATTAACGACTGAATATTTAATTCATAAAGCGTCTCACAGATCTGGTTGGGTAGATCGTTATTAAAATCGACTTTTTTGTAGCGAATCGTTTCGGTATTATCAATATCAACTTCAGTAAAAACTAGAGTTTTGGCATGCCCATCGAATGCATTAAGGTCTAGCGAAAGTACCCCGCGTCTGTCTATAATAATTCGTAAAGGAGATGCTCCGTGCCAATCGCGTGTGGTCAAACTGGGATTATCGCTATGTGCTGTATTTGTTCCTATCAATATGGCTTGTTCTTGAGCTCTCATTTTGTGCGCAATTTGCCTAGAAAATATATTGGTAATCCAAACTGGGGCTTGGTGATCTTTTGAGAGCGGAGCGATTAATCTGTTAGAGTTTTCTGCCCATTTCAGAATAATGAATGGTCTGTTTTTAGTTTGAAAAGTAAAGAAGCGTTTATTGATTTCTCGGCACTGGTTTTCCAAAACTCCATTGACAACTTCGCAACCAGCATCCTGCAATTTCTTAATACCGTTTCCAGACACTTTTGGATTGGGATCTGTACTACCTACAACGACTCTAGGTATTCCTTCGGCAATAATTCGATCGGCGCATGGAGGTGTTTTGCCGAAGTGACTGCAGGGTTCCAGAGTAACATAAATGGTAGAGTTTTTTAACAGCGCTTTGTCTTTAACAGATTCAATGGCATTGACTTCGGCATGAGCTTGTCCCGCTTGGTGATGCCAACCTTCACCAATGATTTTATCATTATATACTATGACACATCCAACCATCGGATTTGGATAGGTGCTACCCAGTCCGTTTTTTGCCAATTGCAAGGCGCGTAACATGTATTTTTCTGCTATCTTCACGGTTCAAAAATACGAGTATTTGTAGAGATGAGCCTAGCCATTATTAGACCGATATTAAAAATAGACAATCCCGCTATAGCAAAAGTGATTCGAAATGTTCTTTTAGACCTCGGTGTGCCAAAAGTAGGCACCGCCTATGCAGATACGTCTTTGGATTCCATGTATGAGAATTATGCTATAGATGGTGCGACTTATTTTGTTGTGGAATTGGCTGGAAAGATTATCGGAGGTGCAGGGATTGCTCAACTTCAAAATTTCGAAGGTGCCGTATGCGAGTTGCAAAAAATGTATTTTTTACCTGAAGCCAGAGGGTTGGGTCTGGGAAGCAAAATGATGAAACGTTGTCTAGAAACTGCTAAAGAATACGGATACCATTCCTGTTATATTGAGACCATGCCATATATGGAAGCTGCACAGGAACTCTATAAGCGCGTAGGATTTGAGTATATCGATGGCCCAATGGGAGATACCGGTCATTATGCATGCCCGGTTCATATGTTGAAAAAATTATAAGCTTGACAGATGACTTTAGCCGATTACCAAAACTACTTCCAAGAAGCACTCAAAGAATCGTATCCTAATTCGGAAATTGAACGTTTTTTCTATTGGTTAGTTGAAGCGAGTTTTGGTTATTCACGTTTTCAAACTTCTTTGCATAAACAACGCGTCCTTTTAGCACAGGAAAAAGATCAATTTGATGCGAGTTTACAAAGACTCCTTAATTATGAACCCATTCAATATATTATTGGGTCTACAGAGTTTTTTGGTCTGCAATTTGTCGTTACTCCAGCAACTTTAATTCCTCGACCAGAAACCGAAGAATTAGTCCAGTGGATTTTGGAAGATGTCAATTCGTTAGAACAAGAGACGAGTCGTATTTTGGATATAGGGACTGGTTCTGGATGCATTGCCATTTCTTTGGCAAAAGAACTTAAAAATACCCAGGTATCGGCGGTAGATATTTCTGAGGAAGCATTAGCAGTAGCTGCTAAAAATGCAATCACCAATAACTCGCCTGTTCATTTTGAGCATTTAGATATATTAAAGACCAAAAGTTTAGAAGATCGTTATCATGTTATCGTGTCAAATCCTCCCTATGTGCGTATGCTTGAAAAAGAGTTGATGCAACCTAATGTGTTGGATCATGAGCCTGAGACTGCTCTATTTGTATCCAATGAAGATCCGTTGCTGTTTTATAGAAAAATTGCGAATCTTGGGCGTACTGCTTTACATCCAAATGGGAGTATTTATTTCGAAATTAATGAGTACCTTAGTAAGGAACTCGTTGACCTATTAAAAGGGTTGCGATATACTAAAATAGAAGTGCGAAAAGACATTTTTGGCAAAGATCGAATGATGAAATGTACATACCATGATTAAACTTGATACCATATGCGTTTTCTGCGGAAGTAGCGAAGGGAACGATACCGAAATAATTGCTACAGCAACACGATTAGGAAAAACGTTTGCTCATGAAAATATTACCTTGGTTTATGGTGCTGCCAAAATTGGAATCATGGGTATAATCGCGGAAGAAATTCTTAATCAAAGAGGTCATGTCATAGGTGTCATCCCAGAATTCCTTAAAAAGAAAGAGGTGGTGCATTTAGGACTTCCAGAACTAATTACCACTAAGAATATGCATGAGCGTAAACTCAAAATGCATGAATTGAGTGATGGCTTTATAACACTACCCGGAGGGCTAGGAACCTTAGAAGAATTATTCGAAATACTCACTTGGTTGCAATTGGGCTTGCATACCAAACCCGTAGGAATTCTAAATACAAACGGGTTCTACGATGATCTACTTCAGCTTTTAGAAAAGATGGTGAAAAGAGGCTTTCTCAAAATGGAAAATTACGAACTATTGCTGGTGGATACGACTATCGATGGGCTTCTTGGTAAAATGAGAAACTTCAAAGCACCTCAGATACCTAAGTGGCTTACCCAAGAACGAACCTGAAAATCAAGTTATTAACTTTTCGGCACACTTTTTTAACATTCTTAGGGTGCTTTCTTCTTATTGGCTAAATTGATCGGTATAACAATTAAACCATCAATTATGAATTCTTCAAAAAAGTATTTTGCCGAGGGCCTTGGTACATTAGCCCTTGTTCTATTTGGTTGTGGATCTGCCGTTATTTCAGGTGTTTCTGCTGGCGGTCCATCAGGTATTGGAATATTAGGTATTTCACTAGCATTTGGTCTTGCCGTTGTAGCAATGGCCTACACAATTGGTCCTATTTCTGGATGCCATATTAACCCCGCTATTTCTATTTCTATGCTTGTAGCGGGTAAGCTATCAGTAAAAGATACGATAGGCTATGTTATTGCGCAGTGTATTGGAGCCATTGCAGGTGCTGCAATTTTACATCAACTAGCTACCGGAGGCGCTGGTTTTTCGATGGGCGAGTGGGCTTTAGGAAGTAATGGCTGGGGAGAAGGTTATGGCGGCAACTACACGCTCCATGCAGCTCTCATAGCAGAAGTTGTATTTACCTTTTTGTTTTTAATGGTAATTTTTGGAACTACAGCAAAAAATGCATCCCCTCAAATGGCTGGATTAGCCATTGGGATCACTTTAGTGCTTATTCATTTAGTAGCTATTCCAATTACAGGAACTTCGGTGAATCCAGCGCGAAGTCTAGGTCCAGCTCTTTTTGCAGGAGGTAATGCGATGAGTCAGCTTTGGTTATTTATTGTAGCACCTATAGCAGGTGGCGTACTAGCTGCTTTGGCTAGAAAGATATTTATTGACGATTAATCAGTAACTAAATTTTTGAAAAACCCCCAAAAAGGGGGTTTTTCCTGTTTTACAGGATTTCGTTTTATCGTACCTTGATGGTTATTAATCAATTTAACCATCATTTTTATGAAAAAATTTTTATTCTCGTTCGTATGCCTACTTGGTATGGGAACTTTGATGGCGCAGCAAAATGTGCCGTCTAAAGCCAATTATTACGGAACCATATCATCTATGGAATACGTAACATCATTGGCATCCAGACCTAACGACCTTATCCCTTCAGACAATTCAGAAAAGGAAGCAAAAGACAAACGTTCCATTGCACATCAAATCGTGCAAGGACAAGATCCTCAAACAGAGGATGATTTCTTTGTTTTAAACAGACACGAAAAAGCGCAGAGCACCCGTATGGCGCCAGCCAGCCCAGTTTTTGATGCGTATGCATCTGGTTCCCAACCAACCGATCCTTCTTTGGCGGTAGGCCCTAATCACGTCATGGTGGTTTATAATACTGGATTTACCATCTATGATAAAGCTGGTAATCAATTATTAGGACAGACGGCTCCCAATCCGGCTATTTTTCCTTCAGGAGGTTGTTGTGATCTAACCGTATCTTATGATAATGCTGCAGATAGATGGGTGCTTTCTTTCTTGGGAAGTGGAGCGCAAATTGCGGTTTCAGACGGTCCAAATCCGTTAACTGCCGGTTGGTATATTTATAACATTGCGGCTATTCAAGACTATCAAAAACTATCTGTTTGGAGTGATGGATATTATATAACCGAAAACACAGGTGGATCCAACAAAGTATGGGCCTTAGAGCGTGATGCAATGCTGGCTGGAGATCCAGGTGCGCAAATCTTAGGATTCAATCTTCCAGGTTTGGTTACCAGTGGATTTTTTAGCCCACAAGTCCTTAATGTAACCGACAGCAATTTACCGGCAGCGGGAGGTGCTACCGTTGTTTATATGCAAGACAATGCGTGGGCAGGAGTATCGACAGATCATGTCAAATATTGGACAATAGACGTTGATTGGGCAAACACTGGAAATTCTTCAATTTCGGCATTTACTCAAATTAATGTTACTCCGTTTATTGGCGTTTTCGATAACGGAAGTTTTTCAAATTTGACACAACCAGGAGGAGGTTCGGCAATAGATGCATTGCAAGCCACGATAATGAATCAAGCTCAATTCAGAAAGTTCGCAACACATAATTCGGCTGTGTTCAATTTTGTTGTAGATACAGATGCCTCGGCAGGAGAATTAGCTGGTATACGTTGGATGGAGTTTAGACAAAGTGGTGACAATCAACCTTGGTCTTTGTATCAAGAAGGAACCTATACAGCTCCCGATGGACGCCATGCTTGGAATGCTAGTTTGGCCATGGATGCTCAAGGGAATATAGGAATGGGTTACACTTCGATGTCCGGACCATCAACACCTTCTACCGTGCGCGTTAGTTCATATTTTACAGGTCGCTTAAGTACCGATCCTATAAATACAATGACCGTAGCAGAAGGTCTTATCGCTAATGGTTCTGGTAACATTCCAGGAACGCGTTATGGAGATTACAGTAAAATTGATGTAGATCCTTCTAACAATTCTACCTTTTGGTTTATTACCGAATATTTTAGTGGTAGTAGAAGAGGTGTAGCAGGAGCTTTTGAAATACAAGCTGGACCACCAGATACTGAAGCTCCAACAGATCCAACAAATTTAGCCGCTAGTAATATTACAGGAAATGGCGCTACTTTGAATTGGACGGCGTCTACCGATAACATTGGGGTTACGCAATACAATATTTCTATTGATGGGAATCCTGTCGGGACCTCTACCACGAATTCGTTTGACGTAACGGGGTTGAGCCCATTAACGGCTTATACAGCTACTGTGAATGCTCAAGATGCGGCTGGAAATACATCAGGAGACGCATCAACTTCATTTACTACCATTGAACAAAGCATTACCTATTGTGCTTCTGCAAGTACAAATGTGAGCGATGAGTTTATTAGTAATGTACAGTTAAACACTATTAATAACACATCGGGAGCTCAGTTTTATTCAGATTTTACAGGGATTTCTACCAATTTAGATGAGGGGCAGACATATACTGTATCCATAACACCTACATGGACTGGAACTGTATTTGCCGAAGGATATGCGGTATGGATCGATTATAATAACAATGGCGATTTTGATGACGCAGGTGAATTGGTGTTCTCTAAAGAACCATCAACAGATACTCCGAATACTGGCTCATTTACGGTACCAAATGGCACTTCACTTACTTCCGTTCGTATGCGTGTTTCCATGAAATACAATGCCATTCCTACTTCCTGTGAAACATTTACTTGGGGAGAGGTTGAAGATTATACAATTAACCTTGAAGCCGGCGGCGGTGGAGATACACAAGCACCAACAACGCCAACTAATTTAGTTGCGTCGAATGAGACGGACACTACTGTCGATTTAAGTTGGAACACATCGAATGACAACGTTGGTGTAACAGGTTATGAGGTCTTTTTGGATGGATCGAGCATAGGAACTGTTACAACAACAGGAGCTAATGTAACAGGTCTCACGCCAGATACCACCTATTCGTTTAATGTACGAGCTTTTGATGCGGCAGGAAACAATTCGGCCTTGAGTAATTCTGTAAATGCGACTACCACGGGAGGTGGTGGCGGACCAGGAATTATTGCTGGTTACTTCTTTGAAACGGGTCTTGAAGGTTGGATAGATGGCGGATCGGATTGTGCGCGCGTCAATAACGCAAGCCGCTCTTTTGAAGGAAGTTTTTCGGTACGAATTCGAGATAATTCTAGTTCGTCGAACGCAGTTTCACCTGTTTTGGATTTATCTGGCAACTCTCAAATTACTATCGAATTTCATACGTATGCAGTTGGAATGGAAAATGGAGAAGACTATTTCGTCGAGTTTTTTAACGGTACTTCTTATCAAGTAATTGGGAATTATGTTACCGGAGCTGACTTTAGTAATGGCTCCTTTTTTACTGACACGATTACCTTGGATGCGGGAACCTATAATTTTAATGCAAATAACAGATTCCGTTTCCGAAACGATGCCAGTGTAAATAATGACAGAATTTATTTTGATCAGGTTATTATTCGTGGAGATAATGTACGTAACAATGGACCTCAGTTAAATGAACTGGAAAACCAACCTGAGATTGTTTCGTTTACCAATGCCGTAAATGATGCAGTTAGATTGCATCCAAATCCAACCAATGAATTATTAAATATAGAGATTTTGGAAGGAGAGTTTGATAGAATTTTGGTTTTCTCAACTACCGGCACTTTAATTAAAACCATCAACCCAAAACGCGATAGCCTTGTAATAGATGTTTCCGAATTTGCTTCGGGAATGTACTTTGTAAGATTAGTATCTGGTCAATTGGCCGTTACAAAGCGTTTTGTTAAACAATAGTTTTCCACTAAACTATATGAAAGAGGTCGTCCAATACAGGTCGGCCTTTTTTGTTTATAATTCGTTAATTAAAGCTGAGACCTTTCACTAAAAATGATCGTTTATTTTTTAGATTTGTTTTTATGAATGCCGAAGAACAAATCAATCAACTTCGTGCCGAACTTCGCGAGCACAATCACAACTATTATATTCTCGATAACCCAACTATTTCAGATTTCGAATTTGATCAGAAACTGAAAGAATTGCAGGCACTTGAAGATGCACATCCCGCTTTATTTGACCCCAATTCTCCGACGCAACGGGTGGGTGGATCCGTGACTAAAAACTTTAAAACAGTAGCACATCGTTTTCGAATGTATTCTCTAGATAACTCCTATTCCAAGGAGGATTTAGAAGATTGGGAGAAACGCATAAAAAAATTAGTCGATGGAACGGTAGAATATACCTGTGAACTCAAATACGATGGAGCTTCTATGAATCTTACCTACGAGAATGGGGTATTGATAAAAGCCGTAACCCGAGGGGATGGTTTCCAGGGAGACGATGTAACGGCCAATGTGAAGACGATCAAAACGGTACCTTTACACCTCAAGGGAGACTACCCGCCTATATTTGATATTCGAGGTGAAATTGTATTGCCTTTTGACGGGTTTAATAAGATGAACGAAGAGCGCATTGCAGCAGGTGAAGAGCCTTATAGAAATCCGCGTAACACCGCTTCTGGTAGTTTAAAATTACAGGATAGTTCTGAAGTCGCCAAAAGACCTCTAGAGTGTCTGTTGTATTCGTTAAAAGCAGACAGATTACCCGTAGCTACTCAATTTGAAAGTTTAGAAAAGGCAAGACAGTGGGGATTCAAAGTGCCAACCGCAGCCAAATTGGCTAAGAGCATCGATGAGGTGCTTGAATTTGTGGAATATTGGGACGTGCATAGACATGATTTACCCTACGAAACGGATGGAGTGGTTATTAAAGTAAACAATCTTCAGCAACAAGAGGAATTAGGATTTACAGCAAAGGCCCCTCGTTGGGCAATGGCGTATAAATTTCAGGCGGAGCGCGTTACTACTGTTTTAAATGAAATTACCTATCAGGTAGGTCGTACAGGTGCCATTACGCCTGTGGCTAATTTAGAACCGGTAGAGCTAGCGGGTACAATTGTTAAGCGCGCTTCACTTCATAATGCCGATCAAATCGCGAAGCTAGACATTAGAGAGCGTGATACGGTTTATGTAGAAAAAGGAGGAGAAATTATACCTAAGATTATTGCTGTAGAAACGTCTAAAAGACCAAAAGATTCTACGCCAACTCGATACATTGAAAATTGTCCCGAATGTCAAACAGAGCTGCAAAGAAAAGATGGTGAAGCTCAGCACTATTGCCCAAACACCGAAGGTTGTTCGCCGCAAATTATAGGTAGAATTCAGCATTACATATCAAGAAAGGCGATGGATATTGAAGGGCTAGGAGGTGAGACCGTAGCCTTGTTAGTGGAAAACGATCTTATATCCAATTATGCAGATTTGTATAGGCTCTCAATTGAAGATGTTATTCCTTTGGAGCGTATGGCTCAAAAAAGTGCTGAGAATTTGGTGAACGGGATTCTTGCTTCTAAAGAAATAGCATTCGAACGCGTATTATTTGCCTTAGGAATTCGATATGTAGGTGAAACGGTGGCCAAGAAGCTAGCTAAACACTACAAAAATATAGATGCCATCGCAGCAGCTTCGCAAGAAGAACTAATTGCTGTAGACGAGATAGGTGAAAAGATTGCAGAAAGTGTTGTAGAATTTTTTAGCGAAGAAAAAAACAGAACAACCATTCAACGACTCAAAGAGTATGGTGTACAGTTGGAGGTTTCTGCTGAGAAATTAGCAAACCAAACAGATACTTTGCAAGGAAATATCTTCGTTGTTTCGGGTGTTTTTACGAAAGTGTCTCGTACCGAATTGAAAAAGTTAATAGAAGATAACGGTGGCAAGGTGTCTAGTTCAATTTCCGGAAAGACCAATTATGTCATAGCTGGGGATAATATGGGGCCAAGTAAACGCACGAAAGCAGAGAGCTTGAACGTTTCAATCATATCGGAGGATGAATTTTTAGGAATGATTTCTTGATTTCGGTTAAAAAACAGCTATCAAAATCCTACTTTTGCTACAGAAGTATTGCATCTAATGTTTGAAAAATTAAAACGAAAGTCATTGCGTAAAAGCATTGATAAACATCTTGAAGAAAGGGATGTTTCTCAGGTTAATTCTGTCGTTAAGACAGTCGCTTTTTTGGTGGATGAATCTGTTTTTCAGGATTTGGAATCGCTTTATGAATTTTCAAACTTTTTGGAATTACAGCGTAAGGATGTAAAGGTTTTTACGTTTCAAGAAGTGAAAAAGAAAATGCCATCCTTGCGTCAAAATCATATTAACAACAAAGAATTTGATTGGAAAGGGCAGATACACAATCAAAATGCGGCTGAGTTTTTAGAAACTTCGTTCGATGTATTGATTGGTTACTATAAAGGCAATCACGACTTTTTAGATGCGATGGTTTCAAGAAGTAACGCGAAATTTAAAGTTGGTTTTTCTGACGCAGACGAGCGCTTGTATGATCTTTTAATTGCCGTTGATGTTCATAAACCGAATGACTTTATGGCGGAGTTGAAAAAATATTTGACCGTTTTAAATAAATTATAAATAACTATACATCCCTATAGGGTTCAAAAATGAAAGAATTGATTGGTACAGGTGTGGCCTTAATTACACCTTTTAACGAAGACGGATCTGTTGATGTAAACGGATTGGCTAATGTGGTTCATTTTAACGTAGAAAATGGCATTGATTATTTAGTGGTTTTAGGAACAACTGCTGAGAGTGCAACACTTTCTAAAGAAGAAAAAGAACTCGTAATTCAAACAATCATTGATGCTAATAATAAACGATTGCCGCTAGTTCTGGGTATAGGTGGAAACAATACGCAAGCAGTTTTAGAAGAGGTTAAGTCAAGGGATCTTTCCGCTTTTACGGCAATTTTATCAGTATCCCCGATGTATAATAAACCAACACAGGAAGGGATTTACCAACATTTTTCGGCAATAGCCAAAGCGTGTCCGCTCCCTATAATTCTCTACAACGTCCCTGGAAGAACGGCTAAAAACATGGAGCCTGAAGTGGTCATTCGTTTGGCAAATGACTTTGAGAATATTGTGGCAATAAAAGAAGCAGCAAACGATATTGTTCAAGCGATGCAATTAATCGCTGGTACGCCAGATGAATTTTTGGTGATTTCGGGAGATGATATGCTTGCGCTTCCAATGGTACTAGCAGGTGGTTCAGGAGTTATTTCGGTTATCGGGCAAGGGTTTCCGAAGGAATTTTCGAAGATGATACAGTTAGGTCTTGAAGGCGACAATAAAGCTGCTTATGATATTCATTATCAGTTGGCTTCAGCTATAGATTATATTTTTGAAGAAGGAAATCCAGCCGGTATAAAGGCCGTATTTAAAAAACTCGAAATTTGCGGAGATACGGTTCGATTACCTCTCTTAGAAGTAAGTGATTCACTTCGTTTTAAAATAGATGCTTTTATCGACAGCTTATAAAGTTGCGTTAAAGTTTGCTATCGTTGGCGTATCGCTAGAAATAGTTACCCTATTTTAGCAGGTAATTAATTTTTTGTAATCACGTATAATTCACTACTTTTGCACGATGTTTTTTAAGTATATGAGAGCGAGCCTAATAATTTTATTTCTAAGTGTATTGTTTATTTCCTGTAGCGAGTACCAGCAGGTGCTAAAGGATGAAAACATTACCCGAAAATATACCTATGCAGATTCTCTGTACAATCAAGGTAAATACAAGAAGGCATTAAAGTTAATGGAACAGATTGTTCCTTCCTATAGAGGAAAACCTCAGGCAGAGAAATTGATGTACCAATACGCTAATACTTTCTACAAGCTAGAAGACTTTATTCTGGCCGGTTATCAATTTGAGCGTTTTGCAACATCATATCCAAGTAGCGATAGCGTAGAAGTAGCCGCTTATAAAAGTGCTAAAAGTTACTATGAGTTATCTCCACGCTCCTCACTGGACCAAAAAGATACGCACAAGGCATTAGAGAAATTGCAAGGATATGTAGATGCATATCCTAATTCTGAATATCGATTGGAAGCAAATCAGCTGGTAAATGAGTTGAGAAATAAGCTTGAAAAGAAAGATTTTGAGACAGCTCAGCAGATGCTGAAATTAGGAGACTATCTAGGAACATTCACTCCAGCAATCGAATCTTTTGATAATTTTATTAGTGATCACCCAGGTTCACAATATCGTAAAGAAGCTTTCTTTGGAAGATTAGAAGCCGCCTATAGATTGGCAATTAATAGTGTCCCATCTAAGCAACAAACTCGATTACAAACGGCAAAAGAATATTATAGTACCTTTATAAAGTATTATGGCGAAAGCGAATTACGTGTAGAAGCCGATAAAATTTTATTGGATATAGATAAGCGTTTAGCCACCACCACAGAAACAAAAAGTTAAGATAACACAAATCCTATGAGCGATATTAAAAACTCTGAAGCACCAATTAATACTACTACCATTGATAAAAACTTGGTAGATGCGCCAACAGATAACATCTATGAGGCGATTTCAATTATTGCAAAAAGAGCTACACAGATCAATGCAGACATTAAGAAGGAGTTACTTGAGAAGCTAGATGAGTTTGCAACTTACAATGACAGCTTAGAAGAGATTTTTGAAAACAAAGAGCAGATTGAAGTATCTAAGTTTTACGAAAAACTACCGAAGCCGCATGCGATGGCTGTACAAGAATGGTTAGAGAGTAAGATCTACCATAGAAATACACAAGACGAAGCTTTAGAAGACAAGTAAGATGTCCATACTAAGCGGCAAAAATATTGTACTTGGCGTCACAGCTGGTATTGCTGCTTACAAATCGGCGTATTTAGTTCGTTTTCTCATTAAAAAGGGAGCGAATGTGAAGGTGGTTATGACGCCTGCGGCAAAAGATTTTGTCACTCCGCTAACGCTTTCTACGCTTTCTAAAAACGAAGTTCTTTCTTCCTTTACAAACGAAGAAGATGAAAATGCCCAATGGAATAACCATGTAGAGTTAGGCCTTTGGGCTGATTATTTTATTATCGCACCTGCTACAGCAAATACGTTGTCTAAAATGGCAAATGGAACTTGCGATAACTTATTGTTGGCTACCTATCTTTCTGCCAAATGTCCTATCTATTACGCTCCTGCAATGGATTTGGATATGTACCAACATCCATCTACCAAGAAAACTTTTGATGCTCTAAACGAGTTTGGGAATATTCAAATTCCTGCTACCCATGGTGAATTGGCGAGTGGTCTGGTTGGTCAAGGGAGAATGGCCGAACCGGAAGATATTGTTTCATTTGTTGAAAATCATATTCGAGGCACACTACCTCTCAACAATATAAATGTATTGATTACTGCGGGTCCTACGTTTGAAGCTATTGATCCTGTTCGCTTTATAGGAAATCATTCCAGCGGTAAAATGGGGTATGCTATAGCTGAAGCTGCAGCTAATTTGGGTGCGACTGTTACCCTAGTTTCAGGGCCTGTAAGTTTAAATATCAGTCATGATCAAATTACTGTAGTTCGGGTAACATCGGCTCAAGAAATGTATGATGCAGCGCATCGTGTGTTTGCTAAGTGCGAAGTAGCCATATTTAGTGCTGCTGTGGCAGATTATAGACCTAAGGAGGTAGCCGACCAGAAAATCAAGAAAAAAGAAGGAAGCTTAGACATTCAGTTGGAAAAGACTCAAGATATATTAGCCTCTCTGGGCGCCATTAAGCAAAATCAATTCCTAGTTGGTTTCGCGCTTGAAACACAAAACGAGCTCGAAAACGCAAAAAGCAAATTGGAAAAAAAGAATTTAGATTTAATTGTCTTAAATTCGTTGAATGATGAAGGAGCAGGGTTTCAGAAGGATACAAATAAGGTAACTTTAATCTCTAAGGACAATAAAGTGCTTCCTTTTCCAGTTAAACCCAAGAAAGAAGTGGCAATAGACATTTTACAATACATTATAGAACAACGCTATGCGCAATAGACTTTTATTTACAATCACATTTTTAATAGCGACGGTTGTGGCTAATGCACAGGAAATTAATGCTACTGTGGCTATTGATGCAGTTCAAACGGGACAACCTAATCTACAAGTGTTCCGAACATTGGAACAACAACTAACAGAGTATATTAATAATACCCAGTGGACTAATAAAACCTTTTTGAACCAGGAACGAATAGACGCTAACTTCTCATTCATTATTTCTGGTTTTGACGGAACCTCTTTTCAATCATCCCTTCAAATACAGGCATCACGACCCGTATATGGTTCAACTTATGACAGTCCGATTTACAACTATAATGATAAAAATGTAAGTTTCGACTATATTGAATTCCAGCCATTGGTATTTAATATCAACAACTTCGATTCTAATTTAATGTCGGTATTAGCATATCATATTTATACCATTATTGGATTAGACGCTGCAAGTTTTGAGAGAGAAGGAGGGATTCCTCATTTTCAAACGGCTAAGCAAATTGTGAATACAGCTGCGGGAAGTAATTTCATTGGCTGGAAAGCTAGTGATGGAACACAATCGCGCTTTCGTTACAACGACGCCATTCTTTCAAATGTATATTCAGAATTCCACAATGCGATGTATACGTATCATATGCGCGGATTGGATTTAATGACTGAAAAGCAAAAAGATGCAAAACAGGGTGTAGAAAAGGCAATAAGCATGTTACGGCGTATCAATGATCGTCGACCAAACTCCTTTCTCGTGCGTACATTTTTTGATGCGAAGGCAGATGAAATTCAGGCAGTCTTTAGTGGAGGTCCTAACGTAGATATTACGACTATGGTTGAAAATCTTAACCGAATGGCTCCTACACGTCGCACCAATTGGGACGCTATCAAATTTTAGATCAGCTTACTTGCAAGAGTTCTAAAACTCAACTACTTTAGAGCGACAAAACCATTCCATTGTGATTACCACTCTTGCCATAAAAAACTATGCCTTAATAGATGATATTCAGGTAGATTTACAATCGGGACTCACCATAATAACTGGAGAAACAGGAGCTGGTAAGTCTATACTTTTGGGTGCTTTGGCCTTACTGCTTGGCAAACGAGCCGATTTAACAAGTGCGAGAGATCCGCATCAAAAATGTGTAATTGAAGGTGAGTTTTCGGTGGGTCCTTATGGATTGAAACCTTTATTTGAACAGAATAATTTAGACTACGAGGATCACACTATTTTACGACGTGAAATTTTACCTAGTGGCAAATCCCGAGCGTTTGTGAATGATACACCAGTCACCTTACAACAAATGCAGGCCTTGGGACCTCATTTGGTAGATATTCATAGTCAGCATGAAACTCTAGCACTTTCAAATGAAGCCTATCAATTAGACGTAATAGATGCATTAGCTGGTAATCTACCATTGTTAAAAACCTATATACAGGAATTGTCCAATTACAATGCGACTAAGGCAGAGTTAGACTTATTACAAGGACAAAAAGAAACGGCACTAAAAGAATTAGATTATCACTCGTTTTTATACAACGAATTAAAAGAGGCGAATTTAGATAACATAGATCAATTAGCTCTAGAAGAATCTTATGAAAAACTATCTAATGCCGAAGAAATTCAGGCAACACTCGCCAAGGTGACTCAGTTGTTTTCAGAGGACGCTGTGGGCACTTTGGAAACGGCAAAAGAAGCAAGAAATGCGTTAGGAACCATTAAACATTTTTCTTCAGATTTTGAGTCTCTTTGGGAACGTTTGCATAGCTGTATTATTGAGTTAGAAGATCTTTCCGAAACCATAGAAAGTGGTGGCATGTCTGTCGAAGCAGATCCTACTAGTCTTGTTCAAATCAACGAAACCTTACAGACCTTATATAAACTACAGCAAAAGCATTCGGCTGCTACCGTGGAAGAGCTATTGGTTATTCAGCAAAACTTAGAGCAAAAGGTAAGTGCTACTTTAGACCTTGATGAGGCTATTGCTCATTTAGAAACAGTACTGCAACAAGCTAAAACAGCTACAACAGATATCGCTACTCAACTTAGAAGCAAACGAGAACAGGCAATTCCTAAACTGAAGGAGGCTCTTGAACTTTTATTGGCAGAGCTCGGATTGCCTCATGCTCAGTTTCAATTTCAAATGACGTCTTCAGAACATTTTAGAAGTTCCGGAATGGATCATTTGGAGTTGTTATTTACGGCAAACAAAGGAATGACTTTAGGGCCTTTACGAAAGGTTGCTTCGGGAGGAGAGATGAGTAGAATCATGTTGGCTGTAAAAGCCGTTCTTATTCGGTATAAAAAATTACCAACTATTATATTTGATGAAATTGATACCGGCGTTTCTGGAGAAATCGCTACGAAGATGGCTCATATTATGGACGAAATGAGTTCAAAAACACAATTGTTGAGCATTACTCATTTACCTCAAATTGCTGCCAAAGGAATGCATCATATAAAGGTGTATAAAGAAGAAATAAACGATCGAACAGCGACAAGGTTACAGTCGTTAAATCGAGAAGAACGTGTCGTAGAAATAGCTCAAATGATAGGGGGTCATCAAGTGACAGATTCGGCGTTAGCGCACGCCAACGAATTGTTGAATTAAACGTATCTTTACCGCTGAAAAATTTTACAACCTAAGAATAATAAAATGGCGTACAACTTATTAAAAGGAAAACGAGGAATCATATTTGGCGCGTTAGATGAAAATTCTATCGCATGGAAAACGGCAGAACGTGTTCACGAAGAGGGCGGGAGTTTTGTTTTAACCAATGCTCCTATTGCCATGCGTATGGGACAAATTAATGCTTTGGCCGAAAAGACAGGTTCTCAAATTGTTCCTGCAGACGCGACTAAATTGGAAGACCTAGAAAATTTGGTAAATCAAGCGACCGAAATATTAGGAGGAAAACTTGATTTTGTATTGCACTCCATTGGAATGTCTGTTAACGTTCGTAAAGGGAAGCACTATACAGAGTCTAATTACGATTGGACACATAAGGGATGGGATGTTTCTGCACTTTCTTTTCATAAAACCATGCAAGTTTTGTACAAGCAAGATGCTATGAATGAATGGGGAAGTATCGTTGCTTTAACTTATATGGCTGCACAACGAGTTTTTCCAGATTATAACGATATGGCAGATAATAAGGCATATTTAGAGTCAATCGCACGTAGTTTTGGATACTTCTTCGGAAAAGATAAAAACGTTCGCGTAAATACCATTTCTCAATCACCTACACCTACTACGGCAGGTCAAGGGGTAAAAGGATTTGACGGATTTATCGCCTATGCCGAGAAAATGTCTCCTCTTGGTAATGCGACTGCAATGGATTGTGCTAATTATACAATTGCCATGTTTAGTGATCTCACCAAGCGAGTTACATTGCAAAACTTATTCAATGACGGAGGGTTTTCGAATATGGGTGTAAGTGATGCTGTAATGGAACCTTTTCTAAATCAAGAAAACGAGTAACAAGCTAAGATAGGCCTGGATTGAATATGATCACATTGGCTTAATAAAACGAATCAAAGAAAACAAAAAGGTCGGCCATTGGTTGGCCTTTTTTTTGACTATTTTTACCGTATGGAAATCTCCTATTCCTTTATTATCCCTGTATATAACCGTCCCATTGAGGTGTTAGAATTACTTGAAAGTTTTCAAGCAATGCAATTCGATAAGCCATATGAGATCGTAATTGTTGAAGACGGTTCTACTGAAACATCAAAAGAGATTGTCGATCAATTTAATAACACCTTGAACATATCGTATTACTTCAAGGAAAATTCTGGACCTGGAGACTCCCGAAATTATGGGATGAGAAAAGCCAAAGGAAATTATTTTATAGTGTTGGATAGTGATGTGATCTTGCCTTCTCATTACTTAGCGACAGTTGATCAATTTTTGACAGCTAATTTTGTCCATTGCTTTGGTGGAGCCGACGCAGCTCATGATAGCTTTAGTAATTTACAAAAGGCGATTAATTATGTGATGACTTCTTTCTTTACAACAGGTGGTATACGTGGCAGCAAAAAGTCTGTTTCTAAGTTTGAACCACGTAGCTTTAATATGGGTATTTCAAAAGTGGCTTTTGAAAAGACAAATGGATTTTCGAAAATACATCCTGGTGAAGATCCGGACCTCTCTCAACGAATTACTAAGGCAGGTTACTACACGGCTTTTTTACCAGATGCTCATGTCTATCATAAACGTAGAATTTCCTGGAAAAAGTTTCATATACAAGTTCAAAAATTTGGAATGGTTCGTCCAATCCTTACTACGTGGCATCCTAACTCTGCTAAAATCACATATTGGTTTCCCAGTTTGTTTGTACTTTTCTGTATGCTGACCGTTCTGGCCACTTTCTTAATTCATTGGTTTGCCGTTTTACCGCTAGCAATTTATGTGGGCTTTATATTTTTGCATGCGTCTCTGCGAAACAAGAGTTTAATAATAGGTTTTCTTGCGGTGATCGCATTATTTGTTCAATTCTTCGGTTATGGATTGGCGTTTATGAAGTCATCCTTCTATATTCGTTTACTAAAGAAAGATCCACAAAAACAATTCCCTCACTTATTTTTTAGCTAATTTTAGCACTATAACCTGATATGGAAGCTTCTAAACACTCGCGTAAAAATCTCAAACCAAAACGCTTTTTAGCCTTTTTGGGATTGGCAATATTGTTTTGGATACTTACTAAATTTTCTAAAGAATATACAGCAACAGTAGATGCTCAGTTCACCTATGAAAACGTTCCAGAGGAGGCCGTTTTAGCAACTCAAAACGAAGGAAACGTATCGTTTGATATGATGGGAAATGGATTTGAATTCCTTTTATATAAACTAAAAACTCCAACGGTTACTATTGATGTTGCCGAGTATTACGATACCAATGGTAAGTCGGCCACTGTACCTAACGCAGAACTTAGCCGAATAATAACGACGCAACTCAAAAGAAAATTGGCTGTACAAAACATATCTCTAAACATGCTAGTTATACCATTAACCCAGGTAGTTTCGAAGAAGGTGCCCGTTCGCGCGGTAACGGAATTAGGATATAAGCAAGGTTATAAATTAGTAGATAAGATCATTATACAACCCGATTCGGTAGTAATTTCGGCTCCAGAAGAATTGCTCAAAGATATTTCTGAAGTAAATACAGTCCTTTATACTGCCTCTGAGGTAGATAGTAAGATTGAAGGAGAAGTTGCACTTGACTTTACAGCAGAAAATAATCAGTCTATTTCGGTTAAGAAAGTGCGAATTATTGCGAATGTTGAAGAATTTACTCAAAAGCAACTAACGATACCAGTGGGTATTGAAAATTTGCCGGTAGGAACTACGTTGAAACTTTTACCAGATAATATTACCATTAGTTTTGATGTGTCTATCAAGCGATTTAATAGTATTACCGAAGAGGATTTTCGCGTATACTGTGATTATGCAAGTAGAAATGTAGCAGAGAATTTCATGTTACCTTTACTGGCAAGTAAACCGGAAGGTTTGCTCAACATAGAAATGAGCGAACGAAAAATTGATTATTTAGTATTCAAGTAATATGAAAATCGTTGGCCTTACAGGAGGAATTGGAAGCGGGAAAACAACCGTAGCCAAAATGTTTATGGAATTGGGAATCCCAGTTTACATAGCAGACGACGAGGCCAAACGACTCACTAACTCTTCCAAAGTAATACGACGTAAACTTATTGTACTCTTGGGAGAGGAAGCCTATACCGAAGAGGGTTTATTAAATAGACCTTATGTGGCCAATCTGGTTTTTAATGACAAGATGCTATTAGAAGGTATCAATCAAATTATCCATCCAAAGGTAGCTCAACATTTTAAACGTTGGATTAAAAAACAGAAGAGTCCTTATTGCATAAAAGAAGCTGCAATTTTATTTGAAAGCGGCAGTTATCGAACTTGTGACCTCACAATTTTGGTTACGGCTCCTGTAGAAACTAGAATAAAACGAGTAATGGATCGCGATGCTAGTTCACGCGATGCTATCGAAGCGCGCATGGCAAATCAGTGGCCCGATTCACAAAAAGCCAAAATGGCCGATATGGTTATCGAGAACCTCGATATCTCATCCACCCAAAAACAAGTACATCGTATCCACAAGTCTTTGCTGTAAGTGCTTGTAATTAGCGGACTACCGCTTTGTTAACATTTGGTTAAATGCCGACCCGCCTAAATGTTAAAATCTTACATTTACGCAATGAACAAAAAGTTGTTTGCCCTCCTTATTGCCATTATGAGCCTCGCCCTACTGGGGATCATTTTCGTGCAAGGTTATTGGATCAACAACTCATTTCAACAAAAAGAAGAACAGTTTCGAGTAAATGTTCGACAAGTACTCTTAGAAGTTTCACGGCAAGTGCAATTGCGAGAGCTTGATGATTACTATAATGTATATCGTTCTTTGGCAGACAGTATTGAAGCTCCAGATAATGTAAATTTAAGTGAGCTCGTTTATATCACTCGCAATGAGGATAAGAACGAGACGGTGATTTATTCAGACCGTATCCTAGAGGAAGATTTCAAACTTTCGTCTAGCTTTTTGGATACCGAAATTGATACGATTCAATTCAAAAAAATCACCAACAAAAAGAAGACCACTCGGATAATTGAAGGATTAGATGGTTCTGGTACCATGACTAAATCTGAAGACGAATCATTTAAACGTCTTGAAGATTACGAACGACAGCAATTTGAAGAGGCTTTCAGAGAAATCTCGGCCAAGACACCAATTCATAAGAGAGTTTCTAGAGATGAAGTAGAGAGTTTGCTTACGAGTGAGTTGTCTAAACGCGGACTTACCACAAATTTTGAATACGCCGTACTGAGTAAAAATCTCGCTACTAAGATTCGTTCTCGAAATTTTAAACTCGACATAGAAAATACGTATGGAGTCCCTTTGTTTGTGAACAATGATCTTAAAACAGACTACAAGTTGTATGTTAGTTTTACAGAAAAACGCAAAGAAGTATTTGGTTCAATTATGGGGATGGCTCTATTATCATTGGCCTTTACCTCGGTAATTATTCTTGCATACGCCAATGCTTTATCTCAATTATTTAAACAGCGAGAAATCTCTCAAATTAAAAGTGATTTCATCAATAACATGACGCATGAGTTTAAAACTCCTATTGCGACCATCAATCTAGCTTTAGATGCTATGAAAAACCCTAAGGTGGCTGATAATAAAGAGTTTTTAAACAAGTATTTAAGAATGATACGCGAAGAAAATAGACGCATGCACGCCCAAGTAGAAAACGTATTGCGTATTTCAAAATTGGAAAAGCGAGAATTAGATTTACCCAAAGAGCGTTTAAAACTGCACGATATAGTTGAAGATGCGATGACGCATGTAAGTTTGATGGTGGAAGATCGTGGAGGCTATATGAAAACACACTTCGGTGCGTTAAAATCGTCGATTCTAGCGAGTGAATCTCATTTTACAAATGTGATTGTCAATATTCTAGAAAATGCGATTAAATATTCGGAAGAAAGTCCGAAAATAGATATCTATACTGAAAATGTGAAGGATACCATTATTTTAAAAGTAAGGGATCAGGGTATAGGTATGACTAAACAAGTACAAAAAAAGATTTTTGAAAAATTTTATAGAGAACATACTGGAGATATCCACAACGTAAAAGGACATGGCCTTGGCCTCGCCTATGTAAAGCGTATTTTGAATGATCACGATGCGCAGATATACGTAGAAAGCGAGAAGGGAAAGGGCAGTACCTTTATAATTAAAGTACACTTAATATCTTAATAACTATGGAAACTGAAAACAAAAAAATTCTATTGGTAGAAGACGATCCAAACTTCGGAACCGTCCTAAAAGATTACCTTTCTATGAACGATTATGATGTAACTCATGCCAAAAATGGTATGGAGGGATTCGAAAAGTTCAAGAAAGACGACTACGATTTATGCATTCTAGATGTAATGATGCCTTACAAGGATGGATTTACACTAGCAAAAGAGATTCGAGAAAAGAACGAAGATGTGCCAATTATTTTCTTAACCGCAAAGGCAATGAAAGAGGATGTTTTGAAAGGTTATAAGGTTGGAGCCGACGACTATCTTAATAAACCTTTTGATAGCGAAGTACTCCTTATGAAAATTAAAGCCATTATTCAGCGCAAAGCGACTGATTCTATTGCCGATAGCAAACAATTTGAGTTTAATGTAGGTAATTTCCACCTAAACTCTAAACTGCGTTTCCTTACGTATAAAGATGAAGATCCAGCAAAACTTTCTCCAAAAGAAAATGATTTGTTACGTTTATTGGCACTTCATAAAAATGATTTAATGCCACGTGAATTGGCCTTGACAAAGATTTGGCGTGATGACAATTACTTTACTTCACGTAGTATGGACGTGTATATTGCGAAATTGCGTAAATACTTAAGTAAAGATGATGGTGTAGAGATAATCAACATCCATGGTGAAGGATTCCGTTTGGTCGTAAAAGACGAAGTGGACCAGTAGACCTTAATAAGAAATTAGTGTATAAGCATCTTCGGGTAACCGAAGGTGCTTTTTGTTTTTGTAGGTTTGTAGTATGGCCATTCTTAATTTATCCTTAGTTTATTCATGAGTCGATTTATTTTATGTGTTAGTCTAGCCTTATTGGCTAGTTGCAATGCTCCGGTATTGTTGAATGATGATGATGCTTTGTTGATCACGATTCTGAGGCAAACTGAACGGAAATCTTTTGGAGAAAGCATAGTATTAAAAAAAGACAATAGTAATAATTACGCGATATCGATTGTACAGGAATTCAAGTCTATTTTGTTTGAAAATGATCCAGATAAACGTGAACGACTTTACGGTCAATTAGGGACTAATGACAGTATCTTGAAGGTCAATCTGTTCGAACGGAAAAATGAATTAGAACATTTAATTTCCCAGCAACATGAAGGATTTTGGGGAGACGAGACAAGGCAAATGGTTCGTTCTTTAGAGACATCATCAAATGACACTAACACTTTAGAAATATGGATAGGGAAACCTATTTATTCGATGGATGGAACCTGGGCAATAGTTCTAATTAGTTCTAATACGCATTCAAGTGTAGGTGTTTTTAAAAAGGAATCTGGATATTGGTTGGAGATGGGAGCGATAGCTCCAGGGATTTATTCTAATAGGGTGCGCTATTCTAGATAAAATGACTGACTTATAAAGTGATCAAAATAACTCTGCATGGATTGTATTTATAACTTTTGTTGGTTCGTCTTGATAATCAAACCATAAAATATTTTCATTCTTTCGAAACCAAGTTCCCTGTCTTTTGGCAAAGCGACGTGTATTCTTTTTAATTTCTGAAACGGCTTCTTCCCGACTTATTTCTCCATCAAAATATGCAAATAATTCTCGGTAACCCACAGTTTGCAAAGCGTTTAGTTCTTTGTGTTCCCAGAGGGCACGAGCTTCCACTTCTAGTCCGTTTTCTATCATTATGTCTACACGACGATTTATACGGTCGTAGATGACTTCACGATCAGCAGTGAGCCCGATATACATAATATCAAACGGTCGTTGTGTTGTTTCGCTTTTCAGAAACGAAGAAAACGGTTGTCCGGAACCTCTGTAGATTTCCAAAGCACGAATCACTCTATGGGGATTATGTATATCCGCTTTTTCGAAATACGCAGGATCCACAGTTTTTAATTCCTGTTGCAATTGGTCTAAACCTTTGTGCTCTAATTCAGCTTTAAGTTCTTCACGAATCTCTTTGGGTACAGTTGGAAATTGATCCAATCCTTTTACAACGGCATCTACATATAGTCCAGATCCACCGACCAAAACTATCACTTTGTGTTTTTTAAATAAGTTGTCAAGCAGGGCAATAGCTTCCTTTTCAAAGTCGCCTACACTATAAGGCTCGAATATGCTTTTAGTCTGAATAAAGTGGTGTGGAGCTGCAGCCAATTCATTAGCGTCTGGCACGGCAGTCCCAATGGTCATTTCTTTGAAGAACTGCCTGGAGTCTGCCGAAACAATTTCAGTCTTAAAATGCTGTGCTATTTTAATGGATAATGCAGTTTTACCAATGGCAGTAGCACCTACTACACAAATTAATAGAGGTTTTGACGGTTCCATGGTATTATTCGTCAGGATTGAGTTGCTCGCTGCAGTGATGACAAAATATTGCGCCGTCTTTGTGTCTAGATTCACCGCAATTAGGACAGGCTTGCGTATTCGTGTCTATCGTATCTTTTCCTGCGCGACTGTATTCGGCACTCACAATTCCCGTTGGAACGGCGATAATTCCATAACCAAGAATCATTATAATACTGGCAATAAATTGCCCAAGTGGAGTAACCGGAGAAATATCTCCATAACCTACGGTGGTTAGTGTTACAATACACCAATAAACACTATGGGGGATACTCGTAAAGCCACTTTCTTCTCCTTCAATTAAGTACATAAGAGTTCCTGCAACGATCGCAACAATAAGCACGGCGAAAAGGAAAACGAGAATTTTGGGTCGGCTCAATAACAAGGCGCGTCTTAGTTTGGTGGCTTCTCCTACGTATCGTACTAACTTTAAAATTCGGAAAATTCTAAGTAAGCGCAACGCTCTAACGGCAAGTAAATAGCTGCTTCCGGCTAAAATAAATGAGAGGTAGAGCGGAATGGTAGATAATAAATCGATGAGACCATAGAAGCTAAAAATATATCTTCCTGGTTTCTTAACCGCAATAATACGAGCTATGTATTCGATGGTAAAAAAAATGGTGATAATCCATTCACCAGCATATAATATATCGTGGTACTTGGCGTCTATAGAGGGCACACTTTCTAGCATGACAAAAACCACGCTTAGAACAATCAAAATAAATAACAACACATCAAACGACTTCCCCATGGGAGTATCGGCTTCGTAGATTATTTCGTGCAATTTATGCCGCCAATTTGGTTTATGTGATGCGCTCAATAGAAAGAATATTTACGTAAAGGTACAGAAGTTTATAAAACTAGTCCGTCCCTCCGGCCAACGGAATTATTTTTTGCACCTTGTTTCGTCTTAAATATCCTTGGATGATATGTTGGGCATCCCGATTGTTCGACATAGGGTTAATTATGGACTTCAGGATGTCCGTGTTGTTTATTTGAAAGTTGAGATTATAGAAGCCATAGCCTTTATAAATTCCATTTTCGATAAGAATAACCGAGCGTTCGTCGACATCACGTCCTTTATCAATGATGAGCATATTATGCTTTTCGTAGCTATTCTTGTTCAAATAGGTTTCGACACGTGCATTGTAATTTTCTGGATCTTCTAACTGAAGACAGGCACCATAACACTCTTTAATGCTATGTAAAAAGCAACCCTCGGTAGTGGGATACAAGCCTGTTAATTTTTGGCAAAGTTGATGCATTTCGGTGATTTTATAAAGCATCGATTTGGCCTGTTGGTAATTGCTAAATGTGGTAATTGCTTTTTTGCGTCCATCGGCTTTTTCAATTTTTAAGTTGATGTAGCCATTTACGTCTTCAAACGAAGACAATTGATGGGTAAAGAGCGTTTTTCTCAGAGCTCGATTAAAGATGGGTTTATTCTTTTTAATCTCTTCACTTTCCTTCAACTGTGCAATCAGATCATTGCCCGTTGATTCAAAAGTGACCGCATGCACTTCTAATTGAATTTTTTTAGACTTTCTATTGTCGTTGGTAAAATGTTGTGTTAATCGACGTTTAATATTTTTACTTTTCCCGATATAAATAATGGTGCCGTCTTGACGATGCATATAGTAAACTCCTGTGAACGTGGGAGCCTGTTCTATAATGTCCAATAGTTTAGGTTCCAATTGTCGTTTTGGATCCTTACGCACACTTTGTGAAATGATTTCCTTTTGAGTGTCCTTGGACAATAATAATTTGAATAGGGAAACAGTGGCTTTAGCGTCTCCTTGTGCTCTATGTCTATCGGCTATTGGAATACCAAGCGTTCGCACCAATTTGCCTAAGCTATAAGAAGGTAAATCTGGAATCAATTTTTTAGCAAGTTCTACCGTGCATAGCGTTTCTTTCTGAAATGGGTAACCCAGTCGATCAAATTCGGTAGTTAGAATCCGATTGTCAAATTGTGCATTATGCGCAACAACAATACAATCTTCGGTGATCTCAATAATACGTTTGGCAACTTCGTAGAATTTAGGAGCATTGCGCAGCATTTCATTATTTATTCCCGTAAGGTTTACGACAAAGGGCTGTATACTGCGTTCTGGGTTGACCAAACTTGAGAACTGATCCACAATTTTTTGACCATCGAAACGGTAAATGGCGATTTCAGTAATACCTTCTTCGTTGTATTTACCACCCGTAGTTTCAATGTCTAAAATCGCGTACATTAATCAGTTAACTGTTTTTATTTTGTGTGTTAATAATTTCGTTCTCCAAAAATCGCACTTCCAACGCGAATCATATTACTGCCTTGCTCAATGGCCAAAGCGTAGTCACCGCTCATACCCATAGAGAGCGTAGTAAGTTGTGTGTATTCATTTTTAAATTCTTCAAAAACTTCCTTCAGAAAATGAAACTCCTTGGTAAGTTGCACTTCATCCGCGGTAAATGTGGCCATACCCATTAAGCCCACGATTTGAACATGCAGTAAGTTTTTTACTTCTTCTGAAGAGATAACTTGCCATGCATCATCTTTACTCATACCGAATTTACTTTCCTCTTCCGCAATTTTCACTTGGAGTAAGCATTGAATTACACGATCGTGTTTTGCTGCCTGTTTATTGATTTCTTTAACCAATTTTAAAGAATCTACAGCATGAATTAGGCTCACAAATGGAGCCATGTATTTTACTTTATTGGTCTGTACATGACCAATCATATGCCATTCAATGTCTTTTGGGAGTTGTTCCCATTTTTGAGACATCTCTTGAATTTTATTCTCACCAAATATTCGTTGTCCTGCTTCATAAGCCTCTAATAAATCGGTCACAGGTTTTGTCTTAGACACAGCCACCAAGGTGACATCCTCAGGAAGGGAATTAGAAAGTTGTTGTATATTTTTACCAATAGACATATTAAAACTCGTAAATGGTTACACCGCTTCTTAGTTTAGGCTCAATATAGGTGCTTTTAGGAGGCATGGTACTTCCTTCGTCTGCAATCTGTTTCATTTCAGAAATAGTTACAGGCACTAAGCCAAAACCAACTTTGAAATCTCCCGAATCTACCAACGATTTTACATGGGCTAGATCCTTTTTACCATGTGCATACGCTATGCGTTGTTCGTTTCGAACATCTTCAATTCCCAAAATGGGTTTTAAAATGGTGGTATACAGTATATGTGTATCTAAGGCGTCCAAAGCATTTTTGAACTGATAATGATCCTTTCGTAAGTACAAGGAGTAAAACTCTCCATCCAAATACATGCTGAAATGATGCTTTTTTGATGGTTTATAGTAGTTCACGCCTCGATTTTCAATTCGAAAGATAGTGTCTAAACGAATTAAAAATTCTTCTTTCGACAAGCTATTAAGATCTGTAACTAGGCGATTAAATTCATAAATTTTTAGCTCACTTTCTGGGATGAGGTAACTCATGAAATAATTATAAGGTTCCTCACCCGTATGGTCTTCGTTTTTTTCTTTAAGATGATCAGAAAGCAAAAAGGACGAAGAGGAGCGATGATGTCCATCAGCGATATATAAAGCATCCATTTTTTGAAATGTCTTTTTTATCTCCGCAATGATTAATGGGTCATTTACATTCCATAAGTAATGCGTGTCGCGATAGGTGGTAGTAAATTCGTATTCTGCTCGTTGTAGCATAATACTTTCAATGCGCCTTTGCAACCGTTCATTATCCGGATAAGTAAGAAGCACAGCTTCGGCATTGAACCCCACTGTATTTAGATACTCAACAAATAATTTTTCGCGATATTCAATCGTATTCTCGTGTTTTTTGATCACATCGTTGCGGTAATCTTCAACGCTAGCTGCGGCAACCAGACCATTAAAAACACTGCCGTCTCTGTTTACAATTTTATAGACGTAATAGCAGGGTTGATCGTCTTGCATAAAGATACCGTCTTCTTTAAATTCTTGATATCTATTACGCACCAACGAGTAGCGTTCTTTACCAGCAATCTCTTTTTGATATTTAAAACCTGGATTAAGAATCTGTAAAAAGGAAAAAGGGTTGTCCCTGAGCCGTGCCTCCCTTTGTTCAATGGTATAACTCTCGTACGAACGAGACGCAATGAGTCCTACCTTATCACGAGTAGGTCTAATGGCACGAAATGGAAGGATTTTGGGCACAGATTCTTTTTAGTAACTATTGATTTTTATACAAACTGTTTGGCAACAGTTTCGGCTTTTCTACTTTCAGAATAATCGTAGAAACCTTCACCGCTTTTACTACCCAATTTACCAGCCCTTACCATGTTCACTAATAGCGGACAAGGAGCGTATTTTGGGTTTTTAAATCCGTCATACATCACGTTTAATATAGACAAGCAAACATCTAGGCCAATAAAATCTGCCAATTGTAAAGGTCCCATGGGATGTGCCATACCTAATTTCATTACTGTATCAATTTCCTGAACACCAGCGACACCATTGTAAAGTGTTTCAATTGCTTCATTGATCATTGGCATTAGAATTCGATTGGCAACGAATCCTGGGTAATCATTCACTTCTACAGGAATTTTACCTAATTTTTTAGATATTTCTTCTACGGTTTTATACGTTTCTGAACTCGTGCTATACCCTTTAATTATTTCAACCAATTTCATAATTGGAACTGGGTTCATAAAGTGCATCCCAATGACCATTTCTGGGCGAGAGGTAACGGCGGCAATTTGCGTTATGGAAATAGATGATGTATTACTAGCTAAGATGGTGTCGTCCGGGCAAAACTGATCAAGATCTTTAAAAATCTTTAGCTTTAAATCGACATTTTCGGTAGCAGCCTCTACCACAAGACTTGCATATTCCACCCCTTCTTCTACACTTGTGTAGGTAGTTATATTGGCTAAGGTTTTAGCCTTGTCTTCTTCAGTGATTCGTTCTTTTGCTACCATTCGATCCAAATTCTTGGTAATGGTAGCCATTCCTTTATCTAGAGATGCTTGAGAAATATCAATGAGTTGAACTTTATAATCACATTGAGCGAAGGTGTGGGCAATTCCGTTACCCATGGTGCCTGCACCTATTACAGCTACATTTTTCATTAGTAAATACGATTAGTTTTTATAATTGTTTAAAATTTTCAATAACCTGCATGGCTACCCTTAGGGCATCAGTACCCTGTTCAAGAGGCACTATAGGTTCTGTGTTATTTTGTATTGTGTCTGCAAACGTTTCTAATTCGTCCAAAATGGCATTGTTGTTATCGATATCTGGATTCTCGAAATAAATTTGTTTTTTAACACCTTCGGCATTGGTTAAAATCATAGCAAAATCATCATGTTCTTTTGGAGCATCCTTCATTTTCACTACTTCAACTTTTTTCTCTAAAAAGTCTATCGAGATATACGCATCACGCTGAAAAAAACGAGCTTTTCGCATTTTCTTCATTGAAATTCGACTTGCGGTTAAATTGGCAACACATCCGTTTTCGAATTCAATTCGGGCATTAGCAATATCTGGTGTTTCTGAAATAACCGACACACCGCTGGCCGATACGTTTTTCACTTTGCTTTTCACTACACTCAAAATGGCATCAATATCATGTATCATTAAATCTAAGACCACAGGCACGTCGGTACCACGTGGGTTGAATTCTGCCAATCGATGTGCTTCGATAAACATCGGATTTTCTATTTTATCTCGTACAGCCATAAATGCCGGATTAAACCGTTCTACATGGCCTACCTGTCCTTTAACATTGTGCTCGCGGGCCAAAGCAATAAGTGCTTCAGCTTCGGCAACTGTTTGAGTTATTGGTTTTTCGATAAATAAATGTTTGCCAGCTTTGATTACTTTTTCAGCTACTGCATAATGATAAATAGTAGGAGTAACCACATCAAGCACATCACATGCTGCTATCAACGCTTCTTCACTAGGGAAGCTGGTGTATCCAAACTCTTCTACTATCTGTTGTGCTGCTTTTTGGTCTTTATCGAAGAACCCCACCAGTTCATATTTGTTAGACTGATGAAGTAATTTTAAGTGAATTTTCCCTAGGTGACCTGCGCCTAGAACTCCTGCTTTTAGCATTGGCGTTTGTTTTCCACAAAGATACCTTTTTGCGCGCAAGTTTGAAAGATGATTCACGAATTCATTAAGGAATGAATTTCTGCTTTCTTATTTGGATTTTAATGGCTTTTGTCTTTCTTTGTTTTAACAATAGAATTGACCAATGAAACAACCAACCATTGAAACCGAACGCCTAATTATAAGAGAACTGCGAGCAACAGATTTGCCGGGAATGTTTGCTATGGAATCAAACCCTAATGTGCACCGTT
>Ga0316208_1000462_pt1 | contig 49802 bp, 45 predicted proteins | sample 3monopyrite_MG_FD_204944 | JGI IMG/M metagenome (GOLD analysis project Ga0316208, IMG submission 204944) | Microbial mat bacterial communities from mineral coupon in-situ incubated in ocean water Damariscotta River, Maine, United States -... | ecosystem: Environmental > Aquatic > Marine >... | reverse complement strand
CTTCACCACACTGTTGAGCCGAATGCCTCAGCTCGCCCGGCCAGCGAGGCCCCGATCGAAGAGGCCCTACAGAGCTGGCAGGGGGGCTCGTTCATGACCATTTGGGCCAAACGATGATCAAGGCCGAGAAACGAGACCCACTTGTAGCAGAACTTCTTCTGCACGGTGGCGGCCTGGGCGGTGGAGAACCCGGCGAATAGCAGGCTACTCAGAATCATCTTCCACCTCCATATCGCCGTCGACAGAGGGGATGTGCCCCAGGTCATGGTGGGCTGGGGTGTCGACCACCGCGATGCCGCCGATGGTGCGGGTTGTGCGCGATAACGCAGGCCCGGCGACCTGGACGGGATCGGCGTGGAGGGTGTGTGGCTGGCCATCCACATCGAGGATGACGACAGCGGAGAGGAAGGCCGGGGCCTGGGATGACGCTTCGGAGAGGTGCCGCGCGGGCGGAAGCACAATCGGCGTAGAGAGCGATGTGTTGAGCGCGGGGGGCAAGGTTGTCGCCCAGACGGCGTCATCGAGGCCGGTCCGGTGGAGGGTGAGCTCGACCTGTGGGGAAGTCGATCGCAGACCATCGGCCATGAGGACCGATAGCTCGAGCGCCTCACCGACGCGTTCCAGATAGACGGTGGCCACCTGGGGAGGTGGGGGGGGGGGTGGACGCAAATGCGGCCTGTATCAAGAGTAGTTGCGATATCATTGCTGATTCCAATGTTGAGTTGCAAGGGTGGCGCTGACGGCAAATTTCAGCCGTGGAAACAGGCTGGATGGTTTCCTTGTGGATACCTGTGCTTCCCGCCGCGACCACTGTAGTCTCGTGGACGTCGAATAGCAACAAGAATATGGCATTGGTCGTCAAGGGCGACGAACGGATGGTGCTGGCGGTGCGCTGAGGCTCACAGCCCCTCGACCTGCACCGCGCACACCTTGTACTCAGCGGTGTGGGTCACCGTATCCCCGACATCATTCGTCAGCCGATTGGTGATCTGGTCGGGGAAGTGCAGCGGCATCCACACACAACCCCGCCGCATCCGCGGGCTCACCGCGACCACCGCCTGAATCGTGCCGCGACGGGAGGACACCGACACCCGCTCTCCGTCGGCCAGGCCGCGCATCTTGGCGTCTCTGCGGTGCATCTCGATGAAGTTCTCGGGCTGCTTGGCCATGGCTCCCTTGCCGCGAAGGGTCTGGGTGGCGCTGTTGTAGTGGTAGAGCGTGCGACCCGTGGACAATACCAGGGGGTAGGTGTCGTCGGGGAGCTCGGCCGATGGCCGGTAGTGGGCGGCCATGAAGGTGGCCCGGCCCTTGATGGGGGAGCCCTGGTGCAGGGTGGGGGTGCCGGGGTGGTCGGGGGTGGGGCAGGGCCACTGGAGCCCGGCCTCTTCGATGCGCTCGTGGGAGATGCCGGCGAACTTCTCAGAGAGGGCGGCCATCTCGGCGTAGACCTCGCGCGGGTGGCTGTAGTGGGGCATCGGGTAGCCCACGGCTCGGGCGATATCGCAGAGGATCTGCCAATCAGGGCGGGCCTCTCCGGGGGCGTCTACCGCTTTTCGGACGCGCTGCACCCGCCGATCGGAGTTGGTGAATACGCCGTCCTTCTCTGCAAAGCAGGCGGCGGGGAGCACGACATCGGCGAAGCGCATCGTCTCGGTGGGCAGGATGTCCTGGACCACGATGAACTCGGCGGTGTTGAGCCCCTGCTCGAGGCGGGAGGTGTTGGGCTCGGAGAGCACGATATCCTCGCCCATGATGTACATGGCCCGGATGCGCCCGGTGGACAGGCCCTTCATCATCAGGTTGAGGTTCAGCCCCTCTTCGCCGGAGAGGTCGACGCCCCAGGCGGCCTCGAAGCGGGCCTGTGCGGCGGGGTCGGTCACCCGCTGGTATCCAGGGTAGAACACCGGAGAGGCCCCGGAATCATTGGCTCCTTGCACATTGTTCTGCCCGCGCAGGGGGTTGAGCCCGGCGCTGCGCTTGCCGAGGTGGCCGGTCATCAGGACCAGGTTGGCCAGGCTGTAGACGTTGTCTGTGCCGTGGGTGTGCTCGGTGATCCCCAGCGTGTAGTAGATGCCCGCTCTCTCGGTAGTGGCGTACCAGCGTGCAGCGGTGCGGATATCCTCAGCGGGCACCCCGGTGATGGACTCGGCCCACTCGGGGGTGCAGCTCTGTACCGCGTCCTTCACGGACTGAAAGCCCTCGGTGTGGTCGCGGATGAACCCGATATCGACCAAGCCCTCGGCGATGATGACATGGGCCATCCCCGAGAGCAGCGCCACATCGGTTCCGGGCTTGAGCTGGAGGTGCAGATCGGCGTAGCCGGTGAGGCTGATCTTCCGCGGGTCGGCGACGATGAGCTTGGCCCCTCGCCTGGCGGCTCGCTTCATCTCCATGGCGATGATGGGATGGGCCTCGGTGGTGTTGCTGCCGATGACGAACATCAGCTCGGTGTCTCGGATCTCGGGGATCGAGTTGGTCATCGCGCCCGCTCCGAACATGGTCACCAGACCGGCGACCGTGGGAGCGTGTCAAGTGGCTGCGCATTGATGGCAGTTGTTGGTCCCGAAGGCGGCCCGGGACAGCTTCTGCATGAGGTAGTTCTCTTCGCCGGTGCAGCGGGAGCTGCTGATGAAGGCGAGGGCGTCGGCCCCGTGGCGCTGTCGGACCCCGAGCAGCCCGTCCGTGACGGCCTCGATGGCCTCCTCCCAGGAGGCGGGCTGGAGCTCTCCATCCCGTCGGATGAGGGGGGTGGTGAGGCGGTCGGGATGGTGGATGAACTCCATCGCGAAGCGGCCCTTGACGCACAGGTTGCCGTCGTTGACGGTCTGTCCCGGTGGCGGAGAGGTGACCCGGCTGAGCCGCCCATCGGTGACGTGGAGGTCGACCTGACAGCCGACGCCGCAGAAGTTGCAGGTGCTGCGAATGGGCTGGGGGCTGGGGGCGATCCCGAGGGAGGGTTTTTCGGTCATCGCGGCGGTGGGACAGACGGCGATGCAGCCGCCGCAGAGCTCGCAGGTGGTGTCGAGCAGGCCTCGCTGGTCGGCGGTCCCGATGGTGGTCTTCCCGCCGCGGTGGATGAGGGAGATGGCGGAGACGGCCTCGACCTCTTCGCAGTAGCGCACGCAGGCCCCACAGACGACGCAGGCCTCGGGGTCGAAGTGGATGTAGGGGTTGGGGTCGTCCCGACACTCCCGGACCATGGGGAGGGAGGGCAGGGAGGGACCGTCGCCATACTCCATGGCCTGGTCCCGGAGCGCGTTGCCCGCCCCGCGCGCCTGGGGGAGTCCGTCTTCATCGAGGGAATGGTCTGCGAGATACATGGACAGGAGCACGGAGCGATGGGTGTCGATCCGGGCGTTCTGAGTAATGATCTCGGCGCCGTCGGTGGCTCTCCAGGCGCAGGAGGGCTGGAGCCGGCGCTGGCCCTTCACCTCGACCAGGCACATCCGACAGCTGGCGGCGGGATCGAGGCGGGGGTCGTCGCAGAGGGTCGGGATGGACTTGCCGAGCCGGCGAGCCACGTCGAGCACGGTGTCGCCGGGTTCGAAGTCGTGGGTCTCCCCATCGATGGTGATCTTCATTCGAAGTCCTCTGGAAAGTGCTTCATCGCCGAGAGAAGCGGCATGGAGGCGGTCATCCCGAGCCCGCAGATGCTGCCCTCGTCCATCTCTTCGTGGAGGAGGGCGACATGTTGGAGGTGGGAGGGGTTGCGCTCGGCCAGGTAGCGGTCGATGGACTGGCGCTGGAGGCTGCACCCGATGCGGCAGGGCGCGCACTGTCCGCAGGTCTCGTCCTCGAAGAAGACCTGACCCCAGCGGGCGGCTTCGGCCATATCGACGGTGGTGTTGAGCACGACCACGCCGGCGCTCCCGAGCATGCTGCCGTGCTCGGGGAGGCCCTTGAAGTCGAGGGGGGTGTCGCGATGGGCGATGGGGAGAAAGCCCGAGGAGGCGCCGCCCGGAGAGAAGGCCTTGGGGGTGCCGACATAGCCGCCGGCGTGCTCGACCAGGGTGTCGAGGGTGATGCCGAGGGGGAGCTCGTAGACGCCCGGTCGCTGGACGTGGCCGCTGATGCAGTACAGCTTGGTGCCGGCGCCGGTGAGGCCGAGGCCCCGGAACCAGTCGCCTCCGCGCCGGATGATGGAGGGCACGGCTGCGAGGGTCTCGACATTGTGGATGAGGGTGGGGCGCCCGAAGAGCCCGACCTCGGTGGGGTAGGGGGGCTTGAGGCGGGGCATGCCGCGCTTGCCCTCGATGGCCTCGAGCAGGGCGGTCTCTTCGCCGCAGATATAGGCCCCGTGGCCGTCGCAGAACCGGACCTCGAGGTCGAGCTTGGCCTCGACCAGGGCGGCCTCCAGGCTGCGTCGGCAGGCCTGGAACTCGCCGCGGATGTAGATCCAGGCGGTGTGGGCGCCTACGGCCCGGGCGGCGATGGCGAGGCCTTCGAGCAGGGCATGGGGCCGGCGGAGCATGACCTCGCGGTCCTTGAAGGTGCCGGGCTCGCCCTCGTCGGCGTTGACCACGACAAACTTCTCTCCGGAGCCGGAGCGGACCGCAGACCACTTGATATGGGCCGGAAAGCCCGCACCACCGCGGCCCTGGAGGCCGGATGCCCGGATCTGGGCGATGACCTCCTCGGCCCCCAGCTCTGCGGCGCGCTGGAGGTTGCGATAGCTGGAATCGTCTGTTCCGCCGAGGTTGATGGGGAGCTCGGGATCGGCGGGGAGGACTGCGCCCGGGGGGCCATAGAACACGGGCTCGAGCCGCGCATCGAGGGCGACGGGGGCCCGGTCACACTGGCCCAGACAGCTGACCGCCTCGAACTCTGCGCCGGTGGCGCGGGCCTCTTCGAGGTGCTTGGCCGCTCCAGCGACGATGCAGCTGGTGCCCTGGCAGATGCGGAGCTTCACATCGGGGCGGGCGAGCAGGGTGTAGAAGGTGGACACGCCGTGCACAGCGGCCTCGGCCACTCCGGTCTGCTTGGCGACGAGCCCTGCCACGCCGGGCTGGTTGCCGCCCGCGCGCTCAAGCGCTTCCATGAGAGAGCTTCGATCGGAGGTCTTCATCCAGGCTCCGGGAGGGGGTCCCGAGGGCAGTTTGCCACACCGGGCTTGACCTTGACGCAGCGGGGAGTATCGGTGACCTGATGATCCCTGGAGGTCCTATGCTCGGTACACCGTCTTTTGGTCTGGTTCGCACGCTCGATTGTCCCTTCGACGAGGGCGTGGAGCGTATTCGCACCTCGCTCGCTGCCCATGGATTCGGTGTGCTCACCGAGATCGATTTTGCGGGCGCGATGAAGAAGAAGCTCGGCCACGACATGCGGCCCTACCTCATCCTCGGCGCCTGCCACCCGCCCAGCGCGTGGGAATCGGTCCAGGCGGAGCCCGCCATCGGCCTGCTCCTGCCGTGCAATGTGGTCGTCACCACAGACGATGAGGGGCACGCTGTGTTGGGCGCCATCAACCCGGACGCGATGTTCTCCGTGGTCTCTGCACCGGGAGTCGAGGCCGTAGCGGCCGATGTGCTGGCCCGGCTTCAGGGTGCGCTCGACGACGCCTAGGCCCCGTCATCTGCTGCCGGTCGTGGTGCTCGCCCAGTTCGCGGGCACCTCGGTGTGGTTCGCGACCAACGCGGTGATCCCGGATCTCGAGCGCGAGCTCGGGCTCTCGGGCACCACCTCGTGGCTCACCGGGGCGGTGCAGCTGGGCTTCATCGCGGGTACTGCTATGATGTCCCTCACCGGCTTGGCGGACCGGTTCTCGCCGCGGTGGGTATTCCTCGCCGGGTGTGTGCTCGCGGGGCTGTGCAACCTGTCTACGTTGGCCGCGTCGGGCCTGGTCGGGCTGGTGCTCGCGCGGTTCGCGTGTGGTGCAGCGCTCGCAGCGGTGTACCCGATCGGCATGAAGGTGGCGGCAGGCTGGGTCCGGGAGGGGCTGGGCTCCGCGCTGGGCTGGCTGGTCGGGGCGCTGGTGCTGGGCACCGCCTTCCCGCATCTGCTCCGGGGGCTCGCCGTGGGCCTGCCCTGGGCTTCGATCGTCGCGCTCACCTCGGTGTTGTCGGTCGGTGGCGGTGTGCTGCTGGCGGCGCTGGTCCCCGATGGGCCCTATCTGCGGCCCTCTGCGGGCTTCGACCTGTCTGCGGTCCCGCGACTGTGGGCGATTCCCGAGTACCGCGCGGCGGCGCTCGGCTACTTCGGCCATATGTGGGAGCTGTACACGCTGTGGGCGGTGTTGCCCGCTCTGGCCGCTGCCTATCTCCCGATGAACCCCTCGCTGCTGTCCTTCTCTGTGATCGCCGTTGGGGCCATCGGGTGCGGGGTAGGAGGCATGCTCTCGAGTCGCATCGGCAGCGCGGGAGTGGCGCGGGTTCTGCTCGGGATCAGCGGGCTGTGCTGTGCGGCGGCGCCCCTGCTGTGGACCACCGCTCCGGTCTGGCTGCTGGTGGGCTTCCTGCTGATCTGGGGAGTGGCGGTGGTGGGGGACTCCCCCCAGTTCAGCGCGCTATCGGCCCAGGCAGCCCCTCCGGAGCTGATCGGAACCGGCCTGGCTCTGGCGACCGCGGTGGGCTTCGGCCTGACGGTGATCAGCCTCCAGGTCGCCGCCCTGGTCCCCCTCCAGTGGGTGGCCTGGGCTCTGCTGCCCGGACCCTTGCTGGGGCTGTGGGCGATGCGCCGGCTTCACTGACCCCGCAGGTCGAGGCCCGCGGCGATCCATTCCCGCTGCTGGGCGCGCTGCGCGGCCCGCTCGTCGGCATCGAGGACCCCGTCGCCGTTGGCATCGAAGAGGGCGAGCTGTTCGACGCGGTACGCCTCGATCTGTGCGGGGATGGCGTCCCGGATCTCGCGGGCCTCGTCGGGGTCGATGTGGCCGTCGCCATCGGCATCCCAGCTGTCCAGGAAGTCGGCCCGGAACTCCAGCGCATTCTCGAGACGCTCTGCGCGGACCACGAGGCGCTCCGGAGGTTCCAGTACCCCGCTGTCGTCGATGTCGAACTCGGCGAGCAGATCATCGTGCTTGACCTGACAGCGGGCCGTGAAGTCTGCCTCGAGGTTTGCCCTCTCGGCGGGGGATAGCTCTGCGTTCTCGTCCTCGTCATACACTCGACGGATGCGCTTGAAGCGGAGCGCCCGCCGCACCAGCTGGACCCGCTCGACTGGGCTGCGCTCGGACCACAGGGCGGCGCGCTCGTCCTCGGAGAGCGCTCCATCGACGTCGAGATCGTACTGCTGCCACAACTGTTGATGGGTGCTTCCGACCCCGCAGACCCGGAACAGTGCGGGGCGACCGACCGTGGCCCCGTCGGGGAGGAGATCGCTCGATATTCTTGCAAGATCCTCCTCCTCTCCGGAGATGGCGGTCAGAAGCAGCTCGTCTTCAGCGGAGAACGGATCGTCGCCTCCGGTCGAGCATGCCACCAGACCCATACACACAACACCTGCCAATACGAATCGCGTCATCTCTCGTTCCTCCTGTGTCGTTCCCAGTTGGTGATGAGGACGGGGGCGCGCCTTGTTTATTGGGGCTCGGGCAAGATTTTCTGAGGACTTCCATTCCTGGACAGGGGCCCCCCAGGAATGGCAGTGCCCCAGCCTCCCCGAGGCGGTGAGACTTGGAGCGGAGGTTCCCATGTTCAGCACCCTGTTTCTTCTCATCGCCTGCTCCCCGTCCGTCGAGATCCTTCCCTTCGCCGGCCCGGACGGTACCTCCACCGTGGTCACCGATCGGACCGAGGTCCTGGTGGCCACTACCCATCTCCAGGTCCGCAACGCGCCCGGACCTGGCAGACGATTCGGGGATCACGCCGATGCGGTCGCCACCCACCTGTACGACAACCAACCCGAAGGTTGGCTGGGCTCCGGCTTCCGAAACAAAGGACAGCTGCACTGGTGGACGCTGTCGGTATGGGAGAGCGAGGAGGCGATGAATGCCTTTGTGCTCTCGGAGCCCCATGTGACTGCGATGTCCGCCCTCACCGATGTCGCCGCGGCGGCGTGGTCGCGCGCCGAGTGGATGCCGACCGAGGACGCACCGCCGAGCTGGGAGTCCATCGTAGAGCGGCTGGAGACCGCCCCGGACTTCGAGTATGTGCGCTGAGTTCGCCCCGGAGGATCAGACGATCGGCCCGGTTGTATTGGATATTCCAGCCCTCAGCTTCTCGAGATCCCCCTCTCGATCGCCCTGGGCAAGGAGCTCGGTGAGCTCGGTCCACACGGCGTTCACTGCGGGTGCGTGTCGGATCGCCCGGTGCACGATCAGGTACAGATCGAGGGGGGGTGGCGGCTCGATCGGGACACGGGCCAGGGAGGGCGAGAGCTCGCCGAAGATCTCCGGCATCACCGCGGTACCGAGGCCCGCACAGGCTGCGTGACGCACGGTGTGGGGGCTGGTGCACCGGAGCGCGATACGCCCGCCCGAGACGGCCTCGACCCAGCTGGCTCCGCCGCCTTGGGTCTCCGCGATCCATCGGTGCTGGGTCGGGTCGCTCGGGTCGTCGATGGGGTCGAGCACGGATCGAGCGGCGAAGACCCCCATGGCGACGGTGCGAATACGCTTGTACACGAGCTCCTCACCTCGCTCGGGTCGAGAGGCTCGGACAGCGATGTCTGCCTCTCTGCGGGTGAGGTCCATCTGCCTCCTCCCGTGCTCCAGCGAGAGGCAGATCCGGGGATGGGCAAGCAAGAAGGGACGAAGTCTGGGAAGCAGAACCAGGATGAGCATATCGGCAGGCAGGGCGACACGGACCTCGCCAGCGAGGCCGGGATCGACGGTGGAGACGGCAGCCATGCCCGCGACAGCGGCGCGCTCGACGGCCTCTGCATGGGGGCGAAGCGCGATGGCGGCGGGACTGAGCTGGAGCCCGGATGGGGTTCGAGCGAAGAGCGGCTCACCGAGCACGCCCTCCAGGACGGTGATCCGCCTGCTCACAGTGGACAGGCTCACTCCCAGCTCCGAGGCTGCCCGGGAGAGCGAACCTGTGCGACAAGCGGCGAGGAACACGCGCAGATCGGACCAGTCATAGTTTGGTGTTGCCATCGGGTGCTTCCGGTTCCTGAATCCGAAGACCACGCCCTCAGTTTGGGGTGTGCCGTGGCCCCTCGGTGCCGATGAAGAGGATAGCGCGCCACAGTGGTGTGCTTGTGCTCGAGGCCCTGGATGGGCCAGAGTCGAGCCCGTCGACAACGCTACCCAAGGGATACGAATGAGCGCCGGAGAGGGCGTGCTGGCATGGTTGGAGGCCCAGATCCCCGCCGAGCTCGAAGAGGATGAGCGGCGCAGGGCCAAGGCGGTCGTGCGCATGGCGATCCTGGTGGCGCCCTGGTCTCCGATCATCGGGCTGTCGCTGGTCGCTCTCGGAGAGCCCTTGTCAGGCGCGGCGATTGGCCTCACCGCGCTCATCTGTTTGGCGATTCCCCCGCTGGTGTGGCGTACCGGGAAGGTGACTCTCGCGGCTCATCTGCTGGTGTTCGGCTTGCTCCAGGGGCTGTTCGTGGCAGCCGCGCTACTGGGGGGCGTGGGCTCCCCGCCTACCCAGTGGATCGTGCTCGGTCCGGTGATTGCCACGGCTACTGGCGGGGTACGGGCGGGGGGCCAATGGACGGTGGCGATCGTGCTCGGGGTCGTGGCCCTCGGAGCGGTCCAGGTGCTGTTCGGGCTGCCCACGCCCTTCCTGATCGGGCCCTGGGTGTGGATAGGGACCGTCTCAGCGGTCGGCCTGTATCTGCTGATGGGCCTATTCCTCCGAGCCAACGACCAGCTCTACCGAGGGCTGCTGGAGCGGGTGCGTGCGGCGGAGCTGGCCGAGCGCGAGGCGAATATCGCCAAGTCGGCCTTTCTGGCGAATATGAGCCACGAGATCCGCACCCCTCTCAACGCGGTCCTCGGCTACACCGAGATGGTGGCCGAGGAGGCGGAGGAGCTCGGAAATATGGGCATGGTGGAGGATCTGAAGCGGGTCGGCAGATCCGGGACCCACCTGCTCGATCTGGTGAACGATATCCTCGACCTGTCCAAGATCGAAGCGGGAAAGCTCGAGCTGCTGGAGGAGGATGTGGAGCTGTCGGCCCTGATCAAGGAGGTGGTCGACGAGGTGGCACCCCTGGTCGAGCAGCATCACAACCACGTCCAACTCGAGCTGTCGGAGGCGGTGGTCTGCGCCGATCGATCGAGGCTCCGCCAGATTGTGCTGAACCTGCTGTCGAATGCGGCCAAGTTCACCGAGTCGGGTACGATCACCGTGAAGTGCGCCGCGGGCCGAATCGAGGTCAGCGACACGGGCATTGGGATGACGGCCGAGCAGGCGGCTCGGGTGTTCGATCCCTTCGCTCAGGCCGAGGTCACGACGGCCCGGAAGTACGGCGGGACCGGCCTGGGCATGGCCATCGTGCGGCGCCTGCTCGAGTCCATGGGGGGAGAGATCGAGGTTCAGACTGCGGCGGGAGTGGGCTCGACCTTCACGGTGACGCTGCCGGTTCCGTAGGAGACTCCGCGGGCTCGGGGTCCAGCTCTTCGGCACCGGGAACGGTCCGCAGCACGAACCCACGAATCGTCCCCATCTGACCCTGACTGAGCCTTCGTCCGAGCAGGTCGAGCCCGCAGGCTGCGGACAAGCCAACCAGCGCCCCCACCGCGACATATAGCCCGCTGGGAGAAGCCCCGAGGGTCGATTGTACGAAGCCGTACATGGTGCCCGCGATGAGGGCGGCGACCAGGCAGGAGTAGATGAAGACGAAGGCGGTCCACAGGTTGGGCTGCGGGCCCATCTTCCCGAGCAAGAGGGTGCCGCTCTCATCGGACTCGACGCGGAGCTGTAGCCATGGTGACCAGGATCGCCTGCGGTCATCGCGGATGTGCAGCGTGATCTCTTGCCGGCCCACCGTCCCGGAGCAGGGACAGCCCGGGTCCTGGAGCGCCTTGCTGAAGTCATCGAAGACCGCTTCTTGCGCGGTCGAAACCCGGTAGGCGACACTGGGACGCGCCCGCATGGATCTGCTCCTTCTTGCGATTCGGCCCACGATACCGCGAAATGGGCTGGGCTATTTGACACAGAGTGATGGGGATTTTCACACATCTCGATTCGCTCGGCCCGTGCATCTGGGCTGGCATGAGTCCTGCAGTTGCAGATACCTCGGACCCGAGGAGGTGAATGTGGCGTTTGAACGTGTATGGCTCGCGACTGATCTGGGCGTGGATGCGTTGCTGCCGTGGACGCATTCGCTGAGGATCTGCGCAACATCGGGTATGGACCTGCGTGTTCTCCATGTGCGCCACGGAACCGCTCCGCCCTGGTCCCAGCTCCCGACCCCTCGTATGCTGCTCACGAAGTGGGGGTTTCTGTCGGAGGATGCGACAGTCGAGGAGTTCGAGCAGCTCGGCTTCAAGATCCACCTTCAGGCCCTCGATGCTGAGCATCCTGCGGGGCTTCTGGGCGCGATGATCGAGGTCGATGGGCCCGATCTGGTGGTCCTCGGCACTCATCGACCCACCGGGCTGCAGCGCCTCTTCGATGGCAGCGTCAGCGAGACTCTGGCCCGTCATAGTCCGCGTGCGACATTGGTGATCCCCGATGGGTCGCGGCCCTTTGTGGCGCCGGCCGAGGGCACGATTCAGCTTCGACGCATCCTGATTCCCCTCGGTGAAGCAGACGCGGTGCCCGGACTGGCTGCTGCGATGGAGCTGGCGGACTCGCTCCAGAGCCAGCCTGTGGAGTTCATCTTCGTGCACGTCGGTCCCCATGCCGAGATTCCGCAGGTCGACCTACCAGAGCGGGCTGGGTGGACCTTCCGCACGGTCAACTTCCGCGAGGGAACGGTCGTCGGGAGGGTCCTCGAGGCGGCGACCAGCTGGGATGTCGATCTGATCGCCATGGCCACGCACGGCCATGACAGCTGGTGGGATAATGTGTGGGGAAGCCGCACGGAGCGCGTGCTGCGCGACGCCAATGTGCCGGTCCTCATGGCTACGATCGGGTCGCCATAGTCCCTTGTTTGAGTGTTCGGCTCGGCGCCCGTGGCATCGGGGGCCGAGGTCAGCTACTGAATGAGCCTTCATTCACATCATCTGGAGTTCCCGTGGACGTGTACCGGCCGCCTATCGCAGACATTCGCTTCAACCTCGAGGTGTTCAACTACGCCTGCCTCGAGTCGATCGAGCGATTCGAGGACTTCGACCTCGAGACCAGCATGGCCATGCTCGAGGAGTACTCGAAGTTCTGCTCCGAGGTGCTGCTCCCGCTCAATGCCTCCGGAGACAAGGAGGGAGTCAAGTACGATCCCGTCGCCAAGACGGTCACGGTCGCGTCGGGCTTCAAGGAGGCGTACCAAGCCTATTGCGAGAACGGGTTCAACACCCTCCCGTGGAGCCCGGAGTTCGGTGGAATGGGCGCACCATTCGTGATCAGCACGCTGGCTGGCGAGGTGCTCATCGCCACCAACAAGAGCTTCTCGATGTGCAGTGGGCTCACCTCCGGTCTCATCGAGGCTCTCGAGGCCTACGGAGACGAGTCCCAGCAGCAGACCTATCTGCCCAAGCTGGTCAGCGGCGAGTGGACGGGCACGATGTGTCTGACCGAGCCGCAGAGTGGCACCGATCTGGGGCTCATCTCCACCACCGCCGTGCCCAAGGGCGACCACTACGAGCTCACGGGGACCAAGATCTGGATCACCTTCGGCGATCAGGACATCACCGAAAATATCGTGCACCTCGTGCTCGCGCGGCTCCCCGACGCCCCTCCAGGCATCAAGGGAATCAGCTCCTTCATCGTGCCCAAGTTCCTCGAGGATGGCACCCGCAACCCGATCTTCTGTGGCGGAACCGACCACAAGATGGGTATCCACGCATCTCCAACCTGCGTGATGAACCTCGAGGGCGCAAAGGGCTGGATGGTCGGTGAGCCCAGCCGCGGCATGCGCGCGATGTTCGTGATGATGAACGCCGCACGCCTCAACGTGGGAATCGAAGGCGTGGCGCTGGGGGACGCGGCCTACCAGGCAGCGCTCGCCTTCGCGAAGGATCGCCGCCAGAGCCGCTCGCTGGTTGCGGCCAAGCAGGACCGGGAGCACTCCGCGGACAACATCCTCGTGCATCCCGATGTGCGCCGGATGCTGCTCAATATCAAGTCCACCACCGAGGGGCTGCGGGGGCTCGTCGCCTGGATCGCGCTGTCCTACGATGTGATGCACCACTCCACCGACGAGGCCGAGCGTGAGAAGGCCGGCGATCTGGTGGCCCTGCTCACCCCCATCATCAAGAGCTTCGGCTCTGAGCGCGGGTTTGCCAATGTGTCCGAGGCCATGCAGGTCATGGGCGGCGCGGGCTACACCCAGGACTGGCCGGTCGAGCAGTACATGCGCGACGTGCGGATCGCGATGATCTACGAGGGCACCAACCACATCCAGGCCCTCGATCTGGTGGGGCGCAAGCTCGCGATGCACGGCGGTCGGCTCATGCGGGTCTTCGCCGGAGAGATCACCGAGATCATCCGTGAGTGCTCTGGTGACGAGCGCATGGCTCCGTTCATCGGGCCGCTCAAGGTCGAGAGCAAGCGCCTCACGGCTACGACGATGCAGCTCGGTGCGACTGCATCCGCGGACCACGAGGTCATCGGGGCCGTCGCGAGCAACTACCTCAATCAGTTCGCCCTGGTCACCCTCGCCTATGTGTGGGCCAAGCAGGCCAAGGCGGTCATCGATCGCGACGAGAGCGACCCGATGCGCCGCTCCAAGCTCCAGACTGCGCGGTTCTTCTTCGAGATGGTCCTGCCCGAGGCAGAGATGTACGCGAACAAGGTCGCGGCCGGAAAGGGCAGCATGACCGAGATCGACATCGACCTGCTGTGAGCTTCAGGGGTGGGGCTCCACGTGGATGCTGACCTCGGCACCGTGGAGCACCTCTTGGGCTGCGTCCTCCAGGGCGTCGCACACGGTGTGTGACGCCTCTACGGTCATGGTGCCGGGCACCTGTAGCACGAGATCGACGAAGGTCTGTTGGCTGCTTCGTCGGGTACGGAGTCGGATATAACGTGCCGGCAGGTCCGCGATGACGTGGTCGAAGGCTGCGATCAGATCGCGCTGCTCGTGCTCCGGTAGGGCCGCATCCATGAGCCCCTGCACCGATCCGCGCACCAGGCCGAGCCCGGTCCACAGGATCTGTGCAGCGACGAGGATGGCGACCAGGGGGTCGAGGATCCACCATCCGGTGCTCCATGCGAGCCCCAGCCCGAGCCACCCGCCCATCGTCGTCAACACATCGGTGGCGTTGTGTCTGCCATCGGCCTGTAGAGCGGGTGAACGGAGTGCTCGACCTGCCCGGATCAGGGTCATGGCCAAGCCGAGGTTGAGCGCGGTTGCCAGGGCAGAGAGCGGGAGCCCGCCCGAGAGTTCGAGAGCGGCGGGACCCTCGACCAGGGAACCGACCACACGGACTCCGATCCCGATGCCCGCCACGAGCACCAGCGCCCCCTGGAATCCTGCCGAGAAGTATTCCACCTTGCCGTGGCCGAAGGGGTGGCCTTCATCGGCGGGACGGGTCGAGTAGCTGACGGCCGAGACCAAGACGAGTGCGGTGACCCCGTCGAGAGCGGACTCTACGGTGTCGGCCAGCAGTACGACAGACCCGGTCGTCCACCACGCGGCGGCCTTGATCCCCAGAACGATCATGGAGACGATGAAGCTGAGTGCCGCGTAGCGGGTCGGGCTCGCGGTGGGCGAGGTCACTCCGCGCGGTGACCGAGCGCGGCCACAGCATCTTGGACTGCGGTGGGATGGCTGTCCGAGCCCTCGGTGCGAACGGTGAGTACCGGGACATCGGCGCGTCGGAGGATCTCTTCGGCCACGCTACCGAAGAGGATTCGCTTCAGGCCGCGCCGGCCGTGGGTTCCCACGACGATCATTCGGGTGCCGCGGGATCTCCGCACCATCTCGTGGGCTGCATCGCCGACCAAGACTTCGTAGTCGAGCGGAACATCCCGGCTCTCGAAGGGGTAGCGCAGCGCGTAGAGGGAGTCGCGAGCGTCGGTCTGCAGAGCCTCGATGACCGTCTGGCCTTCCAAGGGGCCCCGAGGGAGCACCGTGTCCGGGAGCACACCGTCTGGAGCGCGGACGACCGTCGCCAGCACGACACGGCGCCCCATATCCGCTGCGAGCTCCGCTGCTGCTTCCGCTACGGCTGCAGCACAGCCTCGCGGATCGATCGCGACGAGAATGGGAGTGGACGCGGACACCGGACCTCCAGGGTTTTCAGAGGGTGTTGCACGGTTCATGCCTGAACGCGGAGCGTGTACCCCGGCGGCGGTCGGGGCTCTGACGAGCGAAATCCCGCACCATGGTGAGGGATTTCGCACATCGCTTTGGGTCGCCTACGCAGGGGGCCCTGTATCGGTGGGGCTCCATCGTGGGCAGCGCATGGCAAGCCCCTTGCACCAGTACTCATCCAACCAGGAGGCCCCATGCGCCGCAACGAGCCCGTTTCCAAGATCATGACCCGTTCTCCCCAGACCGTGCACCACGGTATGCTGCTGTCCGAGGTTCGCGCCTTGATGGCGGAGCACCGCTGCCACCACATGCCGGTTGTGTCCGGTACGAAGCTGGTGGGGCTCATCTCGAGCACTGATCTGCTTCGGATCTCCTACGAGCACGGGCAGGACACCAAGCACGCGAACGCGGTCATGGACCACACGCGGAGCATCGACGATGTCATGCAAGAGGGGCTGGTGACCATCGGCCCCAAGACCACCGTGCGTCAGGCCGCAGAGATGTTCTCGAAGAACTGGTTTCACGCCCTGCCCGTTGTAGATGGCGAGGACCTCGTGGGAATCATCACGACCACGGATATCGTCAACTATCTGCTCGAGCAGTACTGATGGAACCCGAGGCCGTCCGCACCCGACTCGAGGCGCGGATGAGATCGCTGGTCGCTCGCGATGACGCCCTGAGCAAGCACCTGAGAGGCGAAGATGGCCGTAACGAGGCCGACTTCTCGGATCGGGTGGCGTTCACCGAGATGGACGAGGTGCTCGAGCAGCTGGACGACAGCGCTCGAGAGGAGATCAGGGCTATCCAAGGGGCGCTGAAGCGCTTGGAGGCGGGAGACTATGGAGTCTGCCTGAGCTGTGGAGAAGCCATCCCGGACAAGCGTCTGGAGATTCTTCCGCACACCGCCCATTGCGTGAGCTGCATGCCCTGAGAAAGAAAGGCGAGAGATGGATGAATCCGTCTCTCGCCTACTTACTGGTCGTGCTGAACGACTACCAGCGATCGCCGCCGCGTCCGCCACCGCCGTATCCACCGCCGCCGCCGCCGCCGCCGCCGTATCCGCCGCCGCCGCCGTATCCGCCGCCGCCGCCGCCGCCGTATCCGCCGCGACCGCCGCCGCCACCGCCACCGCGGCGGTCATGGGCTTCGTTCACGCGGATGGTGCGACCATCGAACACCGAGCCGTCCATCTGCTGCACGGCATTGTCTGCATCTTCACCATTGGTGAAGGTGACAAATCCGAACCCACGGCTACGTCCGGAATCGCGGTCCGTGATCACCTTGGCGTCGGCCACTTCGCCGAACTGCTCGAACCCGGAACGCAATCCCTGGTCGTCGGTGTTCCAGCTCAGGCCACCGACGAACAACTTCTTCGACATCTCTTCTCCTTCCATCCCGCGGTGCTTTCGTACTTGGTGCTGATCTACGACTTTCGCCTGGAGGCCAACAATCGCACCCACAAGATTGTTGGGCTTTCTACCGGCGCAGGTGTGTTCGTGCAAGGGAAAAGGGCTCGTTTTCGATGTAGGCGGCGGAGGGCGCGCGTCGTCACGGTCCTGTGGGGCGGTAGCGGAGCAGGGCATCGGCGATCCCAGAGGAGAACGCATCCAGCGTGGCCTCCTCCCGCCACCGCAGGGACTCGTCGAAGTCTTTGGCGTTGTGGGTCTCGATGATGATCGACGGGGCCGTGGGGCGACGGAGCATCATCAGACCCCGCCGATCGATGAACACCCCCGGAGTGCTGTCGGGATCGTACAGCCCGCCGTAGTGGCAGCCCGGGTAGGCGGGGAAGCCGGCTTCGGAGAGGGCATTCGCGGTAGCGCGTGCGAGGGCTCTCCGCTTGGGTCCCAGCTCTGAGCCTTCGTTGAAGAGGACCGCGAATCCAGCGTCTCCCTCGGCTCTGTAGGCCTCTCCATCGGGCAGGTCTGCCCAGGCCCAGGTGTCCCCTCGGGAGTCGGTGTGCAGCTCGATGAACACGTCGGCACCGACCCGCTCTGCGTGTTCGAGTCGCTCTGGGTAGGACGGGCGAGCATCGCCTTGTCGCCCCAGGATCACGTCGAATCGGTCCAGAGACTCCAGCCGTTCTGCGAGAGCGGAAACGGTCTGTAGGGCCACAGTCGCCTCGATCTGCCCATGCACCCCGGTGTTCCCCTGCTTGTCCCCGTTGCCATGTCCAGCGACCAGGAACACGGTCAGTCTTCGCTCATTTCGAGGGGCACGCTCGGGGAGGATCGTCAGCGGAGCGCCCGGTGCGGGCCAGACAGGGGTGTCGACCGGTGTCGGGGGTGGGCGAGTCCAGGAGACATCGGCGGCGGGAGGGGCACATCCAAGCAGCCAGATCATGGAGAGCGCGGTCATCTTCCCTCGGCGCAGAGGGCGCAATATATCGCTCTCGGAGGGGGCAGAGCGACATCGATGGCGTCGGTGGATAGCTGCTCGCCGGAGGAGAACCATGTCCGCTTGTCAGCTGTGCAGCTCAACGACCGATCTTTCGGAACGCGCCGTCGCGCCCCGATCCGACACGGTGAAGCTCTGTGGGGTCTGCTGGGTGCAGATCGACGGGGAAGCCCTCGATCCAAAGCACTGGTTCTGCCTGCAGGAGTCGATCTGGAGTGAGACCCCCGCGGTCCAGGTGATCAGCTATCGCATGCTGAGCCGACTCGCCGTGGACCACAGCTGGGCCAGGGATGCGCTGGACGGGGCCTACCTCGAAGACGAGCTGCTGGTATGGGCGCGGGAGGGGCTCGAGGAGGACTCCACGGTCGCTACCGTAGACAGCAACGGAACCGTGCTGGCCGACGGAGATTCGGTCACTCTCATCAAGGATCTCGATGTGAAGGGAGCCAACTTCACGGCCAAGCGCGGCACCTTGGTCAAGAATATCCGCCTGTCCGATGACCCCGGACTGGTCGAGGGGCGTGTCAACAAGACCGCCATCTTCCTCAAGACCGAGTTTCTGAAGAAGGCGTGATCCGCGTTAGTCCGGGTCATGCTCTCGATCGCGCCAGGGCTGATCTCGGTAGCCCTGTGCTGGGACGGCGGTGAAGTCCAGGTCGACCACTGGACGGCCCGCGACGGGCTGCCCCAGAACACGGTCACCGACTTGGTTCAGACCACAGATGGGTACATCTGGCTGACCACATTTGGGGGTGTCGCCCGGTTCGATGGCGTGCGATTCACGGTCTTCAGCCCCGCCAACACGCCCGCATTGCCCTCCTCGCGCTTCGTCTCCGTCGCGGAATCCGCAGATGGCGCTCTGTGGTTCGGGAGCGAGGACCACGGGCTCGTTCACCTTGGGGTGGATGGGCGCTTCGAGCGTCGAGAGCCCTACGATCCGGGCGTGGTGTGGGATCTCCGCACCCGTCCCGATGGAGCGGTGTGGGCCCAGACCGATGCCATGGGCTGGGTCTGTGTCGAAGAGCCCTGCGGGAACGCTCCATCGGCGTCCTTGACGAGTGGGACGCGCTGGGGCCGGACCGCTCTGGGTAGCTGGCGGGACGAGCGCTGGGAAGTGTTCGCGGATCGGCTCCAGAGCATCGACTCGCCGGGGCAGACGGTTCCGATCGCACTACCGGCGCAAGAGGGTGTGCGGGCTGTGATGGAGGACCGGGAGGGGGGGCTCTGGGTCGGGCTCAACGGTGGAGGGCTGGCCCGGCTCAGAGCTACCGGGGTCAAGCGCGTCTCGGCGGAGTCCCGGACCGTCTCTCGAGGTCCGGGGCCCTCGGTTGTGGTGTGGGCGTGTCGCGATACCCGAGTCGTCGCGGGTGGGCCAGTGGATCTTCCCGATCTCAGTGGGTTCTGTGGCGCAGGTGCATGGGATGATGAGGGGGCTCTCTGGTTGCTCGGCGGGAGCCAGGGGAGCTATGGAGTGGGGGCCTACTCCGGTGGGGCGGTGCGAACCGTACGGGTCACCGCGGGCTCCGAGGTCGAAGCGATCGTCGAGGGCCCCTGGTGGTCTCTTGAGGACGGCGTCTACGGGGTGCGGGACGGCGAGCCCGTCCGCGTCGCTGCTCCAGGGGAGCTGGGGGAGAGATCGATTCGCGTCGTTCGAGCGAGCCCTCGAGGCGGTGTGTGGACGGTGGGTTCGAGCGGTGATCTGCTCAGGGTGGGCTTTGGCGGGCTGCAGGAGCGCCTCCCGATGGCGGACACCAACGCCGCCGTGCGGGATGTACACGAGCGCGACGGAGGGGTGTGGGTCTCGACCTATGGTGGGGGACTGCGCCGGGTCACCGGGGCCGGCGAGAGCGCGAGCATCACCCTGGCGCAGGGGCTCTGTGATGACTCGGTGTCCCGAGTCCTGGCTGTGGGGGACTTCCTCTGGGTTCATACCAATCGTGGGGCCGGCCGAGTCCCGCTAGCCGAGCTCGATGCCGTCGCAGCGGGGCGGTCGCAGACGGTGACCTGTGAGCTCCTCGACTCCGGGGAGGCGGACGGCGCAGGCGGAGTCCTCGGCTTCGACGGGAGGTTGTACCTGCCGACGATCCACGGTGCGGTGTCCTTCGATCCCAAGGGGGCGCTGCAGACCGCCCCGAGACCGCTGGTCGCCGTCGAACAGGCGCTCTATGGAGAGCAAGCTGTGGGGACGGGGTCGGCGTTCACCGGTCCGGGGGATCTCTCGATCCGCTACACCGCGTTGTCCTTCGACGACCCGGTGGGCGTGCGCTTCCGACATCGTCTGCGAGGGCACCACGACCCGTGGACCCCGCTGAGTGCCGATCGGCTCGTGCGGTTCGTCGATCTCCCTCCTGGACGGTACCGGTTCGAGGTTCAGGCCCGCAGCGCACGGGGAGCATGGAGCGATGTCGTGGGCATTGGGTTCATCCGGCGTCCGCTGTGGTACGAGACGGCATTCGCGCGGTACTTGCTGCCGCTCCTCGGCTTTGGCCTGCTCCTGGGCATGCTGCTGCTGGAGATGCGCCGGGTGTCGCGACGCAACCAGGTGCTCCGGAGTGAGGTGAAGCAACGGCTCCATGCCGAAAATCTTCTCCGCGAGAAGCAGATGGTGGAGGAGAGGGCCGCTCGCGACGATGCCCGTGCTCGACGCCTGGAGGCTCTCGGGCGCCTGGCCGGCGGGGTCGCCCATGACTTCAACAACCTACTCACGGTGATCCTGGGGCGGATGGAGCTCCTTCGAGATCATCCGGATCGAGAGGTCGCTGCGGATGCCGCAGTGGCGGGAACGGCCGCAGAGCGAGCTTCGGAGCTCACCGCTCAGCTGCTCGCATTCGGTCGGCGAGACGAAGCTCGGCCCCAGGTCATCGATATGGCCATCGTCGTCGAGGAGCTGCGCGACCTGCTCATCGAGCTGCTCGGTTCGCGGATCCGCCTCGAGCTCGCGCTCGCCCCGGGGATTCGGGTCCAGATGGACCGCGGACGTCTGGAGCAGGCCGTCACCAATCTCTGCGTCAACGCGCGCGACGCGATCGAGGGCAACGGCCTGGTGGAGGTCCGAGTCTCCGAAGAGGAGGCGGTTCATGGAGGGCGTGCGGGACGGTGGGCGGTGCTGCGTGTCCGAGATGATGGCTCGGGGATTGCCCCCGAGGTCGCCGAGCAGATCTTCGAGCCCTACTTCACGACCAAGCCTCCGGGGCAGGGGCTCGGCCTCGGTCTGGCGACCGTGCACGGAGTGGTGGAGGAAGCGGGCGGCACGCTGCGCCTGGACTCCCGCGTGGGCGAGGGCACGACCTTCCGGATCCTGCTGCCCCTGGTCGACGACCCGCCGCTACAGACCCATCGGGTGCCCGGAGTCGAGACCTCCATCGCGGGAGTTCGGGTGCTATTGGTGGACGATGACGAAGCCGTACGTCGCACGGTTGCACTCCAGCTGGGGCTGCGTGGCGCAGAGGTCCGGGCCACCGGCGCCCCGCTCGAAGCGATCGAGATGGCCGCGGATGGCCACTTCGATCTGCTGATCACCGATGTGTTGATGCCCGCGATGAGCGGCAGAGAGCTCGCTGACAAGGTGGACCTGCCCGTGCTCTACATCTCGGGCCACACCGGCGACGCGCTTGGCTTCGATGCCGCGTCGGTGGTTCTCCGAAAGCCCTTCACGAGTGAAGTGCTGGCGAGCCAGGTCCTCGAGATCCTCGCGGTGCGGCGCTGAGCTACAGCGCGCCCGAGTAGCCCAGTACCGTGGCTTCGTACCGAATCCGAACCGCATCGCGATGGCGCACTCCGAGGTCGAAGCGCAGGGACCGGGCGAAGGGCAGCAGGTCGGCGACCCGAGCGCGGGAGACGACGGCCGTGCCCCCGCTGTGCTCGCACGCTTTGTCGGTGAACACGCTGCGGTCGTTGCGGGCCTGCCCACCGAAGGGCCCGTGTACGACGGCGTTCGAGCACCAAGCCAGACCATAGTAGTCCTCGGTGCCAGTGCCGCGGTGCAGGACCCCGTCGACCCAGAGCTTCTCGTCGCCGCCTCCCCACCAGGACTCGACGGGGTTGGTGATGCTGAGCGTGTCTGCGACGAGCACGCCGGGGCCCTGCCACTCGGCGAGGGTCCAGTCCTGGCGGGGACGGGTCGCCAGGTCCTCGGTACGATGGGTACCGGTGAAGCGCAGCAGCGGACCGCTGGGCAAGGAACCTGTGCGGGCTTCCAGGCCGAGGAGGGCGGGGGAATCGGAGCGGTTGTGGACCTCGATGCGGGCATGAGAACGGTAGGGCATCGGAAAGCGGGATGTGGCGAGCCATCGTCCCCGGTGCACGAGCGCCGAGCGCCACCAGTCCTGGTAGGGCTCGGTTCCCGAACCCATCCCAACCAGGCCGATCAGGGGCACATCGACCGATGCGACTCCATCGAAGCGGGCCACCAACCACAGATCCTGCGCCGCCTCCGCAGGCTCGACGGCGAAGCGCAGCTCCGTGATGACCCCGGGCTCGGAGAGCTCCACGGTGCGTCGGCCGCCCGGCTCGAGCGCGCTCAGCGGGACGGGGCTCGGACGCTCCGGGCTCCCGAGCCGCTCTGCGGTCTGGGTGAGGAGCGCAGCCTGCTCCGCCAGCTCGCCCATGGACAGCGAGCGCACGGAGCGCCCGTCGGTCCACCGGAGCCCCTGGGCGACCCAGTAGACCCCCTTGCCCCGGTTCTCCGACAGGGTCACCCGGATCTGTCTGGCGTAGGGGATGGGGAGGTGCAGCGTGCTGCCGCCGGCCAGCTCTTCCGCGAGAGGCGCGGGGACCTCGGCCCGACCGCCGAGCAGCGCATCCATGGGGGCCTGGTAGACCGGTGTGCTCTGCCCATCGACGTAGATCTTCAGGGTGCCGCCGCGCTCGGGGTTGGCGGACCAGATCCGGGTGAGCATGCCGGGCCCGGGCTGGTCGACGATGGTGAACCCGGCGCTGTCCTCGGCGAGCATATGGCCCCGATCGTCATTGGCGAACCAGTGGGGAGCGTCGGGTCGGGTCGACCGCGGGTCGGTGCTGGACGACTGCCACGGGATCGCGGCCACAGGCTGCATCGGCCCAGACCGGTCGACCATCGCGGCGAGGGCCTCGGAGAGCCCGGGACCCGTGGCTGCGGGGGGATTGGGAGCACAGGCAAGGAGCAGAGGCAGCATCGTATTCGGTGGGTATCCAGCGATGGATGAGGGGGCGAATCCGGCTTCTGCGGGAACACTCGCAAGCCGGTGGCATCTGCAGCCGATGAGACGAATCCATCGTTAGGGGTTGGCGGATGAAGTCGGTCTTGCCATTGTTGCTGGTCTGCTGGGGTTGCGCGGCGAGCGCGGTGCCCATCGGGACGGTGCGCTCAGCCCCGGACTTCCCCGCCGCAGAGCGCTTTGCGATGACCGGCGTGTCGGTCCCGTCGATTCGCGGAGAGGCCGAGGCTGAGGGTGGGGATGTGTGGGTGATTCCGGTCGTCGACCCGGACGCCGAGGTCTCCGACCCGGTCTATCTATGGGTCGCGCCCCCCTTCCCGCAGCCCGATGGGGTCAGCCCCGAGATCTGGCTGTCTCGGATCTCCGATGGCTTCGACCGCCGCGCTCGGACCCTCGAGGTCGTCGGGCAAGCCGGGGATTCGTCCCCGTATTCACGGGCGATTGCGGATGCCGAGTCGCGATTCTCCGTGTCCAGTCACCCGCTCGCGCCGGTGCTGATCTATCCTCCGCGCTGAGGGGGAACCGTGCTGCTCTGGTTGCTCGCCTGCACTCCGCCGGCATCCACTCCGGTGGACGAGATCGTCGATGACTACGACCCGAACGCACCCATCCGGGAGCGCTGCTTCGGGGAGATCGGCGAAGACGCGGTCCTCCCCGACTACGAAGATATGGGGGCGGTCGTCCCGCGGCACTGTATGGGCACCGACCACCAGGACATCGACGCGGTCGGGCGGGTGGTCTTCTTGGGGGACTCCATCACCGCAGGGACTCCGCCTACTCCAGCCGAGGGCATCTACCGCGCCCTGGTGACCGCGGGCCTCCAGGAGCGCTTCGGGTCGGTCTCCACGGACAACTGCGCGGAGTATGGCGCCAGCGTGGACGACCTGTTGGGGCCGGGCGGGCAGTTCGAGCGCTGCTTCACCGAGCCCATCGACGAGCCCACCCTGGTCGTGTTCACCATCGGCGGGAACGATATGGTCGACCGGGGCCGCGAGCTGGCCAATGGGGTGCCCGTCGAGCAGGTCGACGCTACCGCTGCCGCCTCACTCGGATTGCTGGAGCAGGCGATCCGCTGGCTGGAGGACCAGGACGGGGTGCTCTTCCGAGGGGGCGTCGACGTGATCTTCTCCAATGTCTACGAGTACACCGACCAGACCAATGACATCGGCTCCTGCCCCATGGCCGAGTTCTTCGAGGTCCCCGAGATCGATGCGCTGCCCGAGCGCTACGCCGCCCTCAACGAGTCCTATGTCGACCTCGCTGTGCGCACCCAGACCGATATCGTGCTCTTGTTCGAGTCCTTCTGCGGGCATGGTTTCCACAACGAAGACCCGGAAAGCCCCTGTTACCGCGGCCCGGGAACGCCGAGGTGGTTCGACGACACCTGCATCCACCCCACCCCCGCGGGCCACGCACAGCTCGCCGAGATGGTGTTGGCCATCGTCGACGAGTGAGGACTACTCGGCCGGTGTCGGGCAGTCCCAGGTGGTGAAGGAGGAGGTGAGGAAGCCGTCGCGCTCGTGCACGGTCGAGATGGGCCGTCCCAGGACGTATTGGAAGTTCTCGGAGTACAGCCCGATGTCATCCAGGCCGACGATCTGGCCTGAGAGGATCTGGCACCTGTTGTAGGTGTAGCCGTAGTTCTCTTCGCCCCCCTCGAACTCGACCCGATCGGGGTTCTGGCAGAGGTCGTACACCGTCTTGATGCCCGTGGTGCAGTCGCTCTCGATGAGGCGATCCTTGGCATCGTGGAGGTTGCTGCAGCTGATGCCCTCGTCGCCCTCGATATTGGTGATGGAGGCCTCGAAGTGCTCGTGGGCGTCGTAGGTGGTGCTCACCGCGAGGGTATCTGTCACAGAGAGGGACTCCACGACCCGGCCCGCGACCCGGCTGTACTCGATATCCGTGATGACCGGGTCCACGCCGTCGAACTGGACCTCGATTCGAATCGGCCAGCCAGAGCTGTCGTAGTCGGTGAGGGTGATGACCCCGTTGGAGTCGAGCCGCACCGATGAGCAGCTCTCGAAGGGGACGTGGGACTCGTAGGTATCCTGGCAGGCGAACAGCGCGAGGATGCTTAGGGGAAGGAGCATGGCGGGAGGGCCTCCGCCGTCCCGCTAACACCCGGCTCCCCAGGCGCACGCACTGGGGGATCAGCCCGAAGTGAGCAGGGAGAGCCTCCCCCGAGCCATATCCAGCACATGCAGGTTCAGGACCGAGGAATCGGGGAGCTCTGCGCCCCCGTCGACCAAGAAGGCCCGGAGGGCGCTCCCCGCGTCCCCTTCGATCGTGAGCACACCGTGGAGCAACACGGCGGTGCCCGCTGGGGTGCCTCGAGGGCTGGCCAGGGACCAGTCACCAGCGGGGTCGGCCAGATTTCCCGCTGTGAACCGAAGCTCGGTTCGGTCCTTTCCGGTCGTGGATGCGAGCAGGTCGGCACCCATGCGCTTCTTTCCGCACAACCCCTTCCGAGCTTCGGTGGGAGAAGTCAGCTCGTCGAAGAAGGTCCGACCGAGATCGCCGAGCAGCGTGAGCCGCGCCAGGCCGCCTTCGGGCGAGTGGAAGATCGCCGTGCCGGTGACGGGCTCATCGGGCCCGGGAGGACCGGGGGGATCGATGGAGAGGCCCATGGCATCGGTCATCGGGTTGTTGAGCACCCCGAACTGGTTGGCGGTCTGGTAGTAGCCCAGCCAGTCGCCCCAGCGGGCGTAGGAAGTCTTGGCCTGCTCGGCGGTGATGAAGTTCACCAGGCCCCAGTGGGGACGGGCTCCGACCTGTTCGCGAAGCCGGGACTCCGTGGCTCGGTAGAGTGTGTTTCTCCCGTCCAGATAGGCCTCGTAGAGGTCGAGCAGCCCCTGCTCGAAGACGTTGGTGCCGTCGCGGATGGCACGGTCGAAGTGGGTGGAGCCCGGCATCGGCATCTCGATCATGCAGCGCGCCCCACCATGGGCCATGGACAGCATCGCGTCCTCGGGGCCGACGAAGCGGAGCGAGATGGGCGAGGTGTGCAGGGGGACCTCTCGCCACGCCGCCTGGAGTTTGTCGGAGCTGGCAGTGAGCTCTTCTCCGTCGAGCCGCCGCTTCATCTCGAGCCAGTTCTCCTGGGCCATCTCGAGCAGGGTGTCGACCGCCTGCACGGTCTTCTCGACCGGCACCTCGAGCTCGCTGCCGACCGCGTTGAGGTCGAGGTTGAGCTGGAGCACCTTCCGGCTGATCTCGGTGTAGCTGACGACCTGGGTCGCGGTGACGCCGGTGTGAAGCATCCACGGGACCACGTCCAGGGGGCTGGTGGTGGCGACGACCAGGGTGGTCCCGGCGACGGCGTGCCCGATGGGGGTCTGGGAGATCCACATCGACAGCGGGCGGCTCCCGCTGGGCTCGGTGGCGTCCACCAGGACTCGGCGGGTGACGAGGCACTCGTGGTCTTCGCTGCCGTCATCGAAAGTGCGCAGGTGGGGGCTGACCAGGACCTCGTAGTTTCGGATGGAGGCCGCTTCCTTCAGCAACACCGTCTTGAGCTGGGACCAGCGGGCCACCGTGCGCGACTCCTGGAGCCAATACTGCGGCATGCCCCGTAGGGTGACGGAGTACACGAGCCCGAGGCAGCCCATGCTCACCACGGCGGCGAGGAACTCGTCTTCGTCCTCGGAGAGCTCGATGGGGATGGGGCTATCGGCGACCGCGGCCGCGAACTTGTCCGGGTCGAAGATGCCCTTCCGAGCGAGCTGCCGGACCACGACATTGCCTTCGGCATCGAAGCGGACGATCTGCATCGCCACGGTGAGTCCGGACATATCCTTGAGCTTCAGCCCAGAACCGTGGGTGGAGGTCATGATCGCCCCGACGATGCCGTGGAACTGCCCCGAGCCCATATTCTGCAGCGCGAGCCCGGCGGCTTGCAGATCGTCGATGACATCCTTGGCCCGGCGACCGGACTCGCAGCGGTACAGGGTCTTGGGGTCGGCTCCATCGGCGAGGGCGGCGGTGAGCACGGGAAGTGGGGAGTCCATTCCGCAGCTCGCGACCATCGCGGCTGCCCCCGGAGTGGACGCGAGGGAGTCCGAGCGTGCGGCGCCGACCATGCGCACTGTGGTCCGTTCGGAGCGCGCGTCGAGCAGCAGATCGACGAGCTTGGCCAGGGCGGTGGGCCGGATGATCTGGTCGGCTTCGATCCCCCAGCGGATCTTGGCCCAGTAGTTCACATCGTCGCAGACCGTGGCCTCGGTGCTCTGGGGAGAGCTGGAGAGGCTGGCATAGGCTTTCTCGGCGGCTGCAGAGGAGATTCCGCGGTGCTCGGCTTCGAGGGCGAACAGCGCGGCTGCATCCGCGTCGGTGAAGGGTTGGTGCTGGAGCAGGGCGGTCGCGCGAGTGAGCGCTTCGGTTGGGTACATCGAGGCCTCGGTGCAAGAAGGGCGCATCGTCGCAGGAATGGAGCTAGGAGACAATCGGCGAAGGAGGTTTGCTGTGGACGAGACCCCGGAGTTCAGCGTGGGTGAGCTGACCCAGAGCTGGAGGCGACGGCCGGTCCTTCACATCTTCGTCTTTCTTTGGGGGCTGCTTCCGGTCGGCGCGCTGATCTACGCTGCGCTCGTGCCGGGGATCAGCAGTCTGGCCTGGGCATTGCTGCCGGTCCTCTTCGGGACCTTCGGAGGACTCGCACTGGTTCTATTGACCGATGGGCCGTGGAAGCCCGCTGCGGTTCAGTGGGCCGAGGAGAGCCTGTCCGGGGCGACGCTCCTCATCCCCCCGGACCATCGTCCGGTTGGGTTTGGATTTGGGCAGGCCGCCGCGACCCTGTATCTGGGGTGGATCGCAGCCGAGGCCATGAGTGCGGCTTGGTTGGCGTCCGAGGGCGCGTTGACCGTGCGGGCTCTGGTGGGGTTCGCCTTCTTCGCCGGCCCGCTCTCGCTCGCCGCGATGTGGCTTGGGCAGTTGATTCCCATGATGCTGGGTCTGCGTGAACTTCCCAGCCTGCCACGTCGCGCCGTGCGGGTCGAGCTCGAGGGTCGGGTGTTGAGGGTCGATGGGGAGAGCTTCCACCTCGGGCGCGCCGACCAGGAGGTCGAGCGGGATCGGAACCGGCTGCTGCTCCGGAATAGCGAGGACGAGATTGTCGTGCGGGGCAGCCCGGCTCACCTCACCGCTCTGCAGACGCGACTCCGGGAGATCGAGGAGCGGGAGGGGACCCGAGAGGACGTGCCCGAGGAGCTGGGACGGATCGGGACGGCACCGGTGTGCTCGGCGCGATAGGACTCCTGCCGTTTGTCCACGGAGCAAGGAGAGCCTGATGAGCCACCCCACCATCATCTACACCCAGACCGATGAAGCCCCCGCCTTGGCGACATGGTCCTTCCTTCCCATTGTTCAGGCCTTCACTGGCCCGGCCGGAGTCGCGGTCGAGACGCGCGACATCTCCCTCGCCGCCCGGGTGCTGGCGGTCTTTCCGGACCAGCTCGACGAATCCCAGCAGGTCCACGACGCGCTGGCCGAGCTCGGCGAGATCGTGCTCCAGCCCGAAGCCAATGTGATCAAGCTCCCGAATATCAGCGCATCGGTGCCCCAGCTCAAGGCCGTCATCGCCGAGCTCCAGTCCAAGGGGTTTGCGCTGCCGGACTACCCCGAAGACCCGCAGAATGAGCGCGAAGAGGCCATCTTGGCGCGCTACAACAAGGTCAAGGGCAGCGCTGTGAACCCCGTGCTTCGGGAAGGCAACTCCGACCGTCGTGCCCCGCCTGCGGTCAAGGCCTACGCCCGCAAGAATCCCCACTCCATGGGCGCCTGGACCGCAGACTCCAAGTCCCATGTTTCGACCATGGCCTCGGGTGACTTCTTCGCCAACGAGGCTTCGGTCACGCTTCCGGCCGCCACCACGGCCCGGATCGAGCATGTGGCTGCGGATGGCACGGTCACCGTGCTCAAGCCCAGCCTGCCGCTGCTCGCGGGCGAGATCATCGATGGCACCTTCATGAGCAAGCGCGCCCTGGTGGACTTCCTGGCCAACCAGGTCGCCGACGCGCGGGAGCAGGGGGTGCTGTTCTCCCTCCACCTCAAGGCCACGATGATGAAGGTCAGCGACCCGATCATCTTCGGGCACGGGGTGAAGGTCTATTTCGCGGATCTGTTCGCCAAGCACGGCGCTACCTTCGAGGCGCTCGGGGTCGACGTGAACAACGGCTTTGGCGATCTGGTCGCCAAGCTCGCCGAGCTCCCCGCCGACCAGCGGTCTGCGATCGAGGCGGATATCGCGTCCGCCTACGCCAAGGGACCGGGCCTGGCGATGGTCAACTCCGACAAGGGCATCACGAACCTGCACGTGCCCAGCGATGTGATCATCGACGCTTCGATGCCGGCGATGATCCGCACCTCGGGCTGCATGTGGAACGCCGAGGGCAAGCTGCAGCAGACCAAGGCGGTGATTCCCGACAGCAGCTACGCGGGCATCTACGACGCGGTATTCAAAGACTGCAAGGCCCACGGCGCCTACGACCCCACCACCATGGGCAGCGTGCCCAATGTGGGGCTGATGGCCCAGAAAGCCGAGGAGTACGGCTCCCACGACAAGACCTTCGAGATCGAGTCTGCGGGCACGGTCCGGGTGGTCGACGCCGAGGGCAACACGCTGCTCGAGCACGCAGTCGAGGCCGGGGATATCTGGCGGGCCTGCCAGACCAAGGACGCCCCGGTCCGCGACTGGGTCAAGCTGGCCGTGACCCGGGCCCGGGCATCGGGCACACCGGCGGTCTTCTGGCTCGACTCCTCACGGGCCCACGACGCCCAGATCCTCGCCAAGGTCAACCTGTACCTGGCGGATCACAATACCGATGGCCTCGAGATCCATGTGATGAGCCCGGCGGATGCAGCCAGGTTCAGCGTAGAGCGCATCCGCAAGGGGCTCGACACGATCTCCGTCACCGGCAATGTGCTCCGCGACTTCAACACCGACCTGTTCCCCATCCTCGAGGTCGGGACCAGCGCCAAGATGCTGTCCATCGTGCCGCTGATGAACGGCGGCGGCCTGTTCGAGACCGGCGCGGGCGGCTCGGCTCCCAAGCATGTGCAGCAGTTCGCCAAGGAAGGTCACCTGCGCTGGGACTCCCTGGGCGAGTTTCTCGCGCTGGCCGTCTCCCTCGACGATCTCGGCGAGAAGAACAACAACGCGGCGGCGAAGGTGCTGGGCGCAACCCTGGACGAGGCCACTACCCAGTACCTGCTCACGAACAAGTCGCCGTCGCGCAAGGTCGGCGAGCTCGACAATCGGGGCAGTCACTTCTACCTGTCCATGTACTGGGCCCGTGCCCTCGCCAACCAGGGCGATGATGCAGCCCTCGCCGCCCGCTTCGCACCGGTTGCAGACGCCCTCGAGGCCAATGAGCAGGTCATCGTCGCCGAGCTGAGCGAAGCCCAGGGCCCGCCCCAGGACCTCGGCGGCTACTACCTCCCCGATGCAGCCAAGGCGGCCGCCGCCATGCGCCCCAGCGCCACGCTGAACCGCATCATCGACGGGCTATGAATCGCAGCAGCGGTGCGAGCCCCAGCGTCCCGGTAGGAGCGGGGGTGTCGCACCCGCACCCGCTCCGCCCCTCCAGGTAGAGGACCTCGGCGGGAGGGATCTCGTCGTCGATGGGCACCGGGGTGGGGTCGGCGTCCGCATCGGCATCTGAGTCCGCATCGGTGTCGGCATCCGCATCGGTGTCGGTGTCGGTGTCGGTGTCCACGTCGGCATCGGTGTCCACGTCTGTGTCGATATCTGTATCCGCGTCCGCGTCCGTATCTGTGTCCGCGTCTGTGTCGGAGTCCGCGTCCGTATCTGTGTCCGCGTCTGTGTCGGAGTCCGCGTCCGTATCTGTGTCGGAGTCCGCGTCTGTGTCGGAATCCGCATCGGAGTCTGCATCGGTGTCCGAGTCTGCGTCGGTGTCCGCATCCGCGTCCGCATCGGCATCCGAGTCCGCGTCTGTGTCCGCATCGGTGTCGGAGTCCGCATCCGCGTCCGCGTCTGCGTCCCCGCTTCCGACTTCCGTGATGCTCAAGGTGGTGTCGTTGCAGTTCGAGGACGCAATGACGATGTATAGCGGGGTCAGGGGGGTAGCCTCGACCTGCACCAGTGGGGCAGCGACGTCCGAGCATACCCCCGGCCCGCAATTCGCGAAGACCTCGAGCGAGAGGTCCCCTGGCTGGCCGGTGAGGCTGAACCGGTAGTTGGAGGCGTCGGGCGCGGTCCACTCGAGAATGGTGCCAGGGTTGAGACGACCGCAGCTATCCACATCGTATCGGCAGGGGTCGCCACTCCAGACATTGCCGATCTGGCTATCGAGGTACTCATCTGGTACCACGAGACATGTGATGGGCCCCGTGTCTACGAACCCCGTCAGACCCGTGCCGGTGTCGATCAGCTGGGCCGCCGTGTCTGCGCTGCCTAGTGTAGGAATGGGATGCTGGATCCGCAGGATCGGGGCGGAGACCTCCGCGGGGGGCTCGGGCAGGCGAACCGGGCTGTCGGTTCTGCTCGCCACGATCTCCACGAACTTCGCCTCGCCACCCACCAGCGGCACCGATGTCCGATGGTCCCGGTAGTCCACTCCGCGCATCCGAATCGCCCCATCGGAGCGGCCCCCCACGAAGGCCGATACGTCGTCGAGGGGGACTCCGACCACATCCACCCGCAGGTCTCGCAGCTCGAGGGCCCAATCACCGGCGCGGATGGCCTGGGGCACGAGGCTGGGATCGAAGAGCACGGAGGAGCCCGCGCCGCGCTCTCCACGGATGAGGAGGTCGCACGGGGGAGCGATGAGCTCGCCCTCCCAGAGCACGCCGTCTTCGACGAACAGCTCCACCTCGCCGTATGCTTCACAGGCCCGATCGACACGGGCCTGTACATCGCTGAGCGGGGTCCCATCTGCAGGGAAGAGGAGGGGGGCGCCATGGGCCAGAGAGAGAAGCAGCATATCCCATGCTAGCGCCGATTCGTCGGGTTGGGGAGACGAATCCTACGGTGTGCAGAAGGGGTCGTTGGCGATATCGACGAGGGAGCGCTCCTCCAGTACGAGCCCGGGCACCGCCGGGGCTTCCAGGCTGTCGACCACCAGGTCGAGGCAGAAGTTCCCCGCCCCGGGGCACGGCAGGCAGCTGATCCCGAAGGTGGCCATCAGCAGACAGACCGAGTTCGGGGGGCCGCCTGGATCGATGAGCGGAACCAGGGGCCGGGTGTCGATGCTGCCTCGCAGGACCCCGCCCTCGATGAGGCTCCCGTCGGGGCTGAATGCACCGGAGAAGAACATATCGATGAGCTCGATGGGGATGCCGGAGGTGTCGATGGTCATCGTCTGCGGCCCGACCTCGAAATAGGGGTTGGCGCTGAAGTCCGCGGGCGGGAAGAAGAAGGTCGGGTTGCAGACTTCCTGAGCGGGCGGGGCGAAGCCCGTGGTGGTCCCGCCCAGCAGAACCAGGTCGGTGGCGCTTGCGGTGTCGACACCGAGCAAGAGCTCGACCTCGATCAGCCCGCTGATCAGGGCTCCGATGCCCGGCGGTTCGATGAAGCGGCCGCTGGAGAGGTCGAGCACATAGCTGCGTCCGACCAGGTCGTTGCCCGGTGTGGGCAGGCCGACATCGCTGGTGGTGAAGGAGCTGGTGGAGCTTCCGCCGCACCAGCTGACCTCGGCCGTGTACTCGGTGGCGGCCTCCAAGGGGAGGTCGGCCTCGAAGATCAGGGTGGTGTCGGTCCACGAGGTAGATCCGCTGACCAGGGCACCGCCGGTCTCGCGCAGGGTGGCCGAGGCGCCGGTGTCGATATCGCTGAAGAACCACTCCACGGTGGTTCGGTAGTAGGCGTCTTGAGTGAGATCTGCGGGGAAGGTCTCGTAGAGGTTGACCATGCAGGGCAGCGGGTCGGTGTCCGTGTCGGCATCGGCATCGGTGTCTGCGTCCGCATCGGCGTCGGTATCGGCGTCGGTATCGGTGTCGGTGTCCGCATCGGTGTCGGTGTCCGCCTCGTTGATATTGAGGCTGCCCTTGCTATTGCAGGCGAAGAGCATCGTGAGCGCGAGCGTAGTCAGGATTCGCATAGGAACCTCCGTGGCGCACAGTAGCCGATTGTGGACTCGGTCGCGCGGATCGGTCGTGGGTCGGGATACAGTGCCACTTCCGGGGGAAGTCGAGTGAGATTCGCGGTATTGCTGCTGGGGCTGTTCCCGGCGACCTCCTACGCCGTCACCTACAACGGGGGCAACTGGAACGGGGCCGATCTGACTCTGGTGAATGGCGACGAGCTGATTGGCTCCTTCACCAATATCGGCCACCTGCAGCTGTCCTCGGGCACGGTCACCATCCAGGGGCAGGTCGATCTCTCCGCGGTGTCAGCCCGGATCGATGGCACCATCAATGGAGTGGGACGGGGCTATGGGGGCGGCATCCCGGCAGCGCCGGCGATCGCCGTCAATATCGGCGTGCCGGGCTTCGGCCCGGGTGGAGGCCGCACTCCGGACAGCGCGATCTGTGTCAGCAATGGGGGCGGCGGGGGCGGCTTCGGCGGGGCCGGTGGCAATGGGCTTCTGTCCTCTCAGGGGGTTGGGGGGCCTCCCAATGGCGGCTTCACCGCCAATCCCCAGACCCGGGGCAGCGGCGGCGGAGCCGGGGGCACCATGTTCACCCCACCCGGGGCCTGTTTCAGCAGTCCCTTCTCCGCGCCGGGCGGCGATGGTGGGGCCGGCGGAGGGGCGTTCAACCTCGAGGTCACCCGGGATCTGGTGTTCAACGGCGTCATCGATATGCGCGGCGTGGCCGGTGGGGATGGCGTGCCCCATCCCGCAGCGTCCACGGGCGGCGGGGGCGGTGGTTCGGGGGGCGGAGTCGCCTTGGTCGCGGGCTCGGTCTCGGGATCGGGCAGCATCAATGTTTCCGGTGGGGCCGGCGGCGCCAGCGTCACACAGGGGCGCGGGGGCGGGGGCGGTGCTGGGGGGCGGGTGTCCGTCCGCTACGGCCTCGACCTGGGGGCCAACCTCGGTGTACAGCGCGGCGGTGGTGTGGGGGGATTTGGGGCCGCAGACAGCGGCTTCGGCGGGGCGACCGGCTCCTACTGGTTGTCCATCGAGACCAGTCTATGCCCAGACGCCGATGCCGACGGCTCCTTCGCTTGCGTCGACGACTGCAACGACGCCGATCCCGACAACTTCCCGGACAATATCGAGGTCTGCGATGGCCAAGACAACAACTGCGACGGTGTGCCAGACGACGGGCTGATCTACGCCGACTACTACCAGGACTTCGACTCGGATGGCTATGGCGACCCGGGCGTGGCCACCAATACCTGCTCCCAGCCGGTGGGCTATGTCACCACGGGGACGGACTGCGATGACTACGACGGGGGCGCCTACCCCGGCGCGGTAGAGGTCTGCGATGGGGTCGACCAGGACTGCAATGGCTTCGTCGACGACAACGCCATCGACTTCGTCACCTCCTACGCCGATCTGGACTCCGATGGCTTCGGCGCCGGTGCGGCGGTCCAGTCCTGCGCGGTCCCCTCCGGCAATGTGGGCGACTCCTCCGACTGTGACGACACCGATCCCAATCGCTACCCCGGTGCGGTCGAGGTCTGCGACGGGGTCGACCAGGACTGCAACCTCATCCCGGATGACAACGCCGTCGATGCCCTGACCTGGTTCGTCGACGACGACGGCGACGGCTTCGGAGACGGGTTCAGCCCGGTGGCGACGGCCTGCACGGTCCCGGTGGGCTACGTCGGCGATGGCACCGACTGCGACGACTCCCGAGACGAGGCCTACCCGGGCGCGATCGAGCAGTGCAACAACCTCGACGACGACTGCGACACCGATATCGACGAGGGTATCGCCCAGGTCCCCTGGTACGTGGACGCTGACTCCGATGCCTATGGCGACCCCCTCACCGAGGTCCTCGACTGCGCCGCTCCGGGTGGCTTCGTCAGCGATTCATCCGACTGTGACGACCTCGATGCCTCTCGCAACCCCGGCCAGCCAGAGGTCTGCAATGCCGTGGACGACGACTGCAATGGCTCGGTCGATGATGCACCCACCGACGGCACCGCCTGGTATGTAGACGCCGACTCCGATGGGAGGGGCGACCCCTTCGGCGGCGTGGTCTCCTGCGACCCCATTCCCGGTCGGGTCCCCACCGCCGACGACTGCGACGACACCGAGCCCTTGGCCTGGTCGGGAGCGGATGAGGTCTGCGATGGGGTCGACAATGACTGCAATGGCTCGGTCGACCCCGACGATGCGGTCGACGCGCCCACCTGGTACCGAGACGCCGACAACGACAGCTTCGGCGATCTCGCCGATGGGGTCTCGAGCTGTGCGGTCTCTGCGGGAAGGGTCGCCGACTCGACCGACTGTGACGACCTCAATGCCACGGTGAACCCCTCGGCCACCGAGGTGTGTGACAACCTCGACAACGACTGCGATGGCACCGCCGATGTGGGGGCTGTGGACGCCGCGCTGTACTACGAAGACCTCGATCTCGACACCTTCGGCGCCTCCGGCAGCACCGTCATGGCCTGCGCGCTGGTGGCCGGCCTCTCCACCAACGACCTCGACTGCGACGATGCCGAGCCCACCACCAACCCCGACGCCTACGACCAGTGTCTGGACGGGGTCGACAACGACTGCAACGGCGTCACCGACGAGAACACCGTGCTCATCGAGTGGTATCTGGACGACGACGGAGACGGCTTCGGCACGGACCAGACCTGGGGCAGCCTCGAGTGCTCTCGTCCTCCCGGGTTCACCCAGTTCAGCGGCGACTGCGACGATGCCGATATCGCCATCCAGCCCAACGCGGACGAGCTCTGCGATGGGGTCGACAACAACTGCAATGGGGCCATCGACGACCTGCCCGTCGATGGGATGACCGTCTATGAGGACATCGATCAGGATGGCTTCGGCGACTCCACCCTCGCGGTCCAGGTCTGTGACCCCGCCGGCTACTCCACCAACGCGGGCGACTGCGACGACCTCGATCCCAACCGCAACCCGTTGGCGGTCGAGGTCTGCGACAGCCTGGACAATGACTGCAACCAGGTCGTGGATGACAATCCCATCGACGGCGCCCTGTACTACGCCGATGCCGATGGAGACGGCTTCGGAGACCTCAACACCCCCTACCTGGTGTGCGTCACGCCGGTCGGCGTCTCCACCAACCCCGACGACTGCGATGATGATGAGCCCACGGTCAGCCCCGCCTCTCCAGAGGTCTGCGACGGCTTGGACAACGACTGCGACGGCGCCATCGACGACGAGGACAGCTTCCTCGACCCCAGCGCCGGTACGGTCTGGTGGACCGATCAGGATGGGGATGGATTTGGTGCAGACTCGGGCGAGCAGCGCTCCTGTACCCCTCCAGCGGACGCCGCCTTCCAAGGGGGAGACTGCGATGATGCAGCCCTGGCGGTCAACCCCGACGCCCTCGAGGTCGCAGCAGATGGCATCGACCAGGACTGCAACGGGTCGGATGCAGACCCCGATCTCGACACGGACGGGGATGGAATTCCCGACTATGTCGAACTGAACTGGGGGGTCGATCCGGGGGAGTCCGACAGCGACGGCGACGGCGTGGCGGACGCGGTCGAGGGCGCTGGGGATTCCGATGGGGATGGGATCCCCGACTTCGTCGACCCCGATGATGATGGCGATGGCGTGCCCACCGTGGACGAGGGCGAAGCCGACTTCGATGGGGATGGTCTCGCGGACTACCTCGACTCCGATTCCGACGGAGATGATGTGCCCGATGGGGTAGAGGCGGGCAGAGATGCCGATGGAGACGGGCTCGATGACCGCTTGGATCCCGGCGGCGACGGGGTGGGCCTCGCGCCCACGCCGCTCTATGGCTGCCAGGTCGGCGCTGGGCCGGTGCGCTGGGGGCTGTTGGTGGGGTTGTTGGTGCTGGTGCGGCGTAGAAACGGCTGACATCGGGGGCGGTTCGGTGCTATTCCCAGGGCACCGGAGGATGAATGAACGCGACGGATGCCGCCAAGCTGATCGAAGCGCAGCTCCAGGAATACGGCCTGGACCCCTCGGAATCCCGCCTGGAACCCTTCGGGGTTGGGCGGTGGGCCTTCTCGGCGGGCTCGGCCGAGGTCGAGATCCTGCTCGAAGAGGGCGAGGACGAAGGCGAGCTGATCCTCGAGGCTCGGGCACCGCTGCTGGTGCTCTCCGGCGACACCACCGCGCTCTTCGCTCACGTGCTCGAGCTCAACGCGGGCTTGCTGGGCGGGGCATTCTCGGTCTGCAATGGCATGCTCGAGGTCCGCTCCAACCGTCGCACCGATGGGCTCGATCAGGTCGAGTTCCACCAGCTGGTGATGGATGTGGCCGCCCTGGCCGACCACTACGATGACGAACTCTCCGAGAAGTTCGGCATGGCTCGTGAAGCCGATCAGGTGGAGTAGCAGTATGGATCTCAGCGCAGTCATCGGTCGAATCCTCGCCGGAACCCTCGTGTTCGGGGCCGGCGTCGCGTGCAGGTGTCCGCCCCAGGCCCCTGCCACTCCGGTCGCCGACTCTGCGGTCCTCTCCGAACTCATCGGCGAGTATGTCGAAGACCGCGACCGGGCCTTGTGTGAGCCCATCTGCGACAGCATCGACGACACCGTGGACGGGTGGGGCTGCGAGTTGATGCCGCTGGTCGGCCCGACCGATGTGAGCTGCACCGCTCCGGACGCTACCGAGGCGGTGCAGATCGCGATTCCCCCGGACATCGTGGTGCCGCTGCTGCAGCTCGACAGCAGCGACTGCGCGGCGGTGTGCATGACCACCCCGGGCTGGGCGGACGCCGAAGAGATCGGGGTCAGCCGGGAGAGCATCTGGTGCACGGACTGGGCGGGCGAGACCCTCGACGAGATCTCGATGACCTGCCAGTTCGGCTCGGAGTGTGTGGGGGGGCGCAGGCCGCTCGGGGGCTTCATCAGCTCGGCCGAGGCTCAGGATGCGGGCCTGTGGTGGGCTGGAATGGCTCGACTCGAGCATGTGAGCGTGCGGGCTTTTGTCGAGCTCGCCCGGGATCTGGCGGCTCATGGGGCCCCGGCTTCGCTGGTCGAGCGCGCCCTCGCAGCAGCCGAGGACGAGGTCGAGCACACCCGGCTCTGTGTGGAGCGCGCCCGGTTCCACGGCGTAGAGCCCCAGCTGGACGGCGGGCATAGCCCGGCTGCAAGCCTGGTCGAGCTCGCTCGCCAGAACGCCCGGGAGGGCTGTGTTCGCGAAGCATTTGCGGCTCTCGAGGCCGGCTGGCAGGCCCAGCATGCCGCCAGCCCTGCAGACCGTGCGGTGCTCTGGGCCATCCACGCCGACGAGGTCCGCCACGGCCAGCTCGCCTGGGATATCCACGCCTGGGTCAGCCCCATGGTCGATCTGTCCGGTGAGATCGATGCGGCATTCGATGCGCTCACCGAGGCAGCGTCTCGGCCCCGGGCGGGCTTCGAGGTTGCGCTCGGGCTGCCCAGCCCGGCCGAGCGGGTCGCTCTCGTCTCAGCGTTGAGGGCTGCTGCTTGAGCCATTGGGCACGGGGTTATACGCGCGACACCCTCAAGAGCGACGCCACCGCCGGCCTGACCACGGCCGTCATGCTGATTCCCCAGGCCATGGCATACGCGCTGCTCGCCGGGCTGCCACCGGTGATGGGGCTCTATGCTTCGACCGTTCCGCTCGTCGTGTACGCGCTCTTCGGTACCTCGCGGCAGCTCTCGGTGGGGCCGATGGCGATGGCCTCGCTCATCGTTGCCGGCGGCATCCAGGAGATCCTGGGTGCAGATCCGGATCCGGGCCAGGTCGTGAGCACGGCCATCCTGCTCACCATCGGAGCGGGGCTCTGCCAGATCGGCTTGGCGACGCTGCGGCTGGGGGGGCTGGTGAACTTGCTCTCTCACCCCGTGGTGACCGGCTTCACCGCAGCCGCGGCCATCATCATCGGCACCTCCCAGCTCCAGCATGTGCTCGGCTTCTCGGTCCCGGGCGGCAAGTCGGTGCTCGGTACCTTCCACTTCGTCATCGACAATATCGACGAGTCCCACGCGCTCTCCATCGTCATCGGGCTCGTCGCTATGGGCCTATTGGTGGCCATGCGTCGCTGGGCGCCCCGCTGGCCGGCTGCACTCACGGTCGTGGCGCTCGGCATCGCGGTGTCCTGGGCTGTGGGCTTCGAGTCGCTCGGGGTGGCGGTGCTGGGCGACATCCCCGCCGGCCTGCCGACCCCCGCGCTTCCCGAAGTGGACCTCCAGACCGCCCGGCAGCTCGGCCCCATGGCCCTGACCATCGGGCTCATCGGGTTCATGGAGTCCATCTCCGCGGCTCGGGTCTATGCGCGGCTCAATCGCTACGAGGTCCATCCAGGCCGCGAGCTGGTGAGCCTGGGAATGGCCAACATCTCCTCGGGCATCTTCGGGGGCTACACGGTGGGTGGGGCGCTGTCCCGGACCGCGGTCAACGCGCTCGCCGGCGCCAAGACCCCCGTCGCCAACCTGTTCACCGCTGCCGCCATGGGGCTGACGCTCTTTGCCCTGACCCCGGTGTTCTACTTCCTGCCCACGCCCATCCTCGCAGCCATCATCCTCGTCGCTGTGGTCGGGCTCATCGATGTCGCCGAGTTCGTGCACCTGTGGAAGGTCAAGCGCGACGATCTGGCCCTGCTCGGCATCACCTTCTGCGCCACCCTCTTCGGCACCATCGAGTCGGGAATCCTGGTGGGGGTGGTCGCGTCCCTGCTCTGGCTGGTCTACACCTCCACCCGCCCAGAGATCCGCGTCCTCGGGCAGATCCCCGGCACCCGAAGCTATCGCTGCGTCGACCACTTCCCCGACGCCGTCACCCAGGAGCGCATCCTCATCTTGCGGATGGACGCCCAGTTCTTCTTCGGCAATATGGCCTATCTCAAGGACATCCTGTTTCAGCGACTCGACGATATCGAGGGTGTGGTGGCGGTCGTTCTCGACGCATCCAGCATGAACGCGCTGGACTCCACCGCCGCGGACACCCTCAACGAGCTCATCGGGGAGCTGCGGCGCCAGCGCATCGAGATCTTCATCTCCCACCTCAAGGGCGCGGTCATCGAGGTGATGAAGGCCACCGAGATCCTCGACACCCTCGGCCAGGGGCATGTGTATTACGAGGTCGAGGACGCCGTTCAGGCCGCGATCGCCCATAGACAGGCGGTCGACGCGGGCGTGTCGCTGGAGGCCGAGGAGTTCGGGACCTCCGATATGCTCGACTGATCGGGGCGCCTACTTTCGGGTGTGCACAAAGGCCACGCACATCTCCTCGTCCTCCTTCCAGGACAGCGTTCGGGGCTGCTCGGGCACGCCGTCGATGAGGCGTTGGTTCGAGGCGGTGTTGTCGAAGTGGCACTCGACGAAGAGCTTGTCATCCCGCTCCAATCTCAGGGGCTCCTCGAAGGAGTAGTCCCCTTGCCACTCGTAGTCCCAGTTGTCGATCTGCAGCAGACACTCGGTGGATCCGTCTGCGTGGAGGACCCCGACCGAGCCGCTGATTCCGCGCTCGTGCATATGGAAGTTCACGCCTACGATCTCTCGGGTGGAGCGGGGGCGCATCGCGTACGAGATCGAATAGTCGGGCTCATCTGCTGGGATTCGTAGACCCACCAGCCAGGCCGGGTCGTAGACGGGGATGGACTTGAGCTTGGACTCCACCTCCTCTTCGAGGCGCAGGTCGATGGTGGTGCGGTCGGGCTGGGGCTCTCCCGAGGTGACCGAGTAGTGCATCGTCAGCACGACCCGGTCGCTCGGATCCATCTTCTGGCCCGTGCCCTCGGGCATTTCCCGCGCCTCCCAGCCGGGTGACCACGCGCCGATCCACCCCGTCGCTCCGAGCACCAGACCTCCTGGACAGCTCCACCCCGGCCGGCGGTCGAGAGCGTCGAGGGTCTGGAGGGTAGGCAGCGCGAGCCGGGTGACGGTCAGCGCGGTGACGTGGTGGACCTGCTGGGGCGCGCCGGGCTGGACATCGAAGCCGGTGACATAGGTGCGCTCCTCCTCGGGCCAGTCGATGAGAAAGCAGCGGGTGTCATCGGTTCCACCACCGGGGTCTGGGGTGTATTCCTCTGGCATCTCCAGGCGCAGATCGACGCGATCGAGGCCGGTTGGAAGGACGGGAGTGGGGATGTACTCGGTGGGGTCTCCCTCGGGGGCACCGGCTTGGGCCCACTGCACGAACACGGCGCGCTGTTCGGCGTCCAGGGCTTTGCGGTCCTTGATGGCGCGGCAGCAGTCGACCGGGAGCCACGGGGGCATGACCTGGGCGTGTACATTGTCGGCCATGAGCTCCGCCAGGGGGGCAGCGGACTCATAGGTATCGAGCGGAATCGGAGCGAGGCCGCCGGGAGAGTGGCAGGCGGAGCAGTGCTCCTCGACCAGGGGGCGCACATCGGCGTGCCAGGTGGGCTCGGATTGCAGCTCGGGGAGCACCTCGTCGGACTGGCACTCGGGGAAGTCCGCGTCCACGCATCCCCACAGCAGAAGTATGAACATCTCGACTCCTTGGAACGGTTGGACACCGGAAGCAGGGGAAAGCGGAAAACGATTGGAGTTTTTTCAGTCGCAGGGGCCTGGAATCGTATTCGTGCAGAGTACGAAATCCGCTGGTCAGCCCGGTGATCACGGGTCATTCTGAGGGTGGGCACGAGGAGAGAGACCATGCGAAAGATCATCGCGACCCTGGTGGTTCTGGCTGCCTGTCCAGGCGACCCCGTCGCCGATGTCCAGGTGGTGGAGTTCGTGGACGAGGGCCGGCTGTGCTTCCAGAATGGCGACCTGATCGTCGACTTTCAGACCTGCTTGTCGAGTTCCTGCGACACCCTCACCGATGCCAGCTGCGACCTCAGCCTGGTCGGTGATGTGCTCACCGTCGAGAGCTACGGTCGGATCGAGTCATCGGGCACGGTCTGCACCGACGACTGTGGCTTCGCCGTAGCCTCTTGTGATCTCCCGCTGATCGAGTTCCCCAACCTGATCACCGTCGAGTTCGGCGGGCAGTCGGTCCTGCTCTCGGATGTGCCGGACTGTCTTCAATGACATCGGATGAAGTCGAGGTTCATGGGATGACATCGGGGAACAGACGCTTTCCGGGTTCGTGAGCAGGATCGAGGGGCACCACTCGCCGGAGGTCCCATGTTCTTCGTTCTCGCCGCACTCGCACAGTCCCCGCCCGCTCCCCAGGTCTCCGAGGAGATCTTCGTCTGGCAGCAGCCCTTCTCGCGCTTCGATGACAAGCGATGGCTGGTCCGCTCCGAGGTCGTGAGCCCGACATTCGCCACCGTCGGCAGCGTGAAGAGCCCGATTCGGGCGAACGCATGGCAGCTCGAGGCGGTAGTCGACTGCCAGCTCGCCGACAATCGGGGGAAGCTGCGGGAGGTCGAGTGTCGGGTCGAGGACGCCGCGCTCCGGGTCCACACACCCGACGGGAGGGCGGGTTCTCGCCAAGATCGGGCGATGGTGGAGCTCGCCCAGAGCCTCGTGGGCGCGAACCTGCAGCTCCAGGTCAATCGCAAGGGGCGGGTCGTGAATATGGACCTGGATGGACTGCCCGAGGGCAACCTCGAGGAGCGCCGGGTCGTAGACGGGGTCCGCATGATGATGGCCCAGGTGTCGAACGCTTTCCAGATGGACTTCCCCGACGAGGACCCCCGTGGAAGAGTGTGGAACTCCAAGCGGGAGCCCCTGCTGCTCGTGGCCGCCCCCACCCAGGGAATGGGGAGCGTTCGGGTGCAGAGACGACTCGACTCGGTCGATGGGAACTGGATCCAGCAGACCCGCGGGAGGAGTGTGTCGACGGCGGTGGTGCCGAACCCGGACGCGGGCATCCCCCGAGGCAGGAGTGCGGGGATCACGGGGCTGCAGAGTCCGCTGCCCGCCATCTCCTGGGCGGCTGCTGGCGCCCGGCCCTATGACATCCGCTCGAGATGGTCGGGGACCGGTCGAAATAACAGGGTCCGGGGCTGGAGCTTGGGGTCCGCGACCGGGCAGCCCTACTCGCTGGGCATGGACTTCACCTACGCGCTCGAGATGGCGGCGGTCTCGGTGGTCGATCTAGAGCGGGGATATCCGACCGAGCGGGTGTGGACCGTGAGGGGACAGCCTACGGCGAGCTCCCCGGGCTCGGTCACCGGGACGTCCTACTGGTCGGCAGGGGTGCTGCGAGAGCTTGCAGTCGATGAGGGCGTGGAGCTCGGCAACTCGGGATTCATCGGAGCGCCGAACGAGGAGCACGAAGATCTCGATGATTGGGTGTCGGTGACGCCGGTGTCCTAGCCGGGAGTCCGTATCTGCACCCGCCGCCCTCCCTCCCTCATGGAGCGGCGGGCTGCGTCGATCACGGCTGCGATGGGGATGGCGGTAGAGCCCGGGCAGCGTGGCTCTGAGCCGGTGTGGATGGCATCGAGGAAGTCGTCGACGAGGGCGCGGAGGGGCTCGGGGCCCTCGGCGGCGGGGGGAGTGAGTGAGCGGTATGCGCCGCTGAGTCGGAGGGTGCGGCGGCGCTCGGAGTGGGTCCAGGAGAGCTTCAGGGTGGCGTCGAAGTCGGGGGCTCGGAGCTGGAGGGTGGCCTGGGCGAGCACGCCATCCCGCAGGGATCCGGTGGCCTGGACCGAGTCGATCGGAGCGGGGCGCCAGCGGAAGAGCACGGCCAGGTCGTGGGGAGCGAGGTCGCCGAGCACATCGGTGTCGGTGCGGTTGGGCGCGGCGCCGAGGCGCTCGGACTCGAAGCGGCGGGGCCTGCCCAGGCTGGGGGCGAGCTGGAGCAGGGTGTGGGTGGGGGCCTCGAACAGGGCGGTGTGATCGATGGCGAGCACGCGGTTGGCCCGGCGCGCCTGGTCGACCAGGGCGCTCGCTTGGGAGGCCGTGGCGGCCATGGGTTTTTCGACCAGCACATGCTTGCCGTGGTCGAGGGCGGTCGCGGCGAGGGCGGCGTGGGTCGAGGCGGGGGTGGCGAGGGCGATGGCACAGACCGTAGCCCCGGTCAGCAGCTGCTCGGTGGAAGCGGTGCGGACTCCGGGGAAGCGCTCGCACAGGGCTCGAATGCGATCTTCGTGGGGGTCGGCGACCCACACCGAGCAGCCCGCTTCGATGAAGTTGCGCACGAGCTTGGGCCCCCAGCGCCCGCAGCCGAGCACGGCGACGGTGGGCTTCATTGGCTCAGCGCCAGGCCTTCGCAGACCGAGGTGAAGGCGTCGGCGCTGCGGAGCTTCTCCGAGCCAAAGCGCTCGGCGAAGAGAGCGCGGATGAACGGGAGCTGGCTGGTGCCCCCGGTCAGGAAGACTTCATCGATCTGCTCGGTGCCCAGGCTCGCACCGGCGAGGGCTTCGTCTACGGCGTCGGAATAGCGTCCCAGCAGCTCGGCGCTTCCCTGCTCGAAGCCGGCCAGATCGACCTCGACATCGAGGTTGAGCCGCTCTGAGTAGAACTCGTCGAACTGAAAGCGGGCGGTGGGCGAGGCGGAGAGGGCGCGCTTGGTCTTCTCGATGGCCCAGGCCATGGGGTAGCCCAGATCGTCGAACACCAGCTTGAGCATGCGGTCGATGATGGCCGGATCGCTGATCCGCGACCGGACCCCTCGCAGCCTGCGCTCCAGCGCGGGGTCGCGGAGCAGGTGGATGTAGTAGAGCCGCTGGATCTGGCGCTGCAGGGGGTGATCCCAGGGGATGGTCTGGGTGTCGTCGCGGGTGCGGACCGTGGCGCCGCGGCCGAACTCCTCCATCAGGAAGCGGTCCATGAAGCGCCCATCGAGGGCATCGCCGGCGGCGGGGACCCCGGAGGTGGACAGCACATCCTGCAGCCGGTCGCCACCCATGCGCTTTGGGCCGACCCGGAGCACGGCGAAGTCCGAGGTGCCGCCGCCGAAGTCGCCGACCAGGACGAGCTTCTCGGAGCCCAGGCCGAGCTCGTAGGTGTGGGCGGCGGCGACGGGCTCGAGCTGGAAGCGGATGTCGTGCAGGCCAGCATCGCGCACGGCCTGGGCGAGTCGCTCGCTGGCGAGGGCCTCGCGCTCGGGGTCGTGGCTGAATCGCACCGGCCGCCCGATCACCGCGCTGGTGACGGTCTTGCCGGTGACGCTCTCGGTCCGCTCGACGAGGTAGCGCAGGTAGGCCGTGATGAGCTCGGTGAAGGCCATGCGCTTGCCGGCCAGGGTGGTGTTGGGCACATCGGCGGGGAGGAAGGCCTTGAGGGAGCGGAGGAAGCGCCCGATCAGGTCGCCCTCGACGTACTCGTGGAAGGCGAGGTTGCCGAAGAACACATCTCCTTCGGGGTTGGCGTAGATGACCGTGCGCTGGACGCGCTCGCCGGGCATGAGCTCGATCATCCGGGGCGAGCCGTGCTCGTCGATGATCGCTACCGCTGAGTTCGTGGTTCCGAAATCGATCCCGATGCGCACGCCGACCCCCGCGTCCACCTAAGCGACCTCGCCGGTCGGGCAAGGCCGTGTGATGTGCGGCCATGGGACATCGCCGAAAGACCCGATCGGGTCGCCTCGCCCAGCTCGACTCGCTGCTCCTCTCCCTGGCCGGCGAGGTGTTGGAGCGCCGGGATGGGCCATTCGGCCGGGCTCCGGTGGTCGATCTGGGCCTGGGCGCCCGGCCGTGGACCACCGAGGAATTCGCGGCATCGCTGGCGGTCCCGGTGGTTGGGGTGGACCGGGCTTTCGATGTGGTCGCCCGGGCTCAGCAGCACGCCCGGCCGGGTCTGTTCTTTGTGGTCGGGAGCTACGATCTACCCGTCATGGGGCGGCTGGTCCGGGTGATGAATGTGCTCCGCGATCTGTGGCCCCACCAGGTCCCCGCCGCCCATGCCCGGCTCGGCAGGAGCGTGCTCGATGGGGGGATCGTGGTCGAGGGCAGCTGTGGCCCGACGGGGGAGGTGGGCACGGCGCACTGGATGCAGCGTCGGGGCGATGAGCTGGTCCGACAAGCGCTGTTGTTCTGGCTGGACGGCAGCCGCGGCACCTCGCCGCTGCTGTTCCGCGACCGCCTGCCGAGCGACCTGCGACGGGACCTGGAGCACCCAGTGAGGGGCTTGTTTCAGCGGTGGGCGGAGGCCCATGGGCGGGTCGACCGGGGGCCTCGTCGGCTGGAGCGCTCGGTTGCGGACCTGGGGGATCGGGAGCTGGTCGTGGTGGGCCCCGGAGCGGCGATGTGGACGCCGGAGGGCGGGGTTCCGCGGCGGGTCAGCGCGGGTTGAGCCGCTCTTCACCCCAGAGGTGCCGATATCGATGGCGGACCCGCTCATCCCTCCGCCTCCGCTCGCAGTGTACCCAGCTCTTCGGGGATGTCCGCCTCGGAGGAGGAGCTGCGGTGCTCGACGATCTGCGCTGCGATCCAGTCCCGCTGCTTGCGGGTGACACCGGGGCTGTTGAAGGTGCGGCGCAGCACATGCAGCGCCTCTTCTTCGCTGCCGTCCGCCCGGATCAGCACCAGCCGGGTGGTGGGAGAGGTGCAGCGCCAGGCGACCTCCACCACATCCCCGGTGAACAGGTCCCGCTCATCGACCTTGATGCGGTTCTGCATCAGGGTCAGGATCACTGGGCGGTGCCCCGGAGAGCGGTGCACGCGGACCCACCCGATTCCCGCCGCGCCCGCTGCGATGACCAGGGACAACAGCGGCTGCCCGAGCGCGAGCATCGTGACCGCTGCGAGCAAGCCGAATGCGGAGGCGGCGATGCCCGGCCAGGGATTGTGCCAAGGCGGCTCGGCGCTCAACAGCACGAGCCTCATCCGGTCGAGGCTGAGCTCGGCTCGCAGCAGTGGAGGGAGGTTCGGCATGGATGGAGGATATCGGGCGTGGCGCCGGCGGGCTGCAGGATGTAGGAGGGGCCATGCCTACGACCATCGATTGCCAGTATATGCACCCCGAAGTCGCCGCGGCCTACCTCGTCCGCGATGGCGATGAGGTGGCCTTCGTCGAGACCAATACCGCCCACGCAGTACCTCAGCTGCTCGCCGCGCTGAAGGCCGAGGGCTCGAGCCCAGAGGCGGTGCGGTGGATCGCCATCACCCATATCCACCTCGATCACGCGGGGGGCGCCGGGGCGTTGATGCAGCTCTGCCCCAACGCCACCCTGCTCGCTCACCCGCGCGCGGCGCCCCACGCCATCGACCCCGCCCGCATCGTGGCCGGCGCCACGAAGGTGTATGGAGAGGCCCGCTTCGCCGAACTCTACGGGGAGGTCACCCCCATCGATGCCTCCAGGGTGCGGGTCATGGAGGATGGCGAGCAGCTCGACCTGGGCCAGCGCACCTGGACCTTCTTGCACACCCGCGGTCATGCCAACCACCACTTCTGTATCTACGACGACGTCGACAACGGGGTGTATACGGGCGACAGCTTCGGCATCCTCTACCCAGCAGCCCAGCGAGCCGGGCTGTTCGCTTTCCCTTCGACCTCACCGACGGATTTTGATGGGGTCGCGGCCCTCGAGTCCATTGATCGCATCCTCGGGACGGGTGCCGACCGCGTGTGGCCGACCCACTTTGGAGAGCAGACGGACCTGATGGGAATCGCGGACCAACTGCGGGAGATATTGGAGCGCTCGATGGAGCTGATCGACCGCGCGGATGCCTCGGGGCTGGACGGGGAAGCTCTCGATGGGTTCTTCGAGCAGGCGGTGAGGCGGATCTTCGAGGAGAGGCTGAATCAGCTCGGCTTGGGGGGGGATGGGCAGCTGGCGGAGATCCTCTCGCTCGATATCGATCTGAACGCCCAGGGGTTGGTGTTTGCGGTGAAGAAGCGGAGGTATAAGCGCTCGAAGAGGTGATTGGGTCCGGTTCCAGTCGGGTTGGTCCGGAGGGGAGCGGGTTGCCGGGGCGGTCGGGAGAGGAGCGCGCTTCGAGGCCGGGGAAGACGAGGGGATCGGGGGCTCGAGCGTGGTGTTGGCTCCGGTTCCTCCGGCCTTCGGCCTCCGCTGCGCGCGTTGACGGACTGCGGTAGAGCCGACCCTGTCCTCGGTCCATGCCGAGGGGGTGTCGATGGGGCGGGCCCTGTACCCGACCGAGGACCGAGGTCTACGTGTGCACGGGGGCGGTCTGGAGAGGAGGGGGCTTCCAGTTCCAGTTCCAGTTCCAGCCGGGCCGGTGAGGATTCGGGGGCCCGGCTGGGAGGATGCCCGAGGCCCATGGCGTGACCGGCTGGTGTCTACATCCTCGCTTGACAACCAGGTAGATCCGAAGTAACTTCGAACCGAGAAGATTCTCCCTCCCGGGATCCAAGGAAACCACCCAATGCTTTTCCACGTGCTTGGGGTTGCTGCACTGGCGCAATCATCCCCCCCCCGCGCTCTCCGCTGTAGAGTCCGTTGATACGGGCCTGTCGCCAGAGCAGATATTGACGGATCTATTGGATGCGGCCCAGGCCGACTGTCCTACCCTGCCTCTTGGCTCGACAGAGGTGTGGGCTGGGGGCACCTGGGAGCTGGTGCAGCAGACCGAGCCCCGAGTACAGGTCGACTGGGAGGCGCCGGCGCCGCGGATCCTTCCTCCCTCCGGAGAGCCGACAGGGAGGGTCTGGCGCGGACCGCTGCGTAGGACGGACTCTTGCGGGGGCGTATGGGAGCGCGTTGGTGCGGGTTCGGGGGACTCTCCGTTGTTCACGTACGTGTCGCCGATTCCGGTGTCCACGGATGCCGATGTGTTGGACTTGGCTCCAGAGCCCGATGGGGAGTCTTCTTTCCAGGCCTGGTACACGAGAGATTGCAGTGGTGCTGGTCACAGAATTCACGACACTGAGGACCGGGTCGAGATTGCCGCGTTCAACTTTCGCGCTCAGAAGGCGAATGTGAACATCTTCCGTTTTCGCCGATACTATGCATTTGCGAAGTGGAATCTGGCCTACGATGGTGAGTGCAGTGGTGTGATGCTGGACGATGACTATATGCTCACCGCTGCCCATTGCCTGGCCGACCTGGACTCTACCGGAAAGGTGTGGACGGGCAAGCATCTCGAGGAAATCACCCTCGTGTGCTCCCGGGGGAATAAGCAGGGTAGTGGGGCTACCTGCTCGACGGTGAGCAATACTGTGATAAATCCGGGGTTTGTCGACTCATCCACCAATGGAGACGTCGACCAGGATTGGGCGGTGGCCGTGCTCGACAGCCCCATTGTCGGCCCCAGCGAGACCATGGCGCTGTCTTCAGCCTCCCCCGCGACCTGGGACGACTTCCTGCTGCGGAATATGGCCTATCCGGGTCGCGCTATTGGATTCGATCAAAACTCTACGACGAATCCGACATGCGATGCCAATGTAACGCTGGCCCAGCAGACGCTGTTTCAGGATCCCATACCGGATGGTGATTCGATGGCGCTGTGGGGCAAGAAATTATTTCGAGACACGCGCAGCGGTGCAGACACGAACTACAGCACTACGTTGGCGAAGACCCGCTTCGACGACTCCAGCGGCGCTTCGGGGAGCGCCTACTTCATCTGTCCAGCTGAGGACTGCAGCAATACTCCCGAGATCGTGGCGGTGCATAGCACATACAAGAGCGTGGTCTCCCACCGCTACCGCGGGCCTCGCGTCAACCTCTTCAAGACCTGGGTAGAAAACAATGCGCCATGAATCTCTACAGGCCTTGATCATCGTTTGGCCCAAATGGTCATGAACGAGCCCCCCTGCCAGCTCTGTAGGGCCTCTTCGATCGGGGCCTCGCTGGCCGGGCGAGCTGAGGCATTCGGCTCAACAGTGTGGTGAAGATGTCGGGATGGGGGGTCTCGAAGAAGCGATCTGCTGGGGTCGTCCCGTCCGGTCGACGGGTATGGAAGTTGTGAACGGCGGTCAGGGCCGCCAGCTTCTTGTCGGTGAGACGGTGCAGCCCGTGATGGAACGTACATGCTCGCTGAGCCACCCCCGCCCTTCCAACCTCCAAAATCCGCCCGGTCCTATTTTCAATAAACCTCGCTAGTGACGACCCGCGACGCCTCTCATCCCTCGGGCGATTCACCCTCTGTGGC
>Ga0316208_1000461_pt1 | contig 49836 bp, 36 predicted proteins | sample 3monopyrite_MG_FD_204944 | JGI IMG/M metagenome (GOLD analysis project Ga0316208, IMG submission 204944) | Microbial mat bacterial communities from mineral coupon in-situ incubated in ocean water Damariscotta River, Maine, United States -... | ecosystem: Environmental > Aquatic > Marine >... | reverse complement strand
GAAAATGCCATTGATGCAGGCATTTCTGAAAATATGAAGAACTACTATATCCAATTGGGAGGTACCTGCGAAAGAATGGGCAATTTCGAGCAATCCATTCATGCCTATCGTCTTGCTTACGAAAGTTCAAATAAGAAATCATTGATTTACCATTTGGCACGTAACTACGACCAATATTATGAAGACAAAGAGATTGCCTTGAAGCATTACATCAAATATGTTTCAACACAGGATACAGCCAACAGACTTTACTATAATTATTCGAAGAAACGCATTGAGCAATTAATGACAGAGGTTCACTTTCAACAGACGAACACCAACTAATCTCAATTTAAGTTGTTGAAAGAATGTGATTCCTACACTAAAACTTAAATTTGCAAAAAAACCATGGAGCTAAACCGCATAGAGGAAGCCATAGAAGCCATCAAAAATGGTGAAATCATTATCGTTGTAGACGATGAAGATAGAGAGAATGAAGGTGATTTCTTGGTCGCTGCTGAAAAGGTAACAGACAAAACCATCAACTTCATGGCGACACATGGCCGCGGATTGATCTGTGCTCCACTTGTAGAAGATCGCTGTGACGATTTGGGCTTGAATTTGATGGTGAAGCAAAATACAGCGACTTACGAAACTCCTTTTACCGTTTCCATCGATTTGATTGGCCACGGAACAAGCACAGGAATTTCTGCTGCTGACCGCGCAAAAACTGTATTGGCTTTAGTCAATCCAGAGACTAAGGCAGAAGAATTGGGAAGACCAGGACACATTTTCCCATTGCGTGCTAAACAAGGCGGAGTGTTAAGAAGAGCTGGGCATACAGAAGCAGCAATTGACTTTGCTAGATTGGCTGGATTGCAACCTGCAGGCGTGATTGTAGAAATCATGAATGAAGACGGCACAATGGCTCGCTTGCCTGAGCTTAAAAAAATTGCTCAAAAATTTGATTTAAAACTTGTCAGCATCAAAGATTTGATCGCTTACAGATTAAAGCATGAAACATTAATTGAGAAACAAGTTGAAGTACAATTGCCTACTGAATATGGTAACTTCAACATGATTCATTTTATGCAAACAACAACACAGCAAGAACACCTTGCATTGGTAAAAGGTGAATGGAAGGAAGATGAAGCAGTTCTTGTTCGGGTGCACTCTTCTTGCATGACAGGTGATATATTTGGTTCCTGTCGTTGCGATTGTGGTCCACAGCTTCAAGAAGCCATGCGCATGATCGAAGCAGCAGGCAAGGGAGTGATTGTATACATGAACCAAGAAGGCCGTGGCATTGGATTGCTCAATAAACTAAAAGCTTATAAATTGCAAGAAGAAGGCTTGGATACTGTAGAGGCCAACCTTAAACTTGGATTTAAAATGGACGACAGAGACTATGGCATTGGTGCACAGATTTTACGATTCTTAGGGGTTTCAAAAATGAAATTAATGTCCAACAACCCCAAAAAACGTACTGGACTAATTGGTTACGGCTTGGAAGTGGTTGACAATGTCGCATTGGAAATAGATTCGAACGAACATAATGCCCTCTATTTGAAAACCAAGAAAGACAAAATGGGACATTCTTTAAAGCTAGGTTCCTCATAGTCTGACCTTGACTTTTCGTATATTCAGCATTCATTTTTGACAATGAAACTGGCCAAAAGAATTCTCCTTTATTTCAATACTATCGCCGTTGTGCTCTTGTGCTTAGGTTTTGCGGCACCTTATGTTGATCCTACCTTGTTTTGGCCCATCGCTTTCATTGGGCTTGCAGTGCCTTACTTAATCATATTGAATGTTGGTTTTGTGATTCTTTGGGCAGCAAGTGGAAACGGCAAGCTTTTCATTTCTCTTATTGCCTTAGTTTTCGGGTACAAAAGCATTCCCAATTTGGTTCAAATAGATTTTAAACATGAAGAAATCACCTCTGAGGCATTTAAGGTGCTCTCCTTTAATGTGAGGGTATTCGATTTGTATCTCTGGACGAAAGAAAAAACAACTCGAAATCAAATTTTTGAATTCTTAGAAGAAGAAGACCCAGACATCTTATGCCTTCAAGAATTCTACCATGCAGACCAACAAGACAGCAATTATCATTTCAAGACCCTTGATACCTTAATTCAATTTTTGGATGCAAAGAATTACCATTTTCACATTACTACCACCAACAAAGAGTTTTATCATTTTGGACTCATCACTTTTAGTAAGTTTCCAATACTTAACAAGGGTGTGGTGCCTTTTGAAAATTCAACAGACAATGCAAGCATTTTCACAGATGTATTGATCAACAACGATACCGTGAGGATATACAACAACCACCTTGCCTCCATTAAACTCGACAAATACGATTACAAGGCAGTTCAAAAGTTGAGAAAGAATGAATACGAAAGTGGTTGGGAAAACACCAAAATGCTGGTAAAAAAAATCAAAGGAGGTTTTCAAACAAGAGCGAATCAAGCCAAAGCCATTCGAGAACACATTGCCAATTCACCCTACCAGCTAATTTTGGCCGGTGATTTCAATGACTCTCCCAATTCATTTGCCTACCAAAACATCAAAGGGAATTTAGAAGATGCATTTGTGGAGAGTGGTTCAGGACTAGGCAATACCTACATTGGAGACTTTCCGTCTTTTCGCATCGATTACTTGTTTTACAATGATGCCTTTCAAAGTTACAATTACACCACACACGACGTTCAACTATCTGATCATCATCCTATAAGTGCAGAATTCAGTTTTAGAAAAAACTAACTTATATTAGCTTACCGCACATCCATTTCTATCTTTTTAGCTGACTTATTCTCCTAAATTTGATGATTCCCATGATTCAACTCAAAAACATTCATAAATCCTACAAAGTCGGCAAAAACAAACTGCATGTTTTAAAAGGCATTGATATGGACATCAAGAAAGGAGAAATGGTTTCCATTATGGGTTCCTCAGGCTCAGGAAAATCTACCTTACTCAATATCCTTGGCATGTTAGACAACTACGATGAAGGAGAATACCTCTTAGACAATACACTCATTGCCAACCTGAATGAGACAAAAGGAGCCCAATACAGAAACAAATTTTTAGGATTTGTATTTCAATCCTTTAACTTAATTTCCTTTAAAACAGCCCAAGAAAATGTGGCCCTACCCCTTTATTACAAAAAAATAAAGCGCAAGGAGCGCAATCAACTGGCCTTGGAATACCTCGAAAAAGTAGGCTTAAAAGATTGGGCCACTCACCTGCCCAATGAGCTTTCAGGTGGACAAAAACAACGGGTAGCCATTGCTCGAGCGCTCATTACCCAACCAAAGGTCTTATTGGCAGATGAACCAACTGGAGCATTAGACTCCAAAACATCTTTGGATGTAATGCAGTTGCTGAGGGACATCAACATGGAAGGCAATACCGTATTGATCGTGACCCATGAAAATGACATCGCTGAAAGCACCGATCGCATCATTCGTTTAAAAGACGGTTTGATCATAAATGAGGCACAAGATGTTTGATCGCGACAAATGGCAAGAAATCGGGCATACGATTTCAAAGAATAAATTGCGCACAGTGCTCACTGGCTTCAGTGTGGCCTGGGGCATCTTTATGCTGATTGTATTGTTGGGTTCAGGTACAGGTTTACAAAACGGTGCAAAGGACCAATTCAAAGATACTGCGACCAACAGTATATGGGTCACTGCAGGGCAAACGAGCATGCCATATAAAGGCATGCAACCAGGCCGATTTCTGCGCTTTGACAACAGTGATTTTATCATGCTGCAAGAAAAAATCGAACGTTTCGAAAAAGCCAGTGGTCGTTTTTGGGTCCCAGCCAGCAATGTGGTGTATGGTGGAGAAAGTTTTGCCTTTGGGATTCGTACGGTACATCCAGACCATCAATACATTGAAAAAACCCTGACCATTGAAGGTCGATTTTTAAATGAAACAGATATACGCAACAAACGAAAAGTCGCCTCTATCGGCACCTTAGCGAAACAGGCCCTGTTTAAAGTGGAGAATGCCTTGGGCAAGTACATAAAGGTAAATGGTGTACCCTTTAAGGTAGTGGGTGTATTTGAAGATGAGGGTGGAGAAAATGAACAAGAGGTCGTATACCTTCCCATTACCACTGCTCAAATGATTTTTGGTGGAGGCAACCGCATCAACCAAATGATGTTTACTGTGGGCGATGCGGGCCTGGAAGAAAGCTTGGAAATTGAACGCATAATTCGAGAAGAATTAGGCCGTGTGCATCAGTTTAATCCCGAGGACCAAAGAGCCATACGTATATGGAACAATGTGGAAGGATTTATGGAAATTCAGAACCTCTTTACCGGCATCAATATTTTCATTTGGCTTATTGGCATCATGACCATTATTGCCGGCATTGTTGGGGTAAGCAACATCATGATGATCGTGGTCAAAGAGCGTACAAAAGAAATTGGCATACGCAAGGCTTTAGGCGCTACACCTTGGAGCATCATTTCCTTGATCTTGATGGAATCTGTATTGATTACCTCCGCTGCCGGATATATCGGCTTGTTGCTAGGCGTAGGATTGGTCGAATTGGTTAGCGGCTTTATTCCTGCCGACAGTGAGTTCTTTCAAAATCCTGAAGTGAATTTTCAAGTGGCCATTACAGCAGTGATTATTTTGATTTTTGCTGGAGCGATTGCAGGATTTATTCCTGCACGTAAAGCCGCTTCCATTAAACCCATAGTAGCCCTAAGAGACGAATAAGATGTTTGACAGCGATAAATGGCAAGAAATATTCAGTTCACTCAGCAAAAACAAGCTGCGCACTTTCCTCACGGCCTTTGGGGTGTTTTGGGGCATTTTCATGCTGATCATTATGTTGGGATCTGGCAACGGTTTGCGCAATGGGGTAATTGGCAGTTTTGCTGGTGATGCCACCAACAGTGTGTTCATATGGACACAACGTACCTCTATCCCCTTTGCTGGATTGCCCAAAGGCAGATGGTTCAGCATGAAAAATGAAGACATGGAGGCGTTGCTTCATGAAGTATCTGGGATAGAACATTTGGCTCCCCGCAATCAGTTGCGTGGATACAGGGGTGGCAACAATGTGAGTCATGGAACTCGATCGGGCACCTTTAATGTAATGGGCGATTATCCACAGATAAGTTCCATCAATCCTATGGACATCATTGAAGGACGTTTCCTCAACCATTTTGACATTCAAGAAAAACGCAAGGTGGTGGTCATTGGCACCAATGTGCGTGATGTATTGTTCGGTGAGGAAGACCCCATCAACCAAAATGTAAAGATCAACGGAGTGTACTTTAAAGTGATTGGGGTATGGAAATCTAAGAAGTCTGGAGGTCAAGCAGAACGTGATAGTCAGAGTCTTTTTATCCCCTTTACTACTTTCCAAAAAGCCTTTAACTATGGCAACGTTGTGGGTTGGGTCGCTGCCACAGCCAAGCCGAACACCAATGCCATTGTGGTGGAAGAAGACATTATGAAGGTCTTGAAACGCAGGCACAAAGTGGCCCCAGAGGATGAACGTGCATTTGGTTCCTTCAATGCACAAGAAGCCTTTGACCGTTTCAACGGTTTGTTCAACGGCATTTCCATGTTGATTTGGGTGGTGGGTACCGGCACTTTGATAGCTGGCATTATTGGTGTCAGCAATATCATGCTCATTGTCGTCCGCGAACGGACCAAAGAAATAGGTATACGCCGTGCCATTGGTGCTACACCGGCCTCCATCATAGGGCAAATCATTTTAGAGGCCATTGTACTGACCTCTTTGGCTGGTTATTTTGGATTGGTACTGGGTGTGCTGACCACCGAATTGATTGCATCGGCCATTGGCAGTGGTGGAGGTTCCATGTTCACCAATCCGACCATTGATTTTGGTGTTGCCATTACTGCTTTAATTATACTCATTGTATCAGGTGCTTTGGCAGGATTGATACCTGCACGAAAAGCCGTTAAAATAAAACCCATAGACGCATTGCGCACAGAATAAAAACATATTATGAAAAAGTTCGTTAAGATTTTATTGATTCTCATTTTGGTGGTAGGCTTTGTCTACACCTTGTATTATTTGTATGCAAAATCAGAGGAAAAACCTGTGGTGTATCAAACTGAGATACCTCTCCGCACCGACATTGTAAAAAAGACCGTAGCCACAGGTTCGGTTGTGCCAAGAAAAGAAATAGAGGTCAAGCCTCAAGTCTCCGGCATCATTGATGAAATCTATGTAGAAGCCGGCACCATGGTAGAGAAAAATGACCGCATTGCCTTGGTGAAAATCATTCCTAATATGGTGTCCTTGAACAATGCAGAAAACCGCTTGCGTCAAGCAAAGATTTCGTTGGAGAATGCCAAGATTGATTTGGACAGAAATCAAAAATTAAGGGATAAAAATGTAATAGCAGCTGCAGAATTGCAACCTTTTACTTTGAGGTATAAATCGGCTGAAGAAGAATACAAGGCGGCATACGACAATTTAGAATTGATCAAAAAGGGGGAAACTTCCAACAACAAATCAGCCACCAACCGCTTGATCCGCGCCACCATTCGTGGAATGGTCTTGGATGTGCCTGTAGAAGAAGGCAATTCTGTAATTGAAGCAAACACCATGAACGACGGCACCACCGTGGCTTCTGTGGCCGACATGAACGATTTGATTTTTGAGGGCAATGTAGATGAATCTGAAGTGGGGAAATTGAAAGAAGGCATGGATTTGATCTTGACCATTGGCGCCATAGAAAACGAAACCTTTGATGCCGTTTTGGAATACATTTCACCCAAAGGTGTTGAGGAAGAAGGCGCGATTCAATTCGAAATACGTGCTGCGGTAAAATTGCAGGAAGATCAATTTATTCGAGCAGGTTACAGTGCCAATGCCGACATTGTTTTGGACCGCCGCGATGATGTATTGGCCATTTCAGAGGCATTATTGCAGTTCGATGGTGATTCTGCCTTTGTGGAGGTAGAAACTGGGGAACAAGAATTTGAAAAACGCTATGTAGAAACCGGCTTATCCGACGGCATTAACATAGAGCTGCTCTCCGGTGTGGAGGCAGAAGACAAATTGAAACTGTGGAACCGCAGCGAGCCCTTTGTTCCTCAAGGTGGAAGAAGATGATAGGTACGATTCAATAGTGGACACAAATATCCTACTGTCACTGCGAGGTACGAAGCAGTCTATATTAACAGTAGTTTTATAACATGGAATTTCACTAAGAAAATTGAATTAATCTCAATTGAGGTTGCTTTTGGTCAATGTAAGATCACCTGCCTGCGGTAGGCAGGCTACAGCATTCCTCCCTTGTATAAACTAGAGGGGAAATTCGACCTATAAGTTAATTACCAACCCTCCGACAAGTCACGCCATTCCGGATTAATACTTTCTACCATTTGGTTTTTCTTTTTTCGTGATCCGGCCTTTATTTGTTTCTCTCGTTGAATAGCCATATTAGGTGAATTGAACTTCTCAAAATAAACAAGCTTAACACATTTGTATCTTTTTGTGAATCCCTAGTTGCTCATTGATTTATGTTCCTGAACCCTTCGTTCAAGATCATTTGTCACACCAGTATATAAGGTTGTATTTGTTTTGTTGGTCATGAAATACACATACATTTCTTTCATAAATCAAAGAAAATAACAATTGTACTTTTCAGGAAACTTTTCTATTATTTCTTCTTTTGTCAGTAAGAGATCACTTCAGTCATGCCTCCTTCGTGATGACCAAAAGAGGCGGTCATTGCCTTTGGACAAAAATTCATTGGAAATGTGCCCTTTCTTTTGTTTCGTTTTCTTTGGGCAATCAAAGAAAATGAAAGTAGGAAAGATTTACTCTTAATGTCCTCTCCACTTTTCCTTTTTGTGATTAAAAGAGGTAAGGTCTTCGCGATGAGGTAAAAGCGAAGAAGGCTATCTCAATAAGGATGGCTATTGGTAAATGTAAGTTTACTTCCGTCGTTCCTCCTTCGTAAGGACCAAAAGGTCTACTGCTTCACCACTTTAGCTGTTTGCACACTGCCGTCCTTTAGATGCAGTTGCAAGAGATAAAAAATCATTTACTCCTTCAAAAACTTAAATGCCTTTGTTTGGCCTTGGTAGCTGACTTGCAACAAATACAGCCCTTTGGGCAATGTAGCTACCTCCAATTGCAATCCATTTTCAATTATGCTTGCAGGCAATGAAAATTGTTGCCCTTTTTGGTTCCATACCTGAAATTGCGGCAGGTTTTGGTAGGGCCAATCAATGCTGAGTAATGTTCTAACGGGATTGGGGTAAAGCATGGAAGTTGCCAACAAACTATTTTCTGCTACACTGTTTGCCGTATCTACCATTTCTACACGGATCATATCAATAAAATACATAGAACCCACCTTGTGAAATATAAAACTTCCTCCTCCAAACACTAGAAAGGCATTTACCTCACTGTCTTTTTTAAAACAGCCGATGGTCATGAACTTTTCGGTGCCTTTTGCTTGATAGGTTAAATGAAATTTTTCCCAGCCTTTTTTATTGGTAGAATCCCAAACAGTGTCCGAAATAAAATAGGGTCTATACTCCCGCACCTTATGGTCCAGATTATTGGGATAGAGTGTATCAGAGAAATGGACTCCAAAATCTTCGTAACCATAGGCCCACTCAAAAGAATCGGCCAAGCTGATAAAAAACTCTACTTCGTACAATTTATCCTTTTGTAACGTTTGATTGAGTTCCATTTGCAGATACTCTCTCGTCTCAGGAAACCTTCTGTCTAGCACTGCGAAAGCAAAAATGGCTGCCCCATCATAGGGTGTCTGCCCGCCTCTGCCATTGGTATCGGCACGCAGGCTATAAAATGGACCATAGTAATGGTTCGAATAATAGTCAGGACTCCCTAGATTGTTCCTCCAGGTATTGAGTCCTGGTTGACCCTGCACTTGTATCGTATCTTCAAAACTGGGGTTGGGGACTAGGTTTTGTGCATTAGTAAGGAAAACAATTAATAGGAAAATAACAGTAAGAATCGCCTTTCGCATATAAAAAAGACGATGCTTATAGCTGTAAAATTGCATGCTGAATCTAGTTTTGTTGAATCACTATTTTCCCTTCTTTAAGGATTCTAGAATTATTCGTGAGCCTGAAAAAGTAGAGCCCTGATTCAAATTTAGGAATTTCAAAAGTGTGATAGTAGCCTTCTTTTAATATATGGCTGTATATCTTTTTACCGAGGACATCATGAATATCAATAAGAACCTGTTGATCGACATCTACCATAAAATTAATGTTCATTCGCGTTGATAAAGGATTGGGATAAACTTTGAATTCCTCTTCATTTAAATCCGACTTTACACGCTTGAAACTTTGCTTATTTGCCTTTCTTACAAACTCGCAACTGTTCCAAAAACCAGTCTCACCCAATTGTCCAAGCACGTTTCTTGCTGAATACACAGCATAACCTAATACATCTGGGCATTGGCTCGCAATCCTCCTCAGTTTTACTATATCTGTTTCATTTATATGTGAACCATTCAGCAATTTAACCTGCATTTCTAAACAGAAAAGATATTCTCTATCTAATCGATAGTTGGACTTTACCAGATTAAATTTAAGCGAATCTCTTGCATTAGAATTAAATTGGTTTATCAGTTTCCCAAAAGGGAGTTTTGATAAACTATCTGCTATAAAATCATTTATTGAATCTTTTTGAAGTAAAGTGTCTTGAAGATATATTAAATAAGAGAGTTGAGCTTCAAAATAACTTCTATCAGTGCTTGTATTCTTCATTATTCTCCTTTTCACTTTATCTGACCAATTCAAATTATTTGATGAATTACTTTGTAAGTTATTGAAGTAACCATTCTTGACCCTTAAAGGGGTTGAACAAAACATATATGAACCAGTTGCATTAGTCGTAGTTAATGGGAAACTTGAGGCATCAGCTGAATTGGTTGGTGGTATACTTATACTTGGATCCCAATGTAGGTTTGACAATCTACCATCGGTACTGTTTATGCACCTTATTCCTTCAAAATTCTGCTGTGGAGGATTTGTGATTTCCCATATATTTCCGCTCGCGGTAAGTGGAGAACCAATCGCACCAATTTCAGCGTTGTTATCCAGAACTATACCCCAATAATTATTTTTAAACCGATTATTCATCAAATTTTGAGCAAATTGATAATAATTTCCAATAAAACGTATTCCATTTCCTAAATATTCAAATTTATTGCAACTTAGATCAATACCTGAAGCCATTGAAATAACTCCCTCAATATTTTGGTTATTGGTGGAATGAGTATTTATAAATTCATTGTCCTGGATATGTGGATCAGCAATTAACAAAAGTCTAATACCAAATGCTGGTATCTCGCTGCAAGGTTGTGGTGAACAACCAGATAGAGTAATGGGAGTAATTTGGTCAAATGTATTATTCTTCATTTCATAACTACCAATCGTAGGTCCACCTATGAGATCAATCCCTTTATTCATTGTTATGAAATCATTATTATTAATTTTTACATTAGGAGCCCAATTTAAATTTATGTTGGCATTGTCAATAAGCACTCCCTTAAACACATCAATAAAATTGCCTTCAAATTCATTTAGTTTAATTTCTACTGCCTCTGTGAAATTGAGCAATTCGATTGAAGAAACAGATCGCCAAATCTCGTTTTCATTGATTTTATTAAAATCAATTGACATCCAAGGAGTGAAATAAAGTGGACTATCTGGATTGTTATTATTAAATGAACGGTAAAAAATGTTGTTTGCCACTCCATTGATTTTTAACCCTTGATCCGTTTTATTCATTTTGTTTTTAACAACTTCAAATCTCAGATGGTCTTTTGTTTCAATTGCGACCCTGCATAATATAAAATAGTTTTCGTCCAAGATAATTTTACCAGTAGGGCCTGAGGATTCAAATATTGCTGATTTACCCTGATAAAATACTGCAACATTTGGCTTTGCAGGATCACCAGGATAATTTGGCAGGCCTGGTGTATGATTAAAATTCTCAAATGTATTGTTTACAAAATCAGCATCGCTTTGGATCAATGATATCATACCTGCACTACCATCGAAGTGATTATTCTTGAATAAAGGTCTATCAGCATGATTGTCTATATCGTACTCCATAACAACTGCTTTTGTAGGATAATAATAATCCCCATTGGAGTATTGAAGCGGAGGATTACAGCTGAAAGAGGAATTTTGAACATCCACCAATTGGTTGTTCACCAAATTATAGTCAGAAGCAATGTAAATACATTGTTTATTCTGCTCGAATTCTACATTATCTACAATTAATTCAGCAGAAGGATTTGTGACGATGCCATTTGACGAATATTGAAATGGATGCGCATCATTAATCTCAATTTTTGTGGCGTTGCTCAATCCAGCAACTCCAGTACCATAGATGCCATCCCAAAAATCTCCACAGGATTTAATAAAACTGTTAGCGTTTCCATTGAAGATAAAATCTGCCCCATCCTTCACAGTGATTTTAGCATCCTTTTCCATCCATATCTTACAATTGGTCAATGTCCAATCTTGATCGACAATAAATTCTCCTTCTATTAAAAACTCAGCATCAACTGATTCATATCCATTCGTCCCTGCATTAAATGTTACAAAAGGAGTTTGATTTCTTGCCCATATCAAATCTTTACCATCTTGCAAATAAACATGCGTAGCACCTGTGACATTTACTTGAGCTGTAGTAGAACAGGTTCCGTTTTGGGCACTTACACTAAGTGTGTATGTTCCGGCGGCAAAGTTGTTCAATGTTGAATTGGCCTTATCTGGGTTATCAATTCCTAAAGGTGGTATCCATTGATAGGTCACACCTTCCATTTGGCAATCAACATTTCCTATTTGCCAATCGTCTGAGCCACATACGGCACTTAAATCAATGTCTGGTCCTGCATCAATATCATCAATTTTACGCATGGAGACATTGTCAAAATCTATCAATGATGCAAGAGATTGTGGTGATGAATCGAACGGGAAAAAATAGATTCGATCATAGTCTTGGCCCACATTGACACAAAATGAAAAGGTTTTCCAATTGCTTGTAATACTTGCACGAGGCACGGAGGCTATTTCTACCGAAGGTGTTGTGGAATTGGTAAAATCGATTGGGTTATATATAATTGAAGATAAATTACTTGCATTGATCACCCTTACTTTAAAAAATTCAGGTATTTGAGTATTATTATTTGGATCTATGGCTTCTTTCAATTCAAATGATAAAACATAGTTTGTATTTGCTTTAATGTCAACAGCAGTTCTTATTGATTCATAACTTAAAGCTGCTTGCGTATAATTTGAAAACATACATACTGTTAGATCAGAAGCTGTCTTATCTCTAATATGCGGTGTTTCAGTAAGGGAATTCCAATTACAAACTTCCGATTTGTTTGAATTTGGTCCTGGATGAAAGATTCCATTTCCAAAGGCCAACAATTCATTAAAATTATCTTCTGGGACTTTTACATGTTCAAAATCCCCATTTTTTATCATTTCATTGCAAGCTAAAGGAGCATTACATCCTAAGGTTAATCGTTCTGGAATATTTAACTGGAATGTGGCATTAGGTAAAGAGGAGTTTACATCTCTACTAACCTTAATCAAGTAATTTTGGGTTACTGATAGTCCATATAATTCAAAATAATTTGCTTCAGATGGATCTCCAACAGAATCAGTAATAATTAAAGTCAAAATTGAACAATTGGTTTTCTGATAGACCTCTACCTTGTTTATCTCGGCAAATTGGCCCTGTCCGTCATCTGTAAAAATAAAATACAAACTGTCGCTACTAGCTGTATAATCAAAGTACAAAGACGACTGACTGGTGTTGAACGCATAATTGATTTGATCATTGGTATTAACGGAATAGGCATTCTGGCAATCGATTCCAGAATTATTTCCGATAGAAAATACTTGAAATTGGTTCAAGTTTAAAAGAAAGAAGAAAATAACAATTTTAATTGCACGCATGAGTGTATTGTTTTATGAATCACCTCAAACATATGTGAATACTTTATAAAAAAATAGAGTATAAATACCTAAATTTTTTAGAAACCCTGATTTTTGTCCTGTCTTCACTCAAGGATTAATCAATCACCCTTGGAGCATCCACCTTACTTTTCAATAAAGCATGTTGGATCACCTCATTCATCTCCTTGACATAAGTAAACTGTAGCCCTTTCAGGTAGTCCGCATCGATCTGGTCAATGTCTTTCTTGTTGTCGACAGATAATATGATCTCTTTGATGTTGGCGCGTTTGGCCGCCAAGATTTTTTCTTTGATGCCCCCTACTGGCAATACACGGCCCCTTAAGGTAATCTCCCCAGTCATAGCCAATTGGGCCTTCACCTTGCGTTGTGTAAAAGCAGAAGTAATGGCGGTCAACATGGTGATGCCTGCTGAAGGGCCATCTTTTGGTGTGGCGCCTTCAGGAACGTGAATGTGCACATTCCAATTTTCAAATACACCTTCTTGAATGCCAAATTCAGTGGCATGGGCTTTTATGTATTCCAATGCTATGGTAGCAGATTCTTTCATCACATCGCCCAAATTACCAGTAAGCGTAAACTTCCCTTTGCCTTTGCTTAAGCTGACTTCCACATAAAGGATGTCTCCTCCTACTTGAGTCCAAGCCAAGCCTGTCACCACTCCGGCGACATCATTGCCTTGGTACTTGTCTTTGGAATGGCCAGGCCCTAAAATTTCTACTGTTTTTTCTACGGAAATTTTTGGATCATAGGCCTCTTCCATCGCGATGGATTTGGCAGCAAAACGCACCACTTTGGCCAAGCGTTTTTCCAAGCCCCTTACCCCAGACTCACGGGTGTATTCATCGCAAATCTTTTCAATCACCGCGGGCGAAATCTTGATTTGATCGGCTTTGAGTCCGTTGTCCTGGATCAATTTTGGAATCAAGTGTCGTTTGGCGATTTGTACTTTTTCCTCAAGCGTATAACCGTTGATCTCAATGATCTCCATGCGGTCTCTCAATGCCGGTTGTATGGTGTTGAGCGAATTTGCCGTTGACAAAAACAAGACGTTCGATAAGTCATAATCCAATTCAACGAAATTGTCGTTAAAGGCATTGTTTTGCTCAGGATCCAATACTTCCAGTAAAGCGGATGAAGGATCGCCATGAAAATCATTGCTCACTTTGTCTATCTCATCCAAGACAAAAACTGGATTGGACGTCTTGGCTTTGATCAAATTCTGCAATACTCTGCCTGGCATCGCACCTATGTATGTTTTTCGGTGTCCTCTAATCTCCGCTTCGTCACGCAATCCACCCAATGACATGCGCACATACTTTCGACCAATGGCTTCCGCGATGGATTTACCCAAAGAGGTCTTCCCAACGCCTGGAGGGCCATACAAGCACAAAATGGGCGACTTCATATTGCCTTTCAATTTCAAAACGGCCAAATGCTCAATGATGCGTTCTTTTACTTCTTTCAAACCGAAATGATCACGGTCTAATATGTTCTTGGCACGTTTAAGGTCAAATTTATCTTTGGAGTAATGCTCCCAGGGTAAATCAAGCAAGGTTTCAATGTAATTGACTTGCACCGAATACTCTGCAGAGGCAGAATGCATGCGCTGCAATTTGCTCAATTCTTTGTCGAAACGCTCTTTGGCCGCTTTGGACCACTTCTTCTTTTTCGCATTCTTTTTAAATTCCTCAATCTCTTTGTCTTGCGGATTACCGCCCAGCTCTTCCTGAATCTGCTTCATTTGCTGGTTCAAGAAATATTCTTTTTGTTGTTTGTCAATGTCCGTTTTGACCTTGGACTGTATGTCATTTTTCAACTCCAACATGCTCAATTCTTTGTGCACATAGCGCAACAATTCATTGGCCCGCTTTCGGCTGCTTTTTTCTTCTAGTATGGCTTGCTTATGCCCAACCTCAGAATTCATGTTAGAAGCAATAAAGTTGATCAAGAAAGAACTGCTCTCAATGTTTTTGATAGCGAATGAAGCTTCCGTCGGAATGTTTGGAGATTGCTCGATGATGCGCAATGCCAGGTCCTTGATGGAAGATACCAAGGCCTTAAATTTTGCATCCGTTGGCACCTTATTCACTTCATACGGAGCGATGCTTGCTTTGAGGTAAGGCTCTTCTTGAATCAGATCCAACAGCTTGAAGCGTTTTTTCCCTTGAATAATGACTGTGGTATTGCCATCAGGCATTCTGAATACTTTCAAGATGCGCGCTACTGTGCCTACCTCAAACAATTGCTCCCTAGTAGGATCTTCTACAGTATCGTCCTTTTGAGAAATAACACCTATACTTTCATTGGCTTTCTTCGCATCTTGTATCAATTTGATGGACTTGTCCCTACCCACTGTGATGGGTATGACTACCCCCGGAAACAATACGGTGTTGCGCAAGGGCAAAATGGACATGCTCTCTGGTACATCTTCTAAATTCATTTCCTCCTCATCTTGAGTGGTCATTAAAGGAATGAACTCGGTTTCTTCGTCTACACTTCCAGAGAAAAATAGGGGATCAAATTGAAATACGCTCATAATATCTTTTCAAGTCAAATTGTCAGTATGCATCACTGCGTTCTCCTTATATAAGGAGTTGAACAGAACAATTCAACAGCCATGCCAAAGATTGATACTGTTTATCTGTCAGCTAAAAATTGCGGTATCTTTTTGTGGCCTCAAATATGTGCTCCATGATGGCCCAATCTGCCTCTGTAAGTTCAATTCCCCGGCGCTGCATGACCACTTCTGCTACTTCCATTGCTTTATTGAAACGATATTCAATCCATTTTTCTGAACCTCCCCATGAAAAAGAAGGGACAAAGTTTCGTGGAAAGCCACCACCGTATATGTTGGCACTCACGCCCACCACTGTGGCCGTATTGAACATGGTGTTGATGCCACTTTTGGAATGGTCTCCCATCATCATTCCGCAAAATTGTTTTCTTGTATTTTTAAATCCTCCTTTGTCGTAATTCCACAATTTGATAAGGGCATAATTGTTCTTTAAATTAGAGACATTGGTATCTGCACCCAAATTGCACCATTCGCCCAAGACAGAATTGCCCAAGAAGCCATCGTGTCCTTTATTGGAGAACCCAAAAATGACCGAATTGTTGACTTCTCCTCCTACTTTTGAATACGGACCAAGCGTGGTGGGACCATATATTTTTGCAGCCAATTTTAAAACAGCTCCTTCACATAAGGCCAATCCACCACGAATCACAGAGCCTTCCATCACTTCTGCATTCTTACCAATGTATATGGGGCCTGTGCTAGAGTTTAAAATGGCCCCTTGTACTTGAGCACCTTCTTCTATAAACAATTGATCGCCGATATGTGTGTTGGTAACATCCAATTTCGCTGACGACCTTCCATTGGTCAAGAGATTAAAATCCTGTTGCAATGCCTCTCCATTTTTCGAGAATATGTCCCATACATCATTGATGTCAAGTAAATGCTCTTCACAATTGACTTGTGCAAATTCAAACTGCTCAATGGCATCAAAATGTATTTGCTGTGCCGATTTAAAGGCCACTATCTTTTCGTCCTCCTGATGATAAAGCAGCTCTCCTTCCTTTAAATTCATGATGGATTCAATGAGCCCTTTTGTAGGACAGACACTGCCATTGATGTAGGTGTTTTCTGTAGAATAGCTAGAAGCATACTTTTGACTTAAATAATCTTCTGTCAAATAGGAATATTCCCCAGTTAAGTGCTTTTCCCACTTTTCCTTGATCGTAAGGATGCCCATTCGAATTTCAGAAACTGGACGGGTATACGTAAATGGCAAAAGATTTAGTCTGCAGTCGTCGAACATTAATACATTCATGGTGCTCATAAGTTGTTCCTACAAAAATAGGGCTAATCAGAAGTAGTTTTAGGTATTTTCGTTGGATGTATAGAAAAGACCAACTGAAAGGCATCATAGCACTCATACTTTTTGGATGCATTGGCTTGTCCTATTTTTTCTTTGGCGATGAAACCACAAAATGGGTGGCCGTTGGGGCGATTTTTGTTTGGCTAGGTAGCATGTATTACCTCAATAGAAAGTCTCCTGAAGACTAGCTTTATTTTCTTTTCTTCTTCAACAGCAACAACGGCAATAGCGTAAGGTCGGTGATGACGGCAAAAATCAGTGTCATGCTCACAAATAAACCAATGTAAAAAGTGCTTTTGAAATCTGACAAGATTAAACTTCCAAAGCCTCCAATCAACATAATTGTAGTAATGATGATGGCTTTTCCTGTAGACAAGAAAGTGCGTCGGATGGCCCAAAAGTTTTGAATGCCTCTGTTCATCTCTTGTTTATACCTACTCAAGAAATGAATGGTATCGTCTACCGCAATGCCAAAGGCAATTGTAAATATCAATGCGGTAGACATGTTGAGTGGTATACCTAAATACCCAATACAACCTGCAGTTAACACAATCGGGAAAATATTAGGCACCAAGGAGAGCAAGGCCATTTTAATTGAGCGAAATAAGAAACCCATCAATAAGGCAATGACACCAAAAGCCACTAACAAACCAAGGATTACATTTCTTGACAAATAGCGACTGCTTTTATCAATGATGACAGGAGTTCCCGTTAGTTCATAGTTAAGTATTCCGGCATTGATGTTTTGCTCAACAAATGCCTGCAAATCTTCATTCCTTTTGAGCATTTCGAAGCTTCCTGGATCTTTGATTCTACCGTTAATTCTTGCCAATTGAGCTTCAGGAGCAATCAAAAAGCGCATGCTAGAATCTGCCTGTTTGTTCAACATCTTTTGTAAATATTTAAATCGACTTTCTTTTTCCGGAAAGCGATAAAAATCCTCTCGCCCATTTCGGCTTACTTTGTTGATGAATTTAAACGCTGTTGTAGGAGAAGTCATTTGTGAAACACCATAGGCAGAATCTAGATAATCTTCCAATAAAAGCACTTCCTTCAAGAATTTAAAATCTGTCACCTTATAATCGCCTTTGGGTATGAGAGCCATCTCAAATGGACGGATGCCCCCATAGTGGTCTTGGAAATAATACAATTCCTGCATCATGGGATCGTCGTCGCTTAAATCATGCATCAAGAAATAATCAAAGCGTATGCGCTGAATGCCAAAAGCAGCAATGAAAGCGAGCAGCACATAGAGCAAAAGGATCGGTTTGCGTTTTCTGAGAACCCAAACAAAACAATTGCCCAAACCTCTGTCCCAATGGTTTCTTAAACGTTTGGAGTCAATGATCTTTGGTTTGCCCATAAAGACAAAGAGAGAAGGAATAAGCAAGACGGTCACCAAATAGGCAATCAGCACTCCTATGGCGATGTATATCCCGAAATCACGTGCAGGTTCCATGTCAATTGAGATAAGCGTTGCAAAGCCAATGGCAGTGGTGATGGAGGTAAACAATGTTGCTACACCCACCTTGTTCAACATTAAGCGAACAGCCTCGTATTTATTCTTGCCTAAACGGATTTCTTCGAGGTATTTTGACACAAAGTGGACCACATCCGACATGCCCACAACCAACATAATGATGGGCAATAAAGTCGTCATCATGTTGAGGGACTTGCCACTTAATTGAATTGTTCCACTACTGCCAATGACTGCAATCATGACTGTGACCAAGGGCACCAAAATGCCCCACAAGGAACGATAGGTAAACCATAGAAAAATCACCAGTATAACAATTGAAATTGAAGTAAAGAGCAAGAATTCTTGCTGCATGATGTCTACATACACCTTCTGACCATGAATTTTACTGACCAAGTGCACCTTGTCAAAATCATAGTTTTCAATCAATTCATCCAAGGCAATGCGCAATTCATCGGACTCTTTTTTGGTAATGAATTGTTTGTGCTTTAATAAAAGGCAGATGGAATTACTTTCCAAAGACAACATTCCAGCCATGAGTTCTTCGGATTTCGCAAAGAACAAAGAGTCTTTCCTATAGAGCTCAGGTTGGTCAATGTTAAGGTAAGGAGAACGCTTAAACACAATGCTACCAGGAGTTACCTTAGGGTATTCTGCGTTGATGGGAGAATAAATGCTCCTCACATGAATCATTTGTTCTAATTCTTCAACAAACTGTCTTGAAGCTTTTAAAAATTCTTCTTCAAATACCCCATCCTCGTTTTCAAGTGCAAGGAGTACAAAATCATTGTCGGTTTCAAAGGTTTCTCTGAATTCTTTAAAAAATGCGAGTTCATGACCTTCAGCGGGAAAGAACTTTTCGAAGTCATAGTCGAACTTTAGTTGAAGCGCGCTGTAACCAAATAGGAGCGTAAAGATGAGCAACAATAGTAGGCTGTTCCTTGCTCTTTTTCTGTATTTTTTTTTGAGTGTCTCCAGTAGATTGTCTTTAAGCCGTAAAAATAACCTCTCTAAATTTGAAATGTTTAATCAGGATTCTTTTGCACTTTGCGCAAATCAATCAAATTCATGGCATTTGTGCCCAAACCTTCAACGTCCATTTGCGTAAAGCGCACCACTTCGTCATAGAAGAGTGGAATTACAGCAGCTTCAGCAAGAATCAAACTGTCCATTTTCTGATAATAATTGTAACGCAAACTGTCATTTGTCGTTGACATGGCGCTTTCATACCATTGATCGTAAAGCGGATGGCTAAAGTGGGTGTAGTTAGGGCCATCAGGTGCAAAATTATTGCTTCTAAAAAGTGACAAATAGTTTTCTGCATCTGGATAATCTCCTACCCAAGATTTCCGGAAGAAAGACACCCTAGAATTGGCAATTAGCTCATTGTTGGTAGCTGCTTGATTGACCACTACTTTTATAGGAATGCCAAATTCACCTAATTGATGTTGAATGTATTCACAGAGGTCCAAATATTGAGGTGTAGTATTCAGTTCAATGGGTTCTAATCCTTTACCTTCTGAATAACCTGCTTTTTCTAATAAAGTTCTAACAGAATCTACTTGGTAAGAGTAACCAGTGACTTTTTCTGTAGTAAAGGATGGCAATCCCTTCGGCACAAAGCCCGCTACAGCAGGAAAGCCAATGCCGTTTCTTAAATATCGCACCATTTTTACACGGTCGAAGCCATAATTAATGGCTTTACGAATTTCCTTAATTTGAACAGGGCTAGTACGACCATCAATATCTTCTAGCAAAAAACCAAGGTATTCTGTATTTAAATAAGGACTCCGGAAAAAATGAATAGAAGAAGAATACTCTTTACTCAATTCTCCTTCTTGAGTCAATAATTCATCTTTATAGCTTCCCTGTAAACCACTCAAAAAATCAAACTCACCTTTTATAAATTTCAGAAAACTAACCTCTTGATCCTTTATAAAGGAGATGGCCACAGCATCCAAATATGGATAGGTATTTCCTTGTTCATCTTTCTCAAAATATAACGCATTTTTTAGCATTACTAGTTTTGTATTCTCTTTCCAGAACTTGAAGCTAAAAGGTCCTGTTCCAATAGGATTAGCGCGAAATTCGCTCCCATAATGTTCAGCGATCTCTTTGGGAACAACTGAACAATACATCATGCTAAGTATACCCAAAAAAGGTGGGAATTTTTCTTTGAGGTAAATGTCCAAGGTTAAGCGATCTGGAGTCTTAATCTGCAAAGCTCCATCTGTATTGCGTGCTACTGCATTCATGACCCATTTACCTGCTGAGAGTACCTCAGGATTTAATAATCGATTGAATGAATATTGAAAATCACTGGCGACAACAAGACGTGTTGAATCTTTCCCAAAAAGGGAGTGTTTATGAAAAAATACGCTGTCTTTTAAATGAAACCGGTAACGCAGGCCACTGTCCAAAATCTCCCAGCTTTGAGCGATGCAAGGAACGATGTTTAAGGCATCGTCCATTTGCACCAAACCGTTGAACATTTGGTTGACAGCCGAAATATTCTCTAAACGACTTGCTGCAGCAGGGTCCAATGAGGTTATGCCTTCAGCTACATTGTAACGGAATATTTTCTTCCCAGAATAGGCAGACTCTTTATTGCACCCTGAAAATACCAGTGCAATGCATACGATATAAACAACAACCTTTTCCATCCTAAAACTAGGCAATGATAGGATAAATTAGAGAATCGAAGTTAGCAGAATTCACAAAAAATAAAAGAAACCACTAATATTGAATCATGAAAAAAGAGGTACTGCTATTTTGTATTGTAGCGTCATTGGTTTCATGTATGCGAGAAGAGAAAGAATCCAATGAAAAGCAAGCTATCACACAATCAGAATTAAATCTTAAAGTAGATATGTTGGTAGAAATACCTGCCGGCACCAACAATAAATTTGAATACAATAAAGTCAATCAACAAATTGAACAAGACAGCATCAATGGAGAGGCTAGAATCATTTCTTACCTCTCTTATCCTGGCAATTATGGCATGATTCCAAATACTCTTTTATCAAAATCAGAAGGTGGTGATGGAGATCCCTTGGACATCATCGCCATTGGTCCTGCAGTACCTAAGGGCACCTTGCTCAACTGCCGTATTGTTGGAGTGCTTAAATTGTTGGATGACGGAGAACAAGATGATAAGTTGATTGCAATCGGAGAAAACTCTTCGATATATGAAATAAGCTCTTTTATGGAGTTAAATAGCTCATATCCAGGAATAAGTGAAATTATCAATATTTGGTTTACAAATTACAAAGGGAATAAAAAAGTTGAGGCACTGGGTTTTGGTGATGAAATAGAAGCCGCAAACATTTATGAAAAGGCCAAATGGAACGCAAACTAAAAACTGTTTATAGCTTTAAATTTACCTTCATTTCAATTTAAATTAACCGTTTAGAAAAGTTAATTTAATCCAATACATTTGCCCGACATCATTTCAAGCTACATTCCATGGAAGACAAGTGGACACTTTTCGAAAAATTCTTAATCACAGAGAACGTAAACCTTTCAGTAACAGACTTTCTCCTTAATTCTATCGTCATCATTGTACTATGTTGGATTTTAGGCATTACCTATCAAAAAGTGGCAAGAAGTCTATCCAACAGAAAAGACTTTGCGGCCAATTTTATGATACTCGCTTTTACCACCATGTTGATCATCACTATAGTCAAATCTTCACTTGCACTTTCTTTAGGTTTAGTAGGTGCACTGTCTATTGTTCGATTTAGAGCAGCCATCAAAGAGCCAGAAGAATTGGCATTTATCTTTTTTTCTATCTCCATTGGACTAGGTCTTGGTGCCAATCAGTTAGTCATTGTATTGGTAGCTTTTGCAGTGTTTTTGGCTATTTTATGGGGACGATTCTTCTTTCAGAAAAAGGAAATCTCTCAAAACTTATTCATCAACCTCAGCACTGAAAAGTCAAAGCTTGATCTTTCAAAAGTTCAAAGCATTATGAACAATCATTTCAAGCGGTTTCAGCTTAAACGCTTTGACGATATAGATGGTTCTACTGAATTGTCTTATGTCGCTGACATTAAAAATTCTACAGCCATCGAATCATTCAGATCAGAATTATTGGAACAGTTTCCAGATACCAATTTATCTTTCCTCGACTCTAAAGCTTACTAGAAATTATTCTGATGGCTCATCCTGAAAACTACACTCCACTTGAAAACGCAAGGTTTGAAAGAAAGTTTGTAGCCCATCAATCGTTTTCTTATGTAGAACAATTGATCAAACTGAATCCTGGAGGCTTTCGACCAATTTTTGAAAAAAGGCAAATCAACAATGTATATTTCGATACACCCAATTTGAATAACTATTATGACAATCATTTTGGTAAGGCACATCGAAAAAAATTGAGGATCCGTTGGTACGGGAATCCTGAAAAAACAGCAGAAAATCCAGTATTGGAATTCAAAATAAAAAAAGGAATGAGTGGCCTGAAAGAATCCTATCCTCTGCCACCATTGGAATTAAAAGACCTCAATTTCCAAGATAAATGGCAGTCTTATTTAAAAAAGGCTGAACTACCTGATGATGTATTGTATCAGTTATTGAATTTACGTCCAGTACTGTTGAATTCTTATGAAAGGAAATACTATAAAAGTTTTGACAACCATTACAGAGTCACTTTGGATTTTAATTTAAGGTTCTTCAATCTTATGCGTAGTGTTTTAGAGAAGTCAATTGCAAAACAGCCTATTGTACTTGAATTAAAGTACGATATGGACAAGGACAATGCTGCTGCAAAAATAAGTGCAGCCTTGCCTTTTCGTTTGGGAAAATTTTCAAAATATGCAGTTGGTGTTGAATGTTTTCACAAACACCTTGCGCTATAAAGATGACGAGAGTTTTAGAATATAATCTTCGAGATAGTCGATTAAATTATTTGCTCCTTATTTTCATTGTGTTTTTAAATTACTCATGCCATGAAAAAAAAGACACATCGAATCTAATGTACCAAATCAACTGTGATGTTTCTGATGCTAAAAATGAAAAGAACCACAAGCACAAAACGGAAGGATTTCATTTTCAAGAAATAAAATTAGGTGGAATAAAAAGCGAGCAAAATTATCACAGTTCTCCTTCAAGCATTCTCTTAACTGGAAAATCTAAATATGCCTTCACAACAGTGATTAGTTCTATTGAAAGGAATCAGTTCATGAGCATCTCTATTTGGAGAAAGGATGCCTTAAAAAAATCAGACTTAATTGTTACGGCTAAACCAGATGGAATTATGTACCATAATGTGGCCACCATTGTAGAACAAGGTGAAGATGGTTGGGAGAAAATTCATACTGAAATTGAAGTCCCACCCGGTGCCAATGAAATTATCGTTTTTGCATTTTTAGGCGGATCTGATAGTGCATTTTTTGATGATTTGAAAATCAACGTTTATCAGAAAAAAGAATATCCAAAATTTGAGGAAGAACAAAACCTACACCTTTACTTCACAGACCGTCAAATGATGGAATTAGAGGCTGAAAGAAAAGAAGCATTTTCAGAAGGTGTGCATTTTAGCAATGATAAATGGCATAAAGCAGTTTTGTCTGATGAAAAAAACGTTTATCCAATTAAAGCAAGATTGAAAGGGGATTGGTTAGACCATCTAACAGGTCGCAAATGGTCTTTTCGAGTCAAAATGCGCGATGACAATGCTTTCAAACGCATGAAATCGTTCTCTGTTCAAACACCTGCGTCCAGGTATTTTCTTCATGAATTTATCGCACATCGTTTGTTTGCACAAGAAGACATTCTCACAACACGATATTCTTTTGTCCCTTTATTTATTAATACAGAGAATGTTGGACTTTATGCAATAGAAGAGCATTTTGCCAAACAGCTTATTGAATTTAATAAACGTAGAGAAGGGCCAATTATTAAATTTGATGAAGATCCTTTTTGGAGCAATACCGCTTTAGGATCGGGCGTGAATAAAATCGCAGAGTCTTTTGAAATGCCCTACTTCGAAGTAAGCCGAATTCTACCTTTCAGTAGCGGTAAATTGACAGAATCTAATTCTTTAATGCATCAATTTAGTATTGCACACAGCCTTGCATACCAATACAAAAACACATTAGGCAATGTGGAAGAAGTTTTTGATATCGGCAAAATGGCCAAATTTTTTGCTTTGACAGATATCATCAATGGCAAGCATGGTTTGGCATGGCACAATCAACGATTTTATTACAATCCTGTGACTTGTAAACTTGAACCCATCAATTATGACAACTTTGTGGAGAATTTTTCAACACATGCCAATGCAATTCCAGTGGGAATTCTTCTTCAAAAAACCAATGACTTAGCCCTTGAAGATCGATTATCTCCATACATTTTCTCATCAGACAAATTCTTTCGTCAATACATTCAATACCTCGAAAAGTATTCCGACAATGAGTTTATACTTGATTTTTATAACAGAAATGAAAAAGACGTGCTCGATTACCTTGAACTTATTCAAGCAGAATTTCCATCCTACGATATAGATGTAAATTACTTTTTGAAGAATGCTGCCGACATTAGAAATCATTTGCCACAATTAAAAAAACGCTACGAAACTGGATTTTTCAAGAACATACTACCAGATAACAAACCCTATAAAAACTCCTCCCCACTGAATTATGAACGAATGCTTTCTGTTTACCTGAATTGCTATTTCGCCAATACTCCTGAGCGTACAGAAGTGCTTATCGAAAATTTCAACGGATTGCCAATTGAGATCATGGCGCTTCTAGATAAGAACCGAAACGAATTGATTGAATTTACTGATCCTATACGATTAGAAGCTTATGAGGGCAATGTTGAAGATACAATCCTTAAAATTGCTAACATAAAAAATGTTGAGTACATTTCGTTTAACGTCCTTGGCGAATCAAAGACACATTTTGCAGAAATTACTCCTTGGCCAAAAAGCATTGAGCCAAGTCCTTATCAAAAACTATTGCGATCAAAAAATAGTCAAACCGAAAACCTCTTTATGGTAAAGGGTGACTCATTAATTTTGGAGAAGGGAAATTATACACTCAAAGAAAAGATATACGTTCCGGAGGGCAAAGTTGTACTATTCCGAGCTGGGGTGAATCTTGACCTTGTGAAAGAAGCCTCTATACTCTCCTATTCAAAAGTTCATTTGAAAGGAAAGAAAAATTTGCCCATCAATATTTATTCATCTGACAGATCAGCGAATGGGTTTAACGTATTTCAAACAGAAGGTAAAAGTACCATAGAACATACTGTATTTTCTGGACTGAATACACTCAACTTTGATGGCTGGCAATTAACTGGGGCCATCAATTTCTATGAAGCTGATGTAAGTATTCATTCTACTGTTTTTAAAGACAATCAATGTGAAGACGCTTTGAACATCATTCGTTCAGATTTCACAGTTACAAATTGTCAATTTTTAAACATTTATGCTGACGCTTTTGATTCAGATTTTTGTAAGGGAAAGCTCAGTAATTCTATTTTTGATGGTGTAGGCAATGATGCAATTGATTTCAGCACCAGTCAAATTGACATCTCTCAATGTCGCATTCGAAACATCACAGACAAAGGTATTAGTGGTGGAGAAGAATCTTCCCTTAATATTTGGGATTGTGAAATCAGCAAATGCACTATTGGCATTGCCTCAAAAGACTTGTCGATTGTAAATGTTAGCAAGACCAGCATAGAAGAATGTGAGTATGGATTTGTTGCTTTAAGAAAAAAGACTGAGTATGGACCAGCAAAGATTATAGCTAAATCAGTAAGCATCAAAAATTGTTCAATAAAACATCTGATTGAACATTCCTCGGAATTGATCCTAAATAAAAGAAGAATTGCAGGAACAGAGAAGAATGTAGCTGCACGTTTTTATTGAAAAAATTTCAAGTCACGAGGCTTCTTCATGGTTAATTTTGTGGTGTGACATCACTTGTATCTAAATATAATGTAGCTGGTCCAAGATATACCTCCTACCCTACTGTTCCTTATTGGGATGAAAAAGGAATAGCTATTGAGAATTGGAAAAATTCTGTGAAGCAATCCTTTGATGAGAGTAATGCCGAAGAAGGAATAAGTCTTTATATCCATTTGCCTTTTTGTGAAAATCTTTGCACTTTTTGTGGCTGCAATAAACGCATCACAAAGAATCATGATGTAGAACTCCCATACATCAAAGCATTGTTGAAAGAATGGCGCATGTATTTGGCACTTTTTGAAAAACAACCTAGCATTGCGGAATTGCACTTTGGTGGAGGAACACCCACCTTCTTTAGTCCTAAAAATCTAGATTACCTTCTTTCCAGTTTGTTTGAACATGCAAAAAAGGCTTCGCATCATGTATTTAGTTTCGAGGGTCATCCAAACAATACAAAAAAGGAACACCTTGAGGTCATGGCCAAGCATGGATTTAAACGTGCAAGCTATGGAGTACAAGATTTAGATCCAGTGGTACAAAAATCCATTAATCGCGTTCAGCCCTTTGAAAATGTTCTGCGTGTGCATGAAGAGAGCATCAATGCAGGTTACAATTCGATCAGTTTTGACTTAGTCTACGGTTTGCCACATCAACACCTCGACAGTGTAAAAAACACCATTGAAAGAATACGCACTTTGAAACCTGAGCGTATCGCATTCTACAGTTATGCACATGTACCTTGGATCAAAGGAAATGGGCAACGTGGTTTTGATGAAAATGATTTACCAAAAAGTGAAGAGAAAAGGGCCTTGTATGAATCTGGTTACCAATTACTGCTCGAAAGTGGATATAAAGAAATAGGCATGGACCATTTTGCGTTGCCACATGATGATTTGTATATTTCTATGCAAAACAAGCAGTTGCACAGGAACTTCATGGGTTATACTGCTTCAAAGACACAATTAATGGTGGGCTTAGGAGTCTCCAGTATTGGAGATAGTTGGTATGCATTCGCACAAAACGTAAAATCTGTTGAAGGCTATTATTCTAAATTAGAGCAAAATGAATTTCCAATTTTCAGAGGACACTTATTGAATGAAGAAGACCTGCTCATCCGAAAACACATCTTGAATTTGATGTGCCACTTTGAAACAGAATGGGACAATTCGTATTCTCAGAATAGTGTCTTGCAAGAGTCTAAGGATCGACTGTCTGAATTAGAAGCAGACGGTCTTGTTAATTTGCATCCAAATGGATTGACGGTGACTGAAGAAGGCAAGGCTTTTGTGCGCAATATTTGCATGGCTTTTGATTTAAGGTTGTTGAGAAACAAGCCATCTACTCAATTATTCTCTATGACTATATGATTGCAATTTTAGGTGGAGGTATCACAGGGCTCACCGTAGCACATCAGCTAAAAAAGCAAGGAAAAGAGTTTGTTCTTTTAGAGGGCAGTCCTGAATTGGGGGGCAATATCCAAAGTCATCGACACAAAGACGTTACTTTTGAATTGGGGCCAAATACGGTGCTGATGAACAAACCTGAAGTCAAACAAATGATTGAAGAACTGAACCTCAGTGATCAACTTATTTTTGCAAACAATGAAGCAAGCAAAAATCGTTTTGTTTTGAAGAACAACAAAATAGAAGCAATTCCTTCTTCCTTTTCTACTTTGTTCAGTAGTCGATTGTTTGGCCTGAACACTTTACTTAGTATCCTCAAAGAACCATTTATCCGTAAAAAGACCGATCAGCAAGAAGAAAGTCTCGCTACTTTTATTCGGAGACGTTTTAGCGACCAAATTCTCCATGACTTTGTAGAGCCCTTTGTTGGTGGAATCTATGCAGGTGACCCAGAAAAAATGAGTGTTTCCCATAGCATGAAAATGTTGGTAGAAGCTGAAGAAAGCAAGGGAAGTGTCCTTCAGGGCATGATTCATTTACTCAAAAAACGCAAAAAATCAAAAGGGTACTCTCAATTGCCAAAACAAAAAATCTTCACTTTTCCACAAGGATTACAGCAAATTGCAAAGGAAGTAGGAGAAAAAATTAAAGGTGCTTGTGTTTTAAATGCTACAGTAAAGCAAATCAAGGTGAATGCTAAAAATGGCTATACTCTAGAAATAGATCAATCTGGTAAAAAACGCACTTTAGATGTAGACCAAGTAGTTTCAACTGTTCCAGCACATGTTCTTTCTTCTCTTTTAGAAAAAGTAGACAACACTTTTTCTAAACGGTTGAACTCCATCAATTATGTTCCTGCTATTGTTACGCATTTGGTGTATCCAAAAATTAGACTTCGATTTTCTGAAAAGCCTTTTGGTATCCTCAGCAGAAAAAATGAGGAAGCACCTTTTCTTGGAATTTTGTTCAATCATTCATTTTTTCCACACCAATCTCCAAATGGGAAGTTGCTTTTAACTGTGATTTCAGGAGGTTACAAGCATCGCGATTTACTCGACATTCCTGAAGAGGCATTGATTAAAAAAATAACATCTTCAGTTGAGGAGCTATTGAAGATCAATTACGCTGTTGAGTATTTCCACATTAAAAAATGGAAAAAGGCCATACCTCAATATGAATTGGGCTATGGGAAGGTTAAAACGGCAATTCGAGACTTTGAAAAGACTCATTCAAATTTTCACATTGGAGGAAATTATTATGAAGGCATTTCTGTAAGTGATTGTATTGTTAGAGGGGTTCGAATAGCACAACTTCTAGAATAATGTTTTTTTACATCTCTAAATTTTTATTCTTCTTAATTCAGCCATTCACTTGGATTATTGGCTTACTTATTCTCGCAATCTTTCAGAGGAGAAAACGAGGAAGGTGGCTGATAAGCGCCACAATCATAGCATATCTTTTCTCAAGCCCCCTATTCTATGAGCCATTTGCTAAAGCGTGGGAATATCCTACAATTGATCCCACTGAGATCAAAGACACTTTTAAATTGGCAGTAGTCTTGGGAGGAATGGTCAGCTATGATGAAGTCAACCATTTAATCAGATTCAATAAAAACGCAGATCGAATTCTAGCAGTTTTACCTTTGTATTTCGACGGTCGTGTGAAAAATATTTTGATCGCAGGAGGCTCAGGCAGAATCTATCAAGACGAGAAGGAAGCTCAAATTCTTGCGGATTACCTTATCAAAATTGGCGTAGACTCATCAGATCTTCTCCTTGAACAACGCTCCAGAAATACTTATGAAAACGCATTGTACAGCAAGCAACTCATCGACAGTCTTCAAATTAGTGAAAAGGTGTTAGTATCTACTTCAGCAATGCACATGAGAAGGTCCTTGGCATGCTTTCAAAAGCAGAATGTAAGTGCTGTGCCATTTAGTGTAGACGAAGATGTGGTTGATGAACCGAATGCCTGGATCAGTAAATTGATTCCAAGCGCAGATGTGTTGGTTAAATGGTACCGATTAATTCACGAATGGGTCGGCATCAATATTTATAAAATGAAAGGATATTGTTGATTAAGCGCCAACTTTCATGAGATCAGCCATGGTTCTGCCAATCACTGCAGGTGATTCAACTACTTCGATGCCACATTCACGCATAATCTTCATTTTCGCCTCAGCAGTATCGTCTGAACCTCCAATTATTGCTCCTGCATGTCCCATCGTTCTCCCTGCAGGAGCTGTTTGACCAGCAATGAATCCAACAACAGGTTTTGTTCCGTTTTCTTTGATCCAATGTGCAGCATCAGCTTCCATTGAACCGCCAATCTCACCAATCATAATGATGCCATCTGTTTCATCGTCTTCCATCAATAATTGAACGGCATCTTTTGTTGTAGTGCCAATGATAGGATCGCCTCCAATACCAATACAAGTGGATTGCCCCATACCTGCTTTGGTCACTTGATCTACTGCTTCATAAGTTAAAGTGCCTGAACGAGAAACAATGCCAATTCTTCCTTTCTGATGAATGAATCCTGGCATGATGCCTACTTTGGCCTCTCCTGGAGTGATGACTCCAGGGCAATTCGGACCTACCATTCTTACATCTTTGTCTGCCAAATACTCTTTGACCGTAATCATATCTTTTGTTGGAATACCCTCCGTAATGCAAATGATCACACCAATTCCTGCATCTGCTGCCTCCATAATGGCATCTGCTGCAAAGGCTGGCGGAACAAATATCACGGAGACATCAGCGCCTGCTTCTTTCACTGCTTGCTCTACGGTATTAAAAACTGGTCGATCCAAATGTGTCTTTCCTCCTTTCCCTGGAGTTACTCCACCTACGACATTAGTGCCGTATTCAATCATTTGTTCTGCATGAAATGTTCCCTCACTGCCTGTAAATCCTTGGACCACTATTTTGGAATCTTTGTTGACCAGTACGCTCATTTTTTCATTTTTAAATTGGATCTCAAAATTATCGTTTTACTTAGATGAAAACAATTTTTACCGTCCTTATTTATTTTGGGATGAAAGCCAACCATTACTAAAAATCAAGTGTAAGCTGACCCATTGTATGAACTTCCTCTTTTATGTCTAAATTGCTTACTGAAATTCCCAATAACCTTACCGCTTTTTCATCTAGATTTACCTTTTGCAAGATGTCTTCTGCAGCTTCCCAGAAAAGCTGTTTTGAATCTGTGTATTCACTAAGTGTCTTTGAACGCACTTTCTGACTAAAATCACTGAATTTAAACTTTACATTGACAGTTTTAGCTGATCGTTCTATTCGTTTCAAACTTGCAGAAACCTTTTCAACCATTGCATATAAATAGTGCATCATTTGCTCTACTTCCAATATATCTTTTTCGAAGGTCTCTTCAGTTCCTATTGATTTTCGAACTCTATTGGGCGTTACTGCACGATGATCATTGGCCTGCACGATGTCATAGTAATGCTTGCCTTGTTTTCCAAAATTCTTTATTAAATAGGTTCGATCTTTTTGAATGAGTTCAGTTCCAGAAAATATCCCTAACTGTCGCATTCGAGCCGCTGTTACTTTTCCTATGCCATGAAATTTTTCAATGGGCAACTGCTTAATGAATGGAATCGCTTGTTCAGGCAGAATAACACTTAGTCCATCCGGCTTGTGTATGTCTGATGCAGTTTTGGCCAAAAATTTATTAAAGGAAACTCCGGCTGATGCGGTAAGACCAATTTCACTTTTTATTTGTTGTCGGATGAGCATGGCAATTTTAATGGCAGATTTACATTGTTTTTTATTATAAGTTACATCCAAGTAAGCTTCATCCAATGACAAGGGTTCCACCAAATCTGTATATAAACTGAAGATTTCCATTATGTTGGCAGATACCTCTTTATACCTACTGAATCGTGGGCGAACAAAAATCAAATCTGGACATCTCCTTTTGGCAATTCTAGATGCAAGAGCAGAATGAACCTTGAATTTTCGAGCTTCATAACTAGCAGCAGCAACGACTCCACGATCTGCATTCCCCCCAACTGCAAGAGGTTTGCCTCGATACTCTGGATGGTCTAATTGCTCCACTGAAGCGTAAAATGCATCCATGTCAATGTGTATAATCTTCCGGAAGCTTTCCTCCTTTTCCAATCAGTAAATCTTAGCTTTTAACAAATATTGGTATTTCCACCCAGAAAAAATAAATGTATCTACATACATTTACGTTTAAAAAATAAACTAATGAAAAGAATTGCAAGCTTTCTATTTTCCGGAATGTTGACTTTAAGTGTATTTGCGGGCGGTGGCGAAAAAACAACGTATAAAATCCAAAATAAACTGAGCTCTGTTGAATGGATTGGTCAAAAAATTACTGGAAGCCATGAAGGCACTATCATGATTAAAGAGGGTGCAATAATGGTAGAAGAAGGAAAATTAGTGGAAGCGGCTATCGCCATTGACATGAATACCATTTCGGTCACTGACATAAAGGATGAAAAACAACGCGCTAAACTAAGAGGGCATTTGACTTCAGATGACTTCTTTGGGGTTGAGAAGTATCCCTTCTCGAAATTTGTGGTAGTGGATGCAGAGTCATTGGGAGAGGATCAATATCAAATTACAGGAAAATTAGAAATCAAGGGAACCCAAGATGGCATTCAGTTTCCAGCTATTGTAAAGATAGAAGGCAACAATATGGTGATTGTTGGAGAGGTTGAGATTGATCGAACTAAGTTTGGAATCAAATACGGATCGGGTTCTTTCTTTGATGATTTAGGAGATCGCGCCATTTATGATAATTTCAAAATAAAATTCAAGATTTCTGCCTCGATGTAAGGAATAAGAATAATAAAAAAAGAGCCTCTAAAACTAATTTAGAGGTTTTTTAATGCTCTATTTTTTCGAATTTTCGAATTATCAATCTTACTCCCCGATCAAAATTGAGGTAATTGTAAGACCAATTAAAAAAGGTTATGACCTTATTTCTAAATCCAACTAGCGCAATTAGGTGAATAAACATCCAAACAAACCAAGCAAAAAGGCCATGCAGTTTGAGTTTACCAAGATCTGCCACAGCTTTGTTCCTTCCAATGGTTGCCATTGAACCCAAATTTTTGTATTCAAATTCTTTCTGTGTCTTATTTTGTGCTTTAGAAATTAAATTCAACCCTAAGTTTTTCCCTTGTTGAATCGCCACTTGCGCCAACATAGGTAAACCACTAGGGAATTCTTTGCCCTTCTGCAAAGCTACATCTCCGATGGCAAAAACATCTTCGATTCCTTCAAGGGCATTGTATGCATTCACTTTATAACGGCCTCTAAAAATTTCGGACCCATCTATCCCTTCTACAAGATTTCCTTTTACTCCTGCAGCCCATATTAATGTTCTTGATGCCAAAGGTTTTGCCTTTTTAAAATGTATAGTTTCTCCGTTATAAGATTCTACAGATTGCCCCATCCATAGTGTCACTCCCATTCTTTCCAAGTATTCAAAAGCCTTGGCAGATGCCTTATCAGACATTGGCGGCAGCACCTCTTCAGCCATTTCTATCAAGTGAATTGACATTCTTCGAATGTCTAAATCTGGATAATCGGAGGGCAATACATGTTTTTTTAGTTCCGCCAATGCTCCTGCAAGCTCAACGCCAGTTGGCCCCGCTCCAACAATAGCAAAGCTCATTATTGCCTCTTGTTCCTTCTGTGTTTCTGATAGCAAAGCCTTTTCAAAATTTTGAAGCATTAAGCTTCTTAGATTAAGCGCCTCTGCAACACTTTTCATTGGCATTGCATGTTTAGCAACATCTTGCATTCCAAAATAATTTGTCTTGCTTCCTGTAGCAATGACCAAGTAGTCATACTCCAATTCACCTATATTGGTGGAGACAATCTTTGTTTCCGTGTTTACTTTTTGCACCTCTGCCATGCGAAAAATCAAGTTAGCCTGATGCTTAAATATTTTCCGAAGGGGGTAAGCAATTGAATCAGGCTCCAAACCTGCTGTAGCTACCTGATACAATAATGGTTGAAAAGTGTGGTAATTGTTTTGATCGAGCATCACCAATTGGAACCGTTTATCCTTCAATGTTCTTGCAAGTTGCAAACCACCGAAACCTCCTCCGATAATTACTAAACGTGGATAATTGGATTCTGGAATATTCATTTCCTCATGATTATGTTAATTTGCGTTCAAAATTACATCCAATCAAGCGAGAACATTCTCATTGAATAGATGTTATTTTTGCTATTATATGGACATTAAATTTAAAAAAGGTGTAGATTTCTTGAAGGCCGCAGAATATTCAAAAGCCTTGGCTATTTTCAATGGACTAATTGTAGAAGAACCGAACAACGCTCACTACTACAGCGAGCGTGGAGTAGCTTATTTCCACATGTCGTCAAAACGCCTTTCTCTAGAAGATATGGACAAGGCCATTGAATTGGAACCTTCTAAAAGTTATCGCTATTCTAGTCGTGCATATATACGTGGTCATTATGGAATGTTAGAAGAGGCTATCCAAGATTATGAGAAGGCCATTAAGCTGGATCCCGACGATGCGGTGGCGCACAATAATTTAGGATTGCTGTTGGAACAAAGAGGTTATAAGAAATATGCCAATGTATCCTTCAAAAAAGCAGATGAATTGGCAGGAATTTCAGGAAAAAAAGGCAGAACCGACATTGGGGTTCGTGGTGAAGAGATTGAGTTTAAAAATCTGCAAAAAGAGATCGATGAAGAAAAAGAAACACAAAGTCTTGGGGGTGAAATAAAAAAGCTCTTCACCAAGGAGGGAAGAGCTTCTTTTTTTCAATTTCTAAAGTCTGGATTTAAACTAGGCGAAAAAGAGGGCTAGCCTATTAAAACGGCAAATCATCCTCGTCGTCATCGACACTTAAATCAGCTGTATTCAATGTGTGTGGGGGCTCTTCAGAGGGAGGAGGAGCTTCACCATTGCTTCCTATAGAACCAACCGTCTCTATTTTCCATGCATCGATGTTATGGTACCATTTCCCGTTGTATTCCCTCGAGGAAATATTAAAATACACTTCTACTTCTTGGCCATTTTCAAGTCCATTGAGCATAGCGATTTTTTCTTCTCCAAATAAACTAAAACACACCATTGGATTAAACTGTGCCGCAGTATCAATCACAAATGATTGCTTCTTCCAGTCTTTACCAGCTTTACTTGTCCCACTTTCTACATTTAAAATTTGGGATACTTTTCCTTTAATTGATAAACTCATATTAATTGTTGTCTATGATTTCTATTGATTTTATTTTATCCCCCACTTGAATCTGATCGATGACTTCCAATCCTTCTACCACCTTACCGAAACAAGTATGGTTGCGATCTAAATGAGCAGTATTGGTTCTGCTGTGGCAAATAAAAAACTGAGATCCACCGGTATTTCTTCCAGCATGAGCCATGGATAAAACACCTTTGTCGTGGTACTGATTTTCTCCATCCAGTTCACAATCTATGCTGTAACCAGGTCCACCAGCCCCAGATCCGTCTGGACAGCCTCCCTGAATTACAAAATCAGGAATCACACGATGGAAATTAAGCCCGTCATAATATCCTTCTTTGGATAACTTTACAAAGTTGTCTACCGTTATGGGAGCATCTTTTTCGTAAAAATCGATGAGCATTTCTCCCTTTTCTGTGGTCATTTTTGCTTGCATTCTTCTTAATTTTTTAGCTGATAAAATTAATCAATCCTTTGTGATAGTCATTTGAGAATTAAGAAATTCAACAAGTTTTTCAACTGCTTTACCACGATGACCTATTTTGTTTTTTAATTCCAAGTCCATTTCTGCAAATGTCTCTTCGTAACCTTTTGGTTTAAATATTGGATCATAACCAAACCCTTCTTCTCCACTTTGTGTGTAAGTGATTTCGCCTTCACAAATGCCTTCAAAAAAATGTTTTTCTCCCTCAATTATTAGAGAAATTATTGTCCTAAACCTTGCCTTGCGGTTAGTATAACTCTCCATGTTTTTCAGCAACTTGTCTATATTGTCTTGAAAAGATTTAGCTTGACCTGCATAGCGAGCTGAATAAACACCTGGAGCACCATTTAACGCCTCTACTTCTAAACCCGTATCATCTGCAAACACATTTAACCCATACTTTTCCCAAATAAAATTCGATTTCTGAAGTGCATTTCCCTCTAAAGTATCTTGTGTTTCTTCAAGATCTTCATGATGATTTAATGCTTCTAAAGTCGAAATTTTGAATTCCTTTTTTAATTGGCATTGAATTTCATGAACTTTGTTTTTATTTTGAGTGGCAAAGATGAGTTGCATTAGAATTTATTTTTAAGTGGAGATACCCTTTAACAAGCCTTTTTTAACAGGCAAAGAAACTGATTATATAAATGAAGCAGTAGCCTCCTTGAAATTATCTGGCAATGGTAAATTCACGCAAAGATGTCAGCAATTTTTTGAAGAAAAATACCAAATCAAGAAGGCTTTATTGACGAACTCATGCACTGCGGCCTTGGAAATGGCTGCAATCTTAATTGACATTAAAGAAGGGGATGAAGTTATTATGCCATCCTACACTTTTGTTTCGACAGCCAATGCGTTTATTCTTAGAGGTGCCACAATTCGTTTTTGCGATAGCAGGGATGATCGCCCAGGAATGAATGAGGAAACCATTGAATCGTTAATAACTAAAAAAACAAAAGCCATCGTTCCAGTGCATTATGCAGGCGTGGCCTGTGACATGGAGAGAATCATGCAGATTGCCAATAAACACCAACTCATTGTGATTGAAGATGCAGCTCAAGCAATTGAGAGTTATTGTACTTTTTCAAGTGGAGAAAAACGAGCATTAGGAAGCATTGGGCATTTAGCAGCATTCTCTTTCCATGAAACGAAAAACATCATCTCTGGAGAAGGTGGCCTATTGGCCATAAATGATGATTCATTTATTGAACGATCAGAGATTATTTGGGAAAAAGGCACCAATCGTTCCGCATTTTTTCGGGGAGAAGTTGATAAATATGGATGGGTAGACATCGGATCTTCCTTCTTGCCCTCTGAGGTAACTGCTGCATTTTTGTGGGCTCAGCTTGAAAATATTCAAAGCATTCAACAACGAAGAAAAAACATTTGGAACCAATACAACAATCAGCTCAAACATGCATCTTTTTCAAAACCGAACATCCCAGATTTTTCTACAAACAATGCGCATATGTTCTACATCGTTTTTGACGATGCGAAAAGAAGAACAAAAACCATAGACTTTCTTAAAGAGCAAAACATTTCAGCCGTTTTTCACTACATTTCATTGCACTCAAGTCGTTTTTTTAGAAATAAACACGATGGCAGAGTTTTATCAAATGCTGATCGCTATACATCGCAATTGCTTCGGTTGCCATTTTTTTTCGAACTGACTGATTTGCAAATTGAAAACATTTGCAATTTGATGAACCAAATGGACTAGGCATTCCCCGCAAAACGATTTTCAGAAAAATCAAAATAAATCACTTTTTTAAAGCTTATTTTTGATAAAACGTATCCATAAAATGAAACTTTCAGTTGTTACGCCCATCTACAATGATGCTTATTTGGCGAAAGATTTTGTTGAGGAATTAAGTCGAATTACCTTTAAAGAGGTGGAGCTCTTTGAGATCATTTTCGTGGATGACGGAAGCAGCATCAACGATTTATCTCTAAAGAATTTAGCAGACAATTACCCTTTTGTGAAGGTGTTGTATTTATCACGAAATTTTGGCCAGCACATCGCATTGTCAGCAGCATATCAAGCTTCCAGTGGTGATTTGACATGCATGATCAATGTTGATCAACAAGATCCCCCTAAAGAAATTCAAAAATTGATCAGCTACCTTCTCAACAATGAATTGGACATTGTTTACGGTTTAAGGAAAAAAAGAAAAGAAAGTCTATTTAAAAACATCAGTTCGAAAGGATTCAACCTATTGCTGAACAAACTTACTGGAGACAATACTCCTTTAAATGTAGCCACTGTAAGGGTGATGAACAGAAACTTCCTTGAGGCTTACAACAGCTTAACTGAAAAATCGAGATATATCCCAGGACTCGAAAGCTGGCTTGGATTTGAGAAAGGTTATGTTCCAATTGAACAACAATCTCGCATAGATACCAAGAGCTCTTATAATTTTAGCAAAAGACTAAATATGGCTTTATCTTCAATAGTTTCTTTCTCTGACCTCCCATTAAAATGGTCCGCGCTCGGAGGGATGATATTGAGCTTAGTGGGTTTTTTAATTTTGATTGTACTTACTGTCATGAAGCTCTTCTTTATTGATTTTCAACCTGGCTACGTTTCCACTGTAGCATTGGTAATCTTTATTGGCGGCATACAAATATTTGTAGTGGGACTGGCCTCTATTTACATTGGAAGAATATTGAAAGAGGTTCAAAATAGACCCTTATATCTTATTAAAAAGAAATTGAATGTTTGATAAAGAGAAGTTTGTTCGTGAAATAGAAACTCAAGGGTACAGCATTGTGAGAAATGCTTTACCTTCAGAATACATAGCACAGGCAAAGATGAAGTTAGAAGAAGCCATCAAAGCCGAAGTAGAATATCATGGAGACAATGACTACAGCGATTATGGCATGGTATTGCTCTGTTCGCTTTACGACAAGATTTTTACTGAGCTGTTTGATCTACCATTAGTAACACAGCCACTCGAATCAGTATTGGGAGAAGGATGCACTGTATATGCCTATACCTCCTCATCAATGCCTCCAAGCACAAGCAATTACAGCAAGAGGGTTCATGTGGATTGCCCACGCATCATCCCAAACTATGTGACCAATATGGGAGCTACCATTCTATTGGATGATTTTACGGAGAAAAATGGAGCTACTTGGTTTCTGCCGAATTCTCAAGAAAGAGCTGAACCACCATCAAAAGAGGAGTTTTTCAATACTGCGAAAAGACTGATTGAGAAAGCAGGTACAATATGGTTCTTTAATGCACGAATTTGGCATGCAGGAGGTCAAAACAGAACAGCTCAATGGAGACATGCACTGACGATCAATGTTGTTCGACCTTGGATGAAGCAGCGCATAGACATTCCTAGAGCAATGGCGAATATGGATTTGTCACAATTGTCTGAAAAGAGTAAACAAAAACTGGGGTTCTATGCACAAGTTCCCGCAAATTATGATGAATATTACGTTCCATTTGAAGAGCGAAAATTCAAGCAAAAAACTGAATAATGAACACTGATCAATACCAGGAGGCCATAAAGGCAAACATAGCCGTTCATTCTGCAATGGCTGATGATTACAACACAGTCGAACCACACTTCAGAGAGGAAAGTGTTTTACGAGTTGCTGCAATTATTGATGAAATCGAAAAAAGCAATTCCATCAACAAGGTATTGGACCTTGGATGTGGGACGGGCTTTATGATCAATATACTCAGAGATCGTGCTGAAGAAATAACAGGTGTAGATGTGACCCAAGCCATGCTTGACAAGGTAGATCAAAGCGGCAAAGCAAAGATTACCTTAATCAATGGAGATACTGCTGCTGTTCGTTTGGAAGACAATTACTATGATTTGGCTACTGCCTATACTTTTTTGGACCATCTATACGACATGACACCTACCTTTAAAAATTGTTATAAGTCGCTCAAAGATGGTGGTTTATTCTATGCTGACTTAAGCCCCAATGCTTATTTCTGGGATGAAATAAAGAAATTGGTAAAGACTGATGAAGAATTCGATGAAATCGTTCAAAGAGAAATCAAGGCTGTTACTGCAAAAGATGAAGAGATCGAAGCTGAGTTTGGCGTAAACAAAGAAACATTTAAGCAAGCCGAACATCAAAAGCATATTGAAGGAGGTTTAAGAGAAGAAAAGCTTAAACAAGAGTTAGAAAATGTAGGTTTTAAGAACATTCGATTCATCTATCATTGGTATGTTGGTCAAGCGCAATTGGTGAATGATGAATCTATGGAACGAGAAGAGCGTCTGAAACATGCAAATAGCATGCATCACTACCTCACAAAATCATTGCCCTTATCAAGACATTTATTTAAGTATGTCGGATTTATCGCCGAAAAATAAACGCATTGCCTTTGTTGGTGACGGTGCTCTAGCGGAGCAGTTTAAAGTTTTCCTTAAACTTTCTGCTGATGACTATGTGGTCTTTGATGATCATTCAGTAAAATCAAAGTCAAATGCCTTTCCATTTGATGATTTCCCAAAATATGCAACTAAGTTTTATTGGATCATTGCGTTAGGCTACAAACACCTGAGGAAGAAACAAGTTATTTTTGAAAAGCTAAAGCACTTAAATGGACAATTTTTAAAATTTGTTCATCCCTCTTCGTTTTATTCTCCACTTTCTTGCTTCAACGATGGCGTTTTTATTTATCCACTTTGCAACATAGACATGAGGGTATCAATTGGTGCCCAAACCCTTTTAAACAATAGTGTGATAATTTCTCATGATTCCACAATTGGTGAAGTTTGCTTTATAAGCCCTGGAGTAGTCATCTCCGGAAATGTGACAGTAGGAAATCGCACTTTTATTGGTGCAGGTAGTGTGGTAGCAAACAATGTAACCATTGGTGATAACGTGATCATTGGTACCAATACTTCGGTCACAAAAGACATCCCATCAAATTCCTATGTTATAGGGAATCCCATGCGCTACGTGAAGAAAATAGAATTAAGTTAGATGACGAAAGTTGTAGTTCTTCAATCGAATTACATCCCTTGGAAAGGTTATTTCGAGCTTATCCATGAAGCAGATATATTTTGTTTTTATGATGAAGTTCAATACACCAAAAATGACTGGAGAAATCGAAATCAATTGCTGAATCCTCACGGTAAATTTTGGTTGACAATTCCGATCAATAAGGAGGCTGTTAAGCTCACAATATCTCAAGTAGAGCTTCCCAAAGAAAATTGGCGAAAGAAGCATTTTCGAACCATTGAGCAAACTTATAGCCACGCACCTTTTAAGAAAAAAGTGTTGGATTTGCTTTATCCATTTTATCATGACAAAACGCTTGTAAAATTGTCTGAATTCAATCAGCAGCTGACTGAAAAATTAGCCTGGTATATGGGTATAAAAACAGAACTAGTCAATTCGGCAAATTATGCTTTAGAGGGCGATCGTATCTCTAGATTAATTTGTTTACTTAAACAATTGGAGGCTACAGCATATCTCTCGGGGCCTTCAGCCAAAAACTATCTTGAGAACGGTGAGTCGGCATTCAAAAAGGCCAACATTGATTTGATTTACAAATGTTATGGTCCATACATGCCGTATAGGAAAATGACAGATCCTTCCTATGAATTCATCAGCATCATTGATTTATTGATGCATGTAAATCAGGAAGATTGCTTAAAATATATCTGTTCAATTCGCTGACAATTAAAGGACGATGATACGATGTCGATCAAATTCTTTTTGTGGATCTATAATGGAGATGACTCTTAAATCGTCAATCCAGTAAGGAAGTGGCAATTCTTTTTCGAAAATCAATACATTGATGTTATGAAGCTCAATAAACCCAGCGATGGCTTTTTCAAAAGAAGCATCGTAAAAATTAGTAGGGTTTAACCCTTGTTCCATACAATATTGACTAAAGGGTGCCCTACTAATGAGGTTGACAGCATTTTGTTTCACCGAAGTTCGCTGAAGAAACATGTCTGAGTGTGTAGGGAGAATACATTCCGCATCAAGATTTAAATTTAAATAGCCTACTCCATAAGTCAAGTATGGTATTGTCCTGATCCAATGAGTTTCTTCGGTATAGTTTTTAAAGAATAAGGCATTTACAGGCCGATCATTCACTGCCAAATTGAGTTCCTTGTTGAAAGAAACACTTGTATAAAATTCTGATCTTGGTTGTGTAAAGATGGCATATCCCTTACTTAAAGTATAGCTAAATAGACCTATTAAGAGCACACATGCAAACAATACCTTTTGACCCAACAAAATGTAGTTTCTATAAAAATAAATGCTGTAATAGAAACACAAAGCTATAAAGGTGACAATCGATATGTTGAAGAACTGCATTCCTTCATAATGGTTGAACATAAAAGAATTGACAACATGACCTATGGTAAACATGATCGACACAAATACCAATTCCAGCGGAATTTTTTTTTCTCTATAATAATGAACTCCTAACAGCATCACAGAAAAAAGAACCAATGGTAGTTTTTTAATGACGCCTGAGTAGCCAATAAATCGTTGAACAACCCCATTGATATATTGCTTCATGGTAGTATTCTCCATAAAGGTATAAAGTACACTATTGTCTGATTTTTCTCCAAATACTACCAAAAAATATAGGCTAAAGCTGAAATAAATGATCAAGAGAGGAGATTGTATCAGCTGTTTCCAAGCTTTCTTATCCCTGCCCTTTTTCGCTATGAACAATATTGCCGAAGTCGAGGACACCAAAATAAAAATTAAAGGATTGAACATTAATGACAAAAAGCTCATTCCAACCAAAATCTTACCTAAAGGCCATTTGTCCTTTAATTTTAAAATCAACAAGATGAAAAATACAAAGCAAGATTTTGGATAATGTACAATGGACAGTCTTCTAAAGGCAGACAATTCAGTCCATTCACTCCCTACAATATGCAAAGCCAAAAAGGCCGCAACAATTAAAACAAAGCGATTGCCTTGTGCATTGCTAAGATAAAAAATACTATACGCCGCTGCAGAATAAATTAGTGGAAGAAAGAAAAACAAATATCCTACAAGTGGAGGTATATTGAGAAGAAAAACTGGACCAAGCAGGTACAAGTCAAAATAATGATACAGATTGGTATATGTGCTTATACCATAGTGATTAAGATAAGCAAGAGAAGATTCTATGCCTCCCTTGAAAATGTTGCGCGCTGCACTGGTGTAAAATTGATAATCGCCAAATCCGCTATTAACAATTTCATTGGAAAAGTAGGATTGACGGTACAACTCAATGAATAAGACTGGGATAAAAAACAGCATGAAGAATGCTGTATTTTTCAGTGGCCTGTATATGTCATATGAAAGTGTTTTTAGGCTAGGTTTAAACAACAATAAAATGCACAATAAAGAAGGTGTGAAAACACTATATCCTCTAGTCACAATAATGGCAAGGACAGAAACCCAGGTAGATAACCCTATAAAAAATTGCAGAGCTGGATTGCTCGATGTTTTTGAACAGATGAGTTGTCCAATCCAAAAAGAACCTAAAACAATGAGAAAACTCATCGCCAATATCTTCACAATTGGCATAATGCCTACTACCTCAACCATCTAATGTTTAAAAAACTTGATAAGTTTGGTTCTTCCTTTGAATGAAAAAACATAAAAATACAAGCCATTTTTGAGGCTGCTCACATTAATTTGAGATGTATAATAGCCTTCTTTTCCCTCAAGGCTGATTGGCAATATAGATTCTCTGCCTAAAGCATCGAATATTTTCATTCCTACCTTACCTTCCGCAGGCAGTACGTATTCTATGTTCAACATTTCATTCACAGGGTTTGGGTAGGCGTTCAATCTAAACTCATCATTAAATCCTTTGGCACACAATTCATTGTTCAATGGATCTCTATCTTTATCATTGTTGGCCAAGCCAATTCTTACACAAACAAAATCAACTCTTCGCCCCTGATCTTCAAGAAACCTACTTTGAAAGGTATAGGATTGTTGATTCCCGTTAAACAAGGGACCCAAAAAAGTTTCCTTCAATTCAAACTCATTGTTAAGATCTGCGATCAATTCCAAGGTATTCAAAGTATTTGAACCTGTATTTAAAATCCTCACTGTAATTTCAACACTTCCATCCTCTTGCTCGTTTAAGAATAAATTTTCAAGAGCAGCATCTATCATTTTGGGCAACACGTTTACCTCTTGGGTGACAGAGTCTACACATCCTTTCTCGGATGTTGTCAGGAGTTGTAGCTGAAAAGACCCTGTGTCTGTATAAGTGTAATTTGGTGTTTCTTGGGATGATGTATCTCCGTTCCCAAAATTCCAACGATATTCACTCGCCCCTAAGGAATTGTTTTTAAGGAACAGCTTAAAAGGAATGCCAGTATTGTTATTCAAGACGGTAAACTGTGCTGATGGATTTTCATTGATTTGTATTGAATATTGATTGGTATCAACGCAAGAATTTATTGTGCGAACTATATGCTTGAGTTCAAAAATTCCTGCAGAATCACTTATAAACTGAGGATTGATTTTTTTTATAGTATCTCCTTTGAATATATAAGTGTAACTAAGCAGGGAGTCAGCGCTAGTGCTTCTATCATCAACTATAAAAGGTATTCCCTTACAGTAATTCTCCAATAAAATATCTGCAGTAGGTTTCTCAAATATAGAAATTGTGTCACGCAACACATTTTGGCAAGAACTATCTGTACGCAACCTCAATATCACTTGTTTTTCTCCAGCATTTAAGAATTTGATTCTTGGCTGTTGAACATTCAATTGTTGATTATTAATTACCCATAAATAACCATCTATGTTTCCTCTTGCTAAGGTTGATGTGCTTATAAACTCAATAGAATCACTCAGACAATTTCCTAAAGCATTGTATGAAATCTCAGGAAGTGGATTTATGAATTTTGATTGAACCAAAGTGTCTTTACATCCTTGATTCGACTCAACTATCAATTCCACAAAATAAGTTCCGAAGGTATCGAATACATGCCTTGGATCTTCTTCGAAAGATTTATTGGCTGGGCTCAAAGTATCGCCAAACTGCCAAGCATAAGAAACGATGCTACCTCGGTCAATGTTGCTCTGATCTCTAAATTGAATTGCATCACGTACACATGATTTTTGGGAGGTAAATCCAGCTTTAGGCTTCGCCTTAATTGTAAAACTGAAGGAAGTATCATGGATGCATTTTTTATCCGTAGTTACCTGAAGATCCACAGTATAACGCTTATCTTCTAAATAAGTATGCTTTGGATTCTCGACAGTATCCGCAGTGCCATCGCCAAAGTTCCATACCCACTTTACAATAGTATCTCCAACTTTTACACTACTACTATCATTAAATATGACTTCGTCTTTAAAACACAAATTTTCAAACGTAAAGTTTGTTTTAGGAGGATCTCCTTTAATTAAAATTTCGATCGTGTCGCTATTCGTACACATTTGATTCTTAAAAACTACGCTATATGTTCCAGAAGAATCTATTTCTATAGAAGGACTTGAGCTGCCATTGGACCAATTGTAATTTTTAATTCCTGCATTCTTATTCAGGGCTATGCGAGCTCCACGACAAATTGAAGTATCATTTCCCAAATTAATGGACAAAAGTGAAGAGTCAAAACTCAGTTGAATGGTATGAGATTGATAGGCACAACCATTGGTATCTGTGATTTGAACAGAATATTCTCCGGGCAGAGAAAAGGTTTCCGAAGAATCTTTTTCTCCGTTGTTCCAAATAAAGGAATAGTCTTTAATTGACAATTTGGTGTCCCATATCAATGAATCACCGGGACATAGCATTACATTTTCTTGATGCCTAATCGGCAAGCGCACTTTTATATTATCTACATATTTACAACCAATATCATTGGTCACAGTTAAAGTATATTGTTGACCAGGTAAAAGTCTGGTATGTGATGTGGTATCCCCATTGCTCCATTGATAACGAATAAATGAAGTATCCGCCTGAAACAATGTGTCACAAAACCCATAGTTGAGCAAGAGATCTTTTCCTAATGACAAATCACTTCTATATTTTTTACAGAAATACGACTTCACGATGTTTCGACTAGAATCGGAAATCGGAGATTCAAATCCAATAATGTCTGCTATACCTCCATTCCAATGTCGATTCGAAATAAGAAAATCACTCCCGAAATAAATTCCACTGCCAATGGGAAATGAAGAATTGCGTTTACCAAAGACCCATTTGTAAGAAGCTAGGGGAGCAAATTCTTTTGTATTCTGTCCATTAATGAAAATTGAATCTCCAAAAACTTGAGAATTCCCAAATATACTTGAAGATCCACCAGCAGCTCTAAAAATGGTTCCTCCTACCCTTCCTGTTATCAGTCCTTTTAAGGCATCAAAAGTTTGTCCTCCCTCATAATTTGCAATTGTGTATAATTCTGCCAAGTTAAATTGTGAACTAACTGACAAATAATCATCAGTGCCATCAAATTTAATAGCGGAGTTTCCATTCAACTCAACTATATCCTTTTGAACAGTAGGCATTGAATTCGCTGAACTTTGTACTGCACTTAATGAAGTATCTGCAAGATTATTCCATTTACTGATTGTAGACTGTGCATTAATTTGAAGGCCTGTATCTGTTAAAAAGAGAAGATTTAAATATGGCAACGACATCAAATTAGAAACTGTAAATGAAATTTTAACAGAGCTAGCAACGATTGTATGATTGTGAATGGCTTCTACTTTCCAATAATACTTTTGATTGGTTATAAGGGTCACCGTATCCACAGTGGATTGAACTGTATCTTTAACGTCCACCATTAAAAAGCTTGAATCCTTGGCAATACATACGACATAGCTTAAAGTCTGATTAGGATCTGGGAAAGCATTCCAACTTAAAGTGACTCTTTCATCGAATATCACACTTTCATCTTTTGGAGAAACTATTGTTATCCCATTTTGTGACTTATTTGAACGTATCACTTCTGGTCTTGGTCGAATCCGTAAAGATTTTGTGATAGAGTCTGTGCAACTCTTGTCTGATTCAACAATTAACTTTACGTCATATTTTCCGGTATCTTGGTAGTAATGTGATGGATTTTGGACAAAGGAAGAACTGTCATCTCCAAACATCCAATGCCATTTATTGACGGTATCAGTCCCAAAAACAACTGTTTTGTCACTAAATCGAGTGGTGTCTCCCAAGAATTTACCATCAAAACTAAATTTAACTGCAGGATTCTTGCCTTTTACATTGGCACGTATGGTGTCAGTTGCAGTACAGAACAAATTAGCAAATTGAAGAATGTAGATGCCTGAGGTATCAATAGAAATTTGTGGGAGTGTTGACCCCGTGTTCCAAATGTAGGATTGAATGGAAGTATCTCCATTTATAAGTCCAATGAAACTGCCTTCACACAAGGCAGTATCTTTCCCAAGACTATAATCAATAATTGAACTATCAACTCCAATCGAAATGGTGTCGGAAAAGTAACTACAGTTATTGGTATCAATCACCTCGAGGTGATAGTCTCCAGCAGTTGTTATTATCAGCAATGAATCAGTAGTCAAATCATTCCATCTAAATGTAAAGTCATTTTTGTTTAAGAAAGTATTCCAAACAAGTGAATCTCCTGGGCAGATTTGAACATCAGAAAACACAGGCAGTGGAAGTCTAGCATGAATTTCATCGGAGTAACTGCATCCAAAGTCATTGGTTACCGTTAAACCAACTGATTTTCCGGGTCTTAATAAGGTTGTCGAAGTTGTATCTCCATTGCTCCATAGGTAGTTAACATAATTGGTGTCTGCTCTGATTAGAGTATCACAAAACCCATATGGAGTCACTATGTCTTTTCCAAGAGAAAGCGGCTGTCTATATTTTTGGCAATAATATGCAACAACTATTTTATGCAAAGAGTCATTCAGTGGTGCTGAGAACCCCATTACATCTCCTATATGGCCGTCCCAATATCTGTTAGAAACCTTAAAATCACTACCAAACAATAGACCGTTTGTGATTGGAAAAACGGTGTTTCTTCGTCCAAATAATAATTTGTAATCTTTTAGTGGAGCAAAATCGTTTGATAAAACCCGATTGATGTATATAGAATTAGGAAAGACTTGCGAAGTTCCAAACGTAGTAGAGGCGGGTGCACCTCTGAAAATAACTCCGCCTATTCTACCTGTAATCAACCCTTTTAGGGCATTAAATGTAGCACCGCCTTCCCAATTTGAGAGGGTATACAATTCAGCTAAATTCACGGATTGAATCACAGATAAATGGTCGTCATTACCATCAAACCTTAAAATACTGCTTCCGTTTATTAATGAATCATTGAAAATTAACTTGGGACGGAGACTGTCAACTGACTGGACAGCACTTCGGCTAGTGTCTGCGAGATTTATCCAACGACTCACTTTATTGTTGCTGTTTAAGATTAGTCCTGTATCTGTTAAAAAAAGTAAGTTTAGATTAGGAAGTTTAAATACATCTGTATAGGTGAATTTATTCCGCATAGAAGTTACCACCTTCCGTCCTTTCTCCATTAAACTAACTGTCCAATAATAGACCCCAGCTGTTGAAATCGTGATGGAATCACTATGATTCACAGTCGTAGTCATGAAAAGGGCAGAACTGGCAGTGCTGTCAGCAAATATTTCAAGTTTATAATTGGAGCTTGGTGTTTCCTGTAGGCTCGAATTCCATTCGAAAACAACCGTACTGTCAAAAAGCACGGTTTCTTCCTGAGGTAAGATAGGATAGATGGTGTTTTGAGCAGTTACACTTAACCCTAAACAAATCAAAGTGCCAAAGACAATTAATGTGCAATGTATAAACTCTAGAAACCTTGAATTCATTATCATTATTTCAAAGTTAATTATTAAAACTGTTAAACTTAGATGGAACGAAATCGTTTAATTGAATAATTGATAAAACGTAATATTGGTGTTTAAACAGCATCGTGGGTACTGACTTACTAAAAAATTCCGTTGTCTATACAATCATTGGTTTTCTACCACTGTCCTTTGCTTTCATATTTACGCCGATTTATTTCAAGTACATGAATGAAGGCGAGTACGGAATGCTCAGTCTATTCGTGCTTTATTCAGGAGTGATTGCAAAGATCTACGATTTAGGTATCAGCCAAGCCTTCATTTATTTATACTGGGACGTATACAAAGAGAAGGAAAAGCTAAAGACTTTAATGTCAAACACACTTGGTCTGCTAATTATTCTGCAGCTTGTCCTCCTCACTTTGGGGTTTCTTTTTGGAGAAAAATTTTTGACTTTAATTGTAAAATCAAACGAAGCATTCACATTCTCTCCATATTTTATTTTAACCCTTGTCTTTGCCTTATTCATGGTTTACTTCGAATTGATCCAACAGTTCTTTAGAAATGAAGGTAATCTTAGATCATATTCAATATTGGGAATAGGCACCCTAATTTTCTTAACTATAGGGACTTTAACGGGGGTAGTTTTTCTAGACTTAAAGGCATTGGGTGCCATTCTTGGTAGAAGTGTAGGATATGGCGTAGTTGTGACAGTTTTTCTATTCATTCTAATTAGAAAGTTTGGAGTTTCACTGAATCTTGAGCGTTCAAAAACATTGCTAAAGTTCGGTTTCCCGCTTTTCATCAATGCCATCTTAGGTGCGGTTGCTTATGGAATAGACAAAATTTTGATTGAAAGACTAGATAGTTTGGAAACATTAGGAATCTATAGTCTTGCAGTAGTCATTGTGTCTATCATAGAAATATGGTTTAATTCCATCAACAATGCACTTACGCCTACCTTGTATAAAATCATCAACGAATCGCTCAACAATAAAGTGAATGAAATTCAAGGCTTATCACATTTTATCATTTTAAGCGTAGTGTTAGTTGTCGTTGCGGTAATAGCCTTGACAATTCCCGTTCTTCACCTTTTTATCCCAAGCAATTTTCATAACGCTGCTGTGTTTGTGCCCATCCTCGCATCTTCATTTATTTGGCGTGTTTTAACTACTTTGGAATCGCTTGCTTTGTATAGAGAGAAGAAGACAAAGTTTTTCCTATTCAATCAATCAAGTCTTCTATTTTTTACACTAATTTTTGGTTTCATTGGCTACACAATATACGGCATTATTGGAATTGCCTATGGAGTTTATGTGTCTAAAGTGATAGAGTACCTTGTCATGAAGATGATTGTTCGAAAAGTCAAAGTCATTCCTTTTCGCATCAGACCTTTCTTAATCCTTGCCCTTTGCATTGGTGCATCGACTTTTGTTTGTTCATCAAATGCATTTCAAATGAATTCTCAAAGCACTGCATACTTGCTACCCTTGATTGTATTCATTTTATATTCTGCCCTTTTCCTGAAATCCCAATTGAATAACATAGCCTTTGTGATAAAAAATAGGAAGATACTTTTTTAACCCGTTGTGCATTTAGACGAGATTAACTTTTAAATTATTGATAGGTCTTTCAAAAACGAATTTATTTAGGTGTTGAATCAATGTCATGGAGGTTATTTTAGACAGTATGCGAGTT
>Ga0316208_1000460_pt1 | contig 49999 bp, 33 predicted proteins | sample 3monopyrite_MG_FD_204944 | JGI IMG/M metagenome (GOLD analysis project Ga0316208, IMG submission 204944) | Microbial mat bacterial communities from mineral coupon in-situ incubated in ocean water Damariscotta River, Maine, United States -... | ecosystem: Environmental > Aquatic > Marine >... | reverse complement strand
CAGGAGATGACCTGCCGCACCAACTAATCTTCTTCTACCTCACCGTCAGGTCCGTGATCGACACAGTCTTCGTTGTGCCATAACGGGAGTCCAGCGGCGTAACGGGCAGCCAGCATGCAGACTTTTTCTTCCGAACCCGGTTTGGCCACGGTAGCCGTTTGCGGGTTGACGTTCGGTCCCTCGAGAGCGATCTCGGGGTACTCTTCCAGCATGCTGAAACCTTCGTCATTCAAGTCAAAATCTTCCATTTTTACATCCACATCAGCTAATGGCATCGGGATTTACTCCTGCTCTAGAGAGGGAACCAAAGCGGGGTAGTCAGTTGTTAAAACAAGGAACGACCACGTTCCAAGTCGGCAATATCAAAAAACTTACAGTTCAAAGCTCACTTAATCAGAAACCACATTTGCACTGAATGCGCACACTGGTTTCGCAGAGAAGCCAGATTAAGGAGCAGAGGAAGCAACTTCGGCGTAGATGCCGAAGACATCCAGACAAAAGCAGAGGAGGGACTCGTCGGGGATTAACTACGCCAAACACAACTCCAACAGCGTTTGTTGTAACGAACAATCCGAAACTGCTAAGCGAGTTGGTGAGCGTGAAAAGGGGGATTAATCAGGTGGGTGATGGGCGAAATTCTCAGCTCAATCGGTTGTGAAGTCAACAAAAATTTCTGCTTTCTTTCTGACAAAGTTGTCAATCGGACCGAGGCTTCGTTTTCGTCGCCTGTGTTTACCGCGCTGAGAATTAGAAATCGTTCACTCTCAGCCAGATTCTCGACCGGATCGGGAAGGCCGGGAAACCTTGTAACGCTTCAGTTTGCGATCCAGCGTCGACCGCTCGATCCCCAGAATCTGAGACGCCATCGATTTGTTCCAGTTGGTTCGTTCGAGTGTGCTGAGAATGTGTTCCCGCTCCAGCCGGTCGAGCGAGATGTCTCTATTTTCCTGCTTGACGGCTTCTCCCGCCTGCGCTCCGGCTTTCGCTGATGATGTTCGAGTCGAGAGCTGGATGTCTGCTGGTTCGATTGTCGAGTTGCGGGCCAGAATGACGGCTCGCTCGATCGTGTTCTGCAGCTCCCGGATATTCCCAGGCCATTGATATTCCATCAACTGCTGGATCGCCCCGTCAGAAAACTCTTGAACACGGTTGCTGTTCTTTGTCGTAAATTTCTGCAGAAAGTAATGAGCAAGAACCGGGATATCCGACGCGTGATCTCGCAGAGCCGGCACCGCAAGTTCCATCACGAACAAGCGGAAGAAAAGATCCTGCCGAAATGTCTTCTCCTCGATCGCCAGTTCAAGATCGCGATTTGTTGCGGCAACAACTCGTACGTCGACATTGATCGGACTTCCGCCGCCGACTCGTTCAAACGGGTGACCTTCCAGAACTCGCAGAAACTTCGCCTGAATGGGAAGGCTCATCTCACCGACCTCGTCGAGGAACAGCGTCCCTCGATCGGCCTGCTCGAACTTACCAATCTTTCGACCGGCCGCCCCGGTGAATGAACCCTTTTCGTGTCCGAAAAGTTCACTTTCCAGCAGCGTCTCGGACAGAGCAGCGCAGTTCATACAGACAAAGGGGCCGGTGCGTCTGTCACTGCTGAAGTGGATTGCCCGAGCGACAAGCTCTTTGCCAACGCCACTTTCGCCCCGAATCAACGCCGTCGCGTCAGTAGGAGCAACCCGCGCGATCGTGTCCTTCAGCAATTCCATAGCCGGGCTGTCGCCGACAAGGTCGCTTTCAATGGCCAGTTGATGCCGCAGAGTCTTCGCTTCGTCTTTCGCTTTGGCCAGCCCATCTTGAAGATGCAGCTTCTCCTTGAGATGCTCCAGCGCGACGGCAAACTGATCGGCGACGGCCAGCGTGTAATCGAGATCGTCGAGTTCCAGGTGGTTGCCACCCTGAGTCGTGTAAAGATGAATCAGGCCGTAAATCGCATCCTTCGTCCTGATCGGCGCACAGATCACACTGTAAGCCTGAAGCTTCTCCAGGCTCGCTTTGTCGATCAGTCGGCTGTCTTCTTTAATGTCCCGAGCGAGAACTGCTTCCCAATCATTCAGCACGATAGTCGACAGCGAGTTCGAAACTTTTTCGTAGGTCTCGTCGCCGGTTGTTCGATAAGCGGCGACTTGAAGCTGCGATGGTTCCGGGCGTTCAACACTCTTCGGCAGAAGCAGAACCGCTCCGATGCTGACGCTGCTGTCCGCGAAAAGTCCTTCGAGTACGATCTCCGAAAGCTCTTTAATGTCCCGCGTCGAACCCATTTCGAGCGCGAGTCGGTACATCTTCGCCAGTTCCTGGCTGGCACGATCACGACCGATGGCATCCGAACCGCCGCCGGAGTGGTAACGGGTTTTGTGCCTTCGAAAGACGATCTCTGGCTCGGAAGTTCCGCGCGGCACCGACGGAAGTCCGTCGCAGGTTTCGGTTCCACTGTCCAGGGAAACGTCACTGTCTGGTGGGCGAGTAATGTCCGGCGTGAAGACGAGACTGCATTCGCCGATTTGAATCTGATCGCCGTCACTCAACGGCCAATCGTCGGTGACGCGACAGCCTTCGATCAACGTTCCGTTACGGCTTCCCAGATCTTTCAGGAGCCATTCGCCGTCGGCCTGATAGATCTCACAGTGGTGTCGGCTGCAAATATCGTCGGGAACGACGACACGGTTCGTGGGCGCGCGGCCAATCGTTGTGATCTGACCGGGAGCCAGGCGAAACACGTTTCGCCACTTCAGCTCATCCCGAAGAATCAGATACACCGACTGGTCCGAAACGGAATCCGAGTTGGTCCGTTCATGAGCCATTGACCGGGGTTACCCTCAATTGGAATTTGTATTGGAAGCCTGAACCCGCCCAATAAAAAAAGTGGCTGGATTGATCGCCCAGAAAGTGGCTGGATTGATCGCCCAGGCTGAGAGGCCAGCATAAACAAGCATGAATCAAGCTGGCAACGAATTTCAGGCATCCGCGATCCGGACGTAAACTTCCAGCGACAGCAACCTCGATATCTTCGCCAATGCGGACAACCTGACAGAACAATCAGACTCAAGCGGACAGGAATACATTGAGTGTCGCGGAGAATCGCTTTAGGCTGACTCTTCCTACCGAATCCGATCAGACCATTCTCGTGATGACAGAATTTCAGCGAATGAATTCATCCTGCACGAGACGATCTGATACTCAACGGGATTGAGCACCGCCTCAACCGCACGAAACAGTTTGAAGAGACCTTGCGATGACTGCACCTCGCCATCCGAATCTGACTCGCAGAACAGCTATCCAGGCGGGCGGAGTCGGCCTGCTGGGATTCGGCTCAAACCATCTTGCCGCATTGCGCGCCGCTGACTCCGCAACGCCATCGCCGGCACCATCAGGGCAGCGTTCGGTAATCTACATCTTCCTGTCCGGAGGACTCGGCCAGCACGACAGCTTCGATATGAAACCGGACGCGCCCGACAACATTCGCGGTGAGTTCCTGCCCGTGTCGACGCAAACTCCCGGCCTGCAGATTTGCGAGCACCTGCCGGAGCTGGCAAAGCGCAGCGACAAATGGTCAATCGTGCGTTCTCTGACTCACCCCTACAACGAGCACTCGCAGGGGCACATGGTGATGCTGTCGGGGCGGACGCCCATGCCGCCAACGTTCAGCGCGAGCAAACCAAAGCCCGAAGACTGGCCGTCGATCGCGGCCATTTCCGGAGACCAGTTTCCTGCCACAAACAACCTTCCCCCAGCCGTCGTCCTGCCCGAACGATTGATTCATCGAACTGGTCGAGTCCTCCCCGGACAGTTCGCCGGTCAGATGGGCCAACGACGAGATCCCTGGTTCGTCGACGCGGCACCGTTCAACGGCACGACCTACGGCGCGTTTCCGGAGTACGAATTCCATCACGCTCGCGGAACAGAAAACGTCAAGTCGCTGAAGTTTCAGGCACCGAGTCTCGACCTGCCCGAAGGTTTCACACAGCCCCGAATCGCGAAACGATTCGGCCTGATGAACGAAGTCGAGCGGCAGCGTAGTGAACTAGACCAGTTCGCCTCGACGCAGCAGTTCGACAAGTTCAGGCAGGGAGCGATTTCGCTCCTGACCGACGACAAAGTGCGACACGCCTTCGACGTCGTGAAAGCGGACGAGGCCATCCTCGATCGCTACGGTCGCAATTCTTTCGGGTGGTCACTGTTGATGGCTCGTCGTCTGGTCGAAGCCGGCGTCAACATGGTCCAGGTGAACCTCGGCAATAACGAGTCGTGGGACACTCACGGCAACGCGTTCCCAAACCTGAAAGACAAGCTGCTTCCGCCCATGGATCGCTCTGTGGCGGCGCTGCTGGACGACCTCGACGATTCCGGACTGCTCGATTCAACACTCGTCGTCATGGCTGGCGAATTCGGGCGAACTCCGAAGATCACCGGCCTCCCCAACCATTACAAGTTGCCAGGCCGCGATCATTGGGGAGCGGTGCAGACGGTGTTCTTTGCCGGCGGCGGCATCCAGGGCGGACGAGTCATCGGGGCGTCGGACAAGATCGGTGGATACCCGGCCGCCGACCCTCAAAAGCCCGAAAACATGGCGGCGACAATCTACGAGTCGCTCGGAATCCCCCGCACCGCCGCGTGGAAAGACGACTTCAACCGCCCCTACCACATCTACCACGGCGAGCCGATCGCGGGACTGATGTAAGAGAACAAGCGATGGCGGGTGGTCCAGGCAGAATGGCTGGATCGCGCAGCGACAAGATGCTTCATCGTCCGCGGGCACTCTGAAGAAAACGTCTCAATTCTCGTCGAATGCTGAGGGCGCGGCATCTTGTGCCTTCGGCACCCGCCCATGCTGGACGGGCCACCCGATTTTCAAGGTCGCCTGTTTTCAACAGAAATCGGTGGCGTTTCATTCCCACCGGACTCGAATTGCCGTCGTTTCGCCAGGTCGCCTATCATGGGTTCGCCGCATGAACGCCACCTCGGTCGAGCTTTCCGCCGAATCGCAAACTGTGCGGCGTTTCACCGTGCGATCGATGATTGTGTTCCGAAGATAGAAAAAGCCAACACTTTGCAGGAAACACGGCGTACGGTCCGCATCGCGGAAAGATCACGACCCCACCTGAAGACCCACCCAAGCCAGCTTGAACCCACTCGGCCGGAGAATTTTTATATGTTGAGAAGGCCTCAAACCTTCCGGACAGACGGCAACCGATTCCGCACTCTCGCCGTCGCCATTCCGCTCTGCGTTGCCCTGGTCGGCGTTTTGCTTGGAAGCCCAGCTCAAAAGGCACAGGCTCAGGATCTCAAAGGCCTGTTCAATCTCGGCGATCCAATCGGCAAACCCGCCGCCAAATCATCGTCGTCCGCAGCGAAGATCACACTCGACCCGGCTAACGCGAAAGCCGGCGATGTGGTGACCGTCAAAGTCTCTCTCGATCTACCGAAAGGCTCGCATACATATTCAACATCGAAGGGGTTCAGTGGCCGGACCAAGTTTGAGATCAAAACAGCAACCGGCGTCGAACCTGTCGATGCCGACTTCGTTGCGGCAACCAAACCAAAGTCAAAAAACGACGCGCTCCTTGGCCAGGTTGTCGAGACTCACGAAGGTTCCGTCGTCTGGACTCGTCGTTTCCGAGTGAAAGCTGGAGCCACACCCGAGTCCGTAAAGATCGCTGGCGAAATGCGGTATCAGGTCTGCGATGCAACAAGTTGCCGACCGAAGAATCAAAAATTCGACCTTAGCCTTGGCGGCACCAAGACCGCTGCACCGATCTACGAGGTCAAGCACGCTCCGACTCGAAAGGTCGGAGGAATCGAAAAACCTGGCCCATCAACCTGGACGGCTCGGCTTTCGCCAAAAGACGCCGCGACTGGCGAGAAGGTAACGCTCTCGATCATTGCCAGCATGGAGAAGGGCTACCACACCTTCGCCGTCGACCATGACAAGCGAAACATCGGCCTGCCAACGACCATTCAGACGCTCGTCGTCAGTGGATTGAAACCGGTTGATGAAAAAGCCCCATTCAGTCCCGATCACAAAGTCGAGCTGCACGAAGTGCTCGGCAAAACTCAACGAATCCATCACGACGAGATTACTTGGACGCGCGAGTTCGTCGTCGCCGATTCAGCCAAAAACGACGGCTATGGAGTCTCTGGCAAAGTCAGTTTTCAAGTTTGCGATGCTGGCAGTTGCCGACCGGGGAAGTTCTCGTTTGACCTTGGCAGAGTCAGCACTCGTCATGAAGTTCACAGGCCTGCGTTTTCGTCACGCAACGGCGTTTCTTACGTTGAAATAATTCCCGGAGAGGGCGGACTCTCTGGCCGGGAAACAACTCCGTCCATTTTCGCGAACCTCACCTACCGCGAACCGGGTGGCTCATCTTCAGAAGGAGGCTTGGGGCAGTTCCTTTTGTTCGCATTTCTCGGTGGTCTGATCCTGAATGTAATGCCGTGTGTTTTGCCGGTGATTGCGATCAAAGTTCTGAGTTTCGTTCAGCAGGCTGGGGAAGATCGAGGGCGAATCTTTCTGCTTAACGCGACGTACTCGCTTGGCGTGATTTCAGTGTTCATGCTGCTGGCAACGCTGGCGGCATTTGCCGGTACGAGCTGGGGTGGCCAGTTTCAGAGTGTCGAATTCATTGTGGCGATGTCCGCCCTGGTCTTTGTAATGGGACTCAGTCTGCTCGGCGTGTTTGAGATCCCGTTGCCTGGATTCGTCGGTTCGTCAGCCGGTGGGCATCAGGAAGGGCTGGGCGGCGCCTTCATGACGGGGATCTTCGCGACGGTTCTTGCTACGCCTTGCAGCGGTCCGTTTCTGGGGCCAACACTTGGATGGTCAATTCAACAACCGCCCGCCGTCATTTACATGATCTGGGGCATGATGGGGTTGGGGATGGCGTCGCCTTACCTGTTGTTTGGCATGTTCCCAGGAGCCGTAAAGTTCCTGCCAAAGCCTGGCAACTGGATGATCCGCTTCAAACAGATCGCCGGTTTCATCATGCTCGGCACGACTGTCTTTCTGTTGTCAATTCTCGATGAGTCCTACCTCGTGCCGACTCTTGTCATGTTGCTCGGCATCGGAATCGGGGTCTGGATGATCGGCAACCTGTACGACCTCTCATCGCCGCCAGCGACCCGATGGAAAATGCGATTCGCAGCGTTGTGCACGGTCGGCGTCATCAGCGGCTATGGATACCACCTCGCCTCTGCTGAAGAGAAACTTCACTGGGAACCGTTCACTCCCGCAGCCGTCGCCGAGGCACTTCAGAACGGGCAACCGGTGATGGTCGACTTTACGGCCGACTGGTGCCTTACCTGCAAGGTTATTGAGAAGACGACACTCAACACAGACTCGACGCGCGACGTTGTCGACACTCACGGCTTCGTCACGCTTAAAGCAGACTGGACCGATGGCTCGGACGAAATTCGAGACCTGCTGAACCGGCTCGGCGGAGACAGCATTCCAACACTCGCGGTGTTTTCTCCCGCCAAGCCAACTGAGCCCATTGTCTTGCGCGACGCCTGGAGCCAGTCGACTTTGATTGAGCAGCTGCAGACGGTCGTGGCCGAAAACGCCCAGCCGGCAGGACCTCAGGCAAGCCTGGCACCAGCCACAGCACGATAGCTCGAACAGGCAGCACGCTGTTTGAAGTCGACTTCACGCCGGGCGAACGACGCGTCGAAGTTCGTTCGTCAATTGTCGCAGCCGCGATAATCGATTCGCTCGAGATTGACAGATTGGCCGAACATTCGGTTCTGTCATGACAACCCGCCAGCCCCCTGTCACAAATGGGGGATAACAATTCTGCGGGAGGTAAATCTGTAGCACTCGGGTACGCTCGGGCGCAGATTGAACTCTTGGAGCAGTGTGGCTCAATGAGGACGGTGCATCGGTCTCCGTCGTCAATCTGCGTTTCTGGCTGGCTGAGTTCAGGGCAAGGGAAAATGCGAAAAGAATTTCCCACTTTGTGGATACTGCAGTTTCTGGTGCTGCTCATCATGGGCACCATCAGTCTCTTCAACCCGGATTTCATCCTTCAATACACGCGAGGAAAAGAACCACCGCCCGTCCTGGTGAAGCCAATAGACGAGTTACACGATTGGGCACTCGGTCTGAAGGTCATTGCAAAACCGGACGACACAGTTCGGGGTTTCTTTGGACGGATGGCGAGGGCGGAAGCACCTCATGGGGATAATGACGAACTCGAATCACGCCGCGACGGATTCTGGGCGCAAAACGCGGCAGGCGCATCAGTACTTCACCACGATGCCAACTCCACCGCCGAAGACTGGGAGGCCGTCAAAAAGTGGATCCTTGCTTGTGAACCCAAACTGGAAGACGAGCAATCCTGGACCAAAGTCGAAAAGTGGATTGACGCTGCGGACGAATTCCCTGACCCGCCCCAAGACCTGCTCACGTGGGTCGAAAAGGGCGGCACCGCTGAAACAGTCACTGATGTGTTCCTTAGTCTGATTGGCAAACCTCACGAGGGTCAGCCCATCCCAGCGATGCGCCATTTGATTCTCGAAGCCCAGCCGACGCAGGCGATTTCATGGAACATCTCTGCCGATTACGTGAGACAATCAGCTCCGTCGATTCTCGGCGCCGCGCTCTTTACGTTGTTCGGAATGCTCAGCGGCTCGATCAGGCGACCACTTGCCAGAATCTTTGTGCTGGTGTTCCTGTTCTGGACTGTTGGAATTCTGTGGGGTCGGCTTGGCAGCGAGTTGTCAGCCCAGCACGTTGCTCTCTTCGGCGGACTACTGGCCGGCGTGACCATGCTGGGAACGTTGCTTAAGCAATGTCCTGCCAAAGCGAGCGGGTGGACGATCTGGACACTCCTCACGGTTTGGTGGACCAGAATCGGCGTTCTGGAAATCTGCCGAGACTATGACAAGTTCGAGCCAATTGCTGGATCGTTCTTCTTTCCGACCTGTCTGACACTATCGATCGTGACGGTCGCATTCCTTGGCATTCTGAACGCCTACTACTGGCTGATCGGCGAAAACCAGGACCCTCCGCAGGACGATGCAGGAATCGCTCAGGGCCGTCCTCCACAACTGTGGACGATCTGGATGGCGCAGTTTGTAATCCTGGCGATCGTCGGCATCTTCACGCTGATTCTGCCGCACGTTTCTGCTCACATTTTCACTCAGCCACAGACCGACCATCTCAACACAGAGATCGTCGATCATTCGGTTCGAATGCTGGGCGTCTGGGTCCTGGCACTGGCCCTGTTCAGCTACTTTGCGCTCGGATCGGCTCGCGACTGGATCTGGCAGGGCATCGCCTGGATTTTCATGATCACCTTTGTGATGTTTGCGGTTAGCGGAGCGGTCAACCTCAACCCTGACGAGCACAGCGTCTGGGCGTACGTCTACGGACTTCAGGGTCTGTTATTTGTCCCGATCACGTGGAAGCAGCTTCGCCACGAAGACCCCTGGTCGACTGAGAACATTGAATCCGACAGTTACGACTGGCAATGGGGCGACCTGTCAATCGGCCTTCCAATGATGGTCCGACCGCTGTTGATCGGCCGTCGAACGCTCTATCGCCAAGGTGTCGGTGCGGGAGGCATGCTTCGTCTGAACCCGCTGTCGGAGTCTGACTTTGACGATCCGAATCTGAAGGACGTCGTCACCAACGAATTCTTCAGCCAGAAGAAAGATTTCCCCGTTCAGCTTCGGTTTTCGAACCGTACCCAGGCCGACGACACGTGCCTCGATATTCGAGGGTGCGCGATGCGGTTATCTGTCGGTCCGGAAAGTCCGCTGGACATGCTGTTTGCGACTGGCTCGTTCGCACCGATCAGAAGTCTGAAAGACGCGTGGCACATTCTCCCAATCGGCAAGTTCGAAGACCGCATCGTGAAACATAAGACCCTTCGTGAAGGGCTGGTTGCTGGACTGCGACGCGCCCCAAAAAGCTTCACCTGTCTGACTTACTACAACCAGCTCGTTCTTGAGTGGCGAGTTCCAGACGGCAACCATTTTCTGGTTCGTTTTCGACTGGCGCCGGATTCTGACAATGTTGTGTCTGATGAAGAAAAGGGCCTGACCGACATCGAGGATCTGAAATCTCTCTGGGATCAGAGCCGCAAGCCCGGCGAGCCTCGCAGCAAAGATTACCTTCGCCAGCGACTTTACGACCGGCTTACCGACGGGGACCCGGTGACTTACCGTTTCGAGGCACAGTTCCACGCACCGAAACGTGAAGACTCGCTGGAGTGGTACGACGCCTCTCTGGAATGGGACGAACGAACGCATCCCTGGCTTCCGCTGGGCGAGCTGATTCTGAATCGCTTATTAACGGCCGCCGAAAGTGACGGTCTGCGATTCGATCCGCGAAACAGCCCACCATCATTGAGGCCACCTCGCGGCTCCTCAATTTCCGACCTGAGTGACCCTCGCACCCTCGCCACGGCACAGTACCGCGTCAACAGCATCCTCGGTCGACTTCGTCTGTGGCGACGCCCCTCGCAGGGACTGTTGCACACGGCGGGCGGCGAGCCACCGTCCCAAGCCTCCGAATCAAGCGATAAGTCATAGTCGTCCCCGCAGCGTCACGACGATTCAAACGAACTCATTCTGAACCAGCGACCCAGGACCGTGAGTATGGACTCGACACCAATCAGCCGGATTTCGAATCCCAGCCCGTACCAGCTTCCGCAGCACGTTTCGGGAGATCGGCAACGGGCGCGCAATTTAACGATTGCCGTTAATCAAGAACGATACCCCTTTGCACACGACGAAGGCCTCGACGAAGAACGGCGACTTCCCGCTCAGCTTGGACCGTGGCCCGGCGCCAGTAAACTGCGACGCGCGATGACCAAACTGGTGGGCATCCTTCCTCCCAATGAAGCATTCGTTTCCGAGCTTCCGCCGGAAGTTCGTTTTACCGGACCGAAGTTCTTCCGACACGGAACTCATGCCGGCAGCATGAAAGCACGTCAGGCATGGGTGAAACTGACCAGCTTCTGGTCGAGAACCTACAGCGACGCCGCTTACGAACGTCTGCTTGGAACGATCCCCCCGCCGCGTGTGAAAGATGACTGGGAGTCAGACGCCGTCTTTGCTCGGCAGAGAATGGCCGGCGTCAATCCGATTGCCATTCACCGTTGCGCGGACAATCCTGGCGATGCACTCGCCAAAGCCGCCGACCAGGTGTTGATCGTTCGTCATCGAACAAACTTCAAGAAAGCGATGAAGGCCGGTCGGATCTACATGACCGAATATCCCATGCTCTGGGACAGCCCGATTCAGGAGCACGTCCGCGGCAATGCCACTCTTGCCGCACCGACATGCTTGTTTTACACGGACGACGAAGGCGTACTGATGCCGCTGGCCATCCAGTTGAAGCCACGCGAAATCAAAGATCGAAACCCGGTCTTCACGCCGCTTAACCGACGCTGGGACTGGATGATGGCGCGAGGTCACGCGCAGGCTTCAGATTCGCATTACCACGAATCGATCTCGCACTTGCTCGAAACACACCTTGTCAGCGAAGTGTTCGCACTGGCGACTTTGAGGAATCTGCACCCTGACCATCCGCTGAACCAGCTCATGCTGCCCCACTTCGAACACACTCTGGCGATCAACGAACAGGCTCGAAAAAATCTACTGGCCGAACACGGCGAGATCGCCAAATCGATGGCTGCCAAACACACGGGCAACATTAATCTGGTTCGCATGACCTGGGCGTCGTGGAAGTATCAGGATCACAGTCTGGACGCTGACCTGAACCATCGCGACGTCAAAGACCTGCCTGGTTATCTCTATCGTGATGACGCAACAAGGGTCTACAAGGCGATCGACGAATACTCTCGTGGCATTCTCGGAATCTGGTATCAGACCAACGAAGACATCATCAACGATCCCGAACTCCAGGCGTGGGCGAGGGAAGTCAGCAATCCCAGCGAAGGTGGCGTCAAAGGGTTCCCTGATAAAATCTCGACTCGCGAGCAGCTCTTCGACATCGCTGCCAACGTGATCTTCCGAGCCAGTGCTCAGCACGCCGCTGTGAACAACGGCCAGTTCGGAGCGTACGGCTGGGTCCCCAACGCTCCCGTCGCCATGTACAGCGCGCTGCCCGACGAGGCACCTCAGGACGATCGGCCGATGTTCACCAGGGACGACTATTACCGAGCCCTGCCGGACCGCAAACGGGCATTAGGGCAGACCGGCATGGTCTGGTTGCTCAGCGAGCCGACTGAACGATCGATACTCCGCGCCGGAGAACTGATGGCATTCACGAAGGAGCATTGCTTCGAAGCATACCAGGTAGTCGGCCAGTTCCGACGCCAGCTACGAGCAATCTCCGACGCGATCGACCTGCGAAATGACGAAATCGGCTTCGAATACAACTACCTGAAGCCGCAGAATATCGACCACTCGATCTCAATCTGAAGTTTGACCGAGTGGCGAGCTGATCATGTCTGCGCCTCAAGAATGACGCCGACACTCTCGCCTTCGTGAACTCGCGGAAACGTTCGTAATACCAGCACGATTCCCGATTGCGTGGCAACAATCGTCCGGCGGTCCGAGCCGACCGCGTTGAACACTGTTCCCAGTGGGTCTCCGACATTTATTTCGTCGCCCAATGAGACCGCGGGTTCAAAGTAGCCGGTGATCGGCGACGGATTGCAAACCTGCATATGCCCGGAACCCGGCTGGGGATTTTCGACAATTCTTTCCACTTGGTCTTTGGCCGGCTCGCGGTCCAGCATTCCCAATTCAGCCATGACGTTCAGGCAGCCGTCAACGTAAGCGACGATGCCCTCGTCGCAGCACGACGCCGAGCCCAGATACTCCGTGTAAATCGCTGGGACGTTCGCATCGCGAGCCACGGACAGCGAGCGTCCGTCAAGATTCCCGGCCGTCCCCCAGACGGTCGGCAGATTGAATGCCTTCGCCATTCGACGTTGAGTGTCCAGAACCTTTGCATCTGAGTGGATCGAGTACCCGGCCAGCGGAAGAACGGCGAACTCGGTACCGCCAGTATGAAGATCGATGTAGTAGTCCGCCGATTCGATCAGGTCACTGAGTGCTCGGGCAGTCCGTTCGGTGATACTCCCCTCCGACCGGCCCGGACAAACGCGAGCGAGGTCGAGCCCGTCGTCTGCGCAACGATGACCTCGCAGAAAAGCGGCTTCGTTGACGACAGGAACCAAAGTCACTGACCCACGAAGCGTCGTTTCCTGAATTCCGTCAGACTCAAACCGATCAATTAGCTGACGAATCGCGGCCATCGGCTCGAACTCGTCGCCATGCACGCCGCCTGTGATCAGCAACTGAGGTCCGTCTGTTTGTCCGCAGAATACTCGCTTTGCCAGTTCCATTCGCATTGTTACCTGATTGAGGATTGACCTGCTGTGCGGCAACGTCTGCCGAATTTTTACTCAACAGCGATGTCGTTCAGTCCGCATCCCGTAAGGGAATCAGCTGATCGAGACAACCTTGCTTAAAACGAAAGCAACCATCGACCGGTAGTATCGACCCTGTGATATAATCAGCGGAGTCCGAGCAAAGAAACACGGCGGCCTTGCCGATATCTTCCGGAAGCCCCAGACGTCCCCAGGGAAGTTTGCGACCTTCCGCTGCGATGTCTTCGTCCGAGAATGTCCGGTGCTCACCCGGAGTATCGATCCAGCCTGGTTCGATTGCATTGACGTTAATTCGGTGCGGAGTCAGCTCGACCGCGATCGACATCATCAACTGATTGAGCCCAGCCTTCGCTGCCGAGTAAGGCCCACACAAAGCGGTCGGCAGTTCTGCCTGGACGCTGGAAATGAAAAGGATCTTGCCGCCTCCGCCTTGAGCGACCATCTGCCGGGCGACCAGCTGGCTCATGTGGAAGCCAGCGGTCAGCGTTCCGGCGATCGTTTTTTCGAAGACTTCAGGATCGTATTCCAGGAACGCTGCGCGTCGACTGAACGCTGGGTTGCTCACCAGAATGTCGATCCGCCCGACGGCGTCGACGGCTTGCGCGAGCAGACCTTCGCAGCCCTCTCGACTGAACACGTCAGCTTCGATGGCTGTGCACGACCGACCCGTTTCACGAATTTCATCCGCCGTGGCTGCCAGGACGTCGCTGCCAGGCCGATCGTTAATGACTATGTCGGCTCCGGCCCGAGCCAACTCCAACGCACACCCTTTGCCGATTCCCTGCCCGGCCCCCGTTACCAATGCCGTCTTTCCGGAAAGATCCATTCGACTACTCCAGTGACTAAGTGGTGCTGTTTCAAAATCGACATCGGGTTGGTAACCCGACGCGTGAGCGAGGGACTACAACGAATCGTCGTCCCACGATTTGTAGCGTCAACCGACCGGTTCGCACGGCTCCTGGTCGAGCCATCCACTGCGAGTCTCGCCGCTCTCGCGAGCCTGCCAGACTTCACCTGTATCAACATTCAAACACGTCAACCACCCGGTCTTTCCGTAGACGCAGGTATCGATGCAAACGGCATGGCCAATTGTCAGTGGCCAGCCATTCTTCTGAGCCGTGTGACCACAAACCATCGTCTTTCCCGAAACATGCGGTGGCGGATCGAACCATTTCTCCCAGTAGACAAGCCAGTCTGGTTGATCAATAAACGGTGTGTCGTAATGAGCGTTGGCATGCACAAAGAAATGATTATCGGTGACGTGAATCTTCTGGCAGTCAGATTCGAGGAAGCGACGATGCCGCTCGGGAAGCCCGTCCTTCTCTGGATCAGTTCCTCGGCGCTGGTACGACTCCAGAGTCTTATCGCCACCAAACGACTGCCAGCCGCCGTCCCACTCACCACCGTCCAGCGCGTCAAGCATCATGATGTCATGATTGCCTCGCAGCGGAACAAGCTGCCCCTCGTCAAATTTCTGGATCAGCCACTCGATCACTCCGGCACTGTCAGGTCCTCGATCGACGTAGTCGCCGACCGTAATGAGCGTGTCGTCACTTTTCAGAGACACAAAATCAACCAGCGTCTGGAGCGCATTCAGGTACCCATGGATGTCGCCAATGGCCAGGGTTCGCGACATTTCGCACCTTGCTACAGAACACCGTTTCGAGTTCGACCGTCATCATCAGCCTGCCAATACTCGCCACTTTCTACGTCAAGACGAGTGAGCCAGCCTCCGCTTCCGGCGCCTGTGTCGATGCAAATTGCGTGGCCGATGCTGAGTAGTCTGCCCGATTCTTGACTGGAATGGCCGCAGACCATCACCTTCCCGGAACAATGTGGGGCGGGGCTGTCCCAGAAGTTCCAGAGAAGCGAAAACGCCGGCTGATCTGCAATGGCAACATCGGACACCGGTGTCCCGTGTGTAAACAGATGAGATTCAGTCTCGTAGTAGAGACGACATTTGGATTCCAGAAACTCCCAGTGAGCAGTCGGCACGTCGTCCACTGTTCCAAACTGACCATCGTGTTTATATGACTCAAGAGTCATGTCGCCGCCGCAGGCCAACCAGGAACCACCGCCAAACTGCCTGGCACCGAGCATCATCTCATCGTGATTTCCCCGGATCGCGACCAGTCGACCGTTTGCTTCACGTTCGATCAACCAGTCGAGAACGCCCGCACTGTCTGGCCCACGATCTACGTAGTCGCCGAGTGTGATGACCATGTCGTCAGTATCAAACGGCACGTACTCAGCAAGTGTCCGGAGTGCAATGACACAGCCGTGAATATCGCCAATGGCCAGGGTTCGAGGCATATCGCTACTTTCTCGACAGCCAGAAGTCCGGTTTCCGATGATGGTGTGCGATCGCAAAAATCAGGACCCCGCCGTCTCGAACGCCGAATACAACGTCATACGGAAACACCGCTACGGGGCAGCGTCGAAATCGGGCATCAATGATTGGCCAGCTCTCGGGGTGTGCAATTAACCGACCAATTGCTGAATCGACAGCCTGAACAAATTCCGCTCCCAAGCCGGGCCGTTGCTGTTCGTACCAGGCAGCGGCATTCTCAAATTCTTTCAGAGCCTCAGCAAGGAACTGATAACTCATGCCTTGTCATCGCCGTATTTGCGTCTCATTTCGGACATCGCCGTTGCGCCATCGGTAAGCTGGGCATCTCCACTTTCAACCGCGTCCCAACGGCGACGTAACTCGATTGCCCATGCATCAGCGATCTGCGTCTGCGAGCCACCGTCCAAACTTTCCCACAACCGCTCAGCCAGTTCTGCACGCTGCTTTTCGGGAAGCTCCAAAGCGGCATCGAACACATTTTGCTCACTTGAGCTGACCATGTCAGGCTCCCTTTCTTCAGAGAATGAATTGCCCGCTCCCCTTGCGGCCAAGTCAAGCGGAATCTTTCAAGTGTCCATCACAACCTACTTTTTTACTTTCTTCAAGGTCGTCAGATACTCGACGACGTCGACCAGGTCCTGTTCGCTGAGCAATTTCTGCAGGTCCGCAGGCATGATCGAAATCTTCTGCTTGACGATTTGATCGACGTCGCCGGCTGGAATCGTCCGGTTGATGCCTTCCTTATTTCTGATGGTGACTGCCTGGTCTGTCTTGCTGATCAACAGGCCCGCGACCACGTTTCCGTCGTTCAGGACGGCTGAGTACATCTCGTAATTATGAGCGATGCCCGCACTCGGGAAGAGGATCGATTCGAAGAACGCCGTGCGACTTAGTTTGCTGCCGATTTCAGACAGGTCCGGACCGACGTCTTTGCCCTTCTTGTTGACGATGTGGCACTTCGCGCAGGTACCGGTCGTTTCAAAGATCGTCTTGCCGCGCGTGGCGTCACCATTGCGAGCAATCAGCTCACTGATCGGTGGCAGTGGCTTCGCATCTTTGCTCGGCGGCAGAGGAAACAGCTTCTGTGCTTCGTTACGAATTTCCTTGATCGACGATGCATGAAGACTCGCAGCGACAGCCGGGATCAATTGAGCATCGATCTCGTTCTTAGCTGCCATCTTGATCAAGGTCTGAGCACCGTATCGTGAAGCTCCGACTGCCTGAGTCGCTTGACGACGAAGTTCAGCCGGCTTGTCCGCGTTCTTGACGATCGGCATCAGCAGTCCGACCGCTCCGCCGTTTCCTGAGACGTCCAATGCACGAACCATCGCGAGCGGCGTTTTTTCGTCGTCGCTGTTGAGCACTTCTGAAATAACTTCCCACTGCTTCTTTGCAATCAACGCGTTGACCGCATCAACGCCGAGCTGGTCACTCGGATGAGCAACCGCCAGCTCGACGAGTGCCGGATATCGATCCGCCATGTCGAACTGCGAAACGAGCGACACGAATTGCGATGTCCCGGCCAGACGATCAAGCATCTTGTTCAAAGCGGCGAGTGCTCCGTCTTTGCTTTTGATTCCGCTGCCGAGTCTTTTGATCGCTTCGGTATTGACGAAGTTGGCTCGCTCAACATTACCTTTTCCGTCGTAGCCAAACGCGAGACTGTACAACGCTTTGTCCTTCTCCGGGCCGGAAAGAAAGTCGAACGCCCGCATGGTTCGCGGAAGGTTTTGTGTCGAAACCCGGCCCGATCCGATTCCCTCGGCCAGCAATTTCGGTGTGAAGGACGAACGCGATCGCCAGATGACGTCCTCCGCTGCCTGGTCAGAGATTCGCGGATTTTTGGAATCCTTCAGTCGCTCGACTGCCGCCAGCAGGCAGGTATCCCAATCGCCGCCCGCTCCAATGCCGAGCGCTTCCAGATACCACCGGTCTTTGCCATCGTGCTGTAGGGCGAGTTGTGCCCACAGCCTCGCTTTGTCTGAGGACTTTTCGAATCGCAGTGTGATCGCACATTCGCGACGCACCTGAGCGGACGGGTCATTCACGAGTTGCTTCACGATCGGAATCAAATCGACGTCCAACTGACGAGCGAGTCGTAGCCCCAGGATTCGAATATCAGAATCTTTGTCAGCGATCGCCGTATTCACTGCCTCTTCGCCGTTGTGATGCATTTTCCCGAGCAGCCACAACGCTCGCGCACGAGTCCGCGGTTTGTCGCTTGTCGCGAACAGCTTCTTCAGTGCAGGTTCTGCCTTCTCGCCTTCGGCGTGCAGCTTCGTCCACGCAAGGTAGCGAGCTTCAAGGTTCGGGCTCTGCAGCGCGACGATCGCGCCGTCGACCGTGCTGAAATCGTAAGCCGGAGCTTTGTACGGCGGGTTCGGCGGCGCGACTCGGAACAGCCGACCTTTCTCGGCATCGCCCATTCGGTGCCCACCGACGCCGGGGTCGTACCAGTCGGCGATGATCAGCGAACCGTCGGGAGCGACACAAACATCCGAAGGCCGGAACCATTTGTCACGAGTTCCAACGAGCAAGTTCTGCATCCATGCTGAGTATCCAGCTCCGTCATTCCTAACCGGGTAAGCACGAACGACGTTCGGTCCGGCGTCGCAGTGAATGATCTGACCGCGGAACACTTCCGGCAGCAGGTCACCTTCGTAGAGGCAGATTCCCGTCGGAGCACCGGCTCCCGTCTGAATCAGGTTCGGCATGACGCCGGGATCGTTCAAGTGCCAGTGTCGCAGCGGAATTTCGGATTCCAGATTCGTGCGAGGATCGCGCCAGCCGGCTCCGGTGAACTCGTCTTTGTATCCGTAGTTGCCGTACTCCATAACGTAGTTAATGCGAACTCCGCGGTTGCCGTCGTCGTCGTTATCGCTTTGCCAGACGGTGCCAAAACTGTCGACGCAAAGTTCCCAGTTGTTACGAAAATTCCAGCCGAGCGTTTCGACATGGCTGCCGTCGAGATCGCAGCGGAACGCCATCCCTTCCTGGTACGGCTTGCGGTTCGCGACGATCGGGTTTCCGGCGACGTCGACAACCTGCTTGCCATCCTTGTCAAGAATCTGCTTCCCGCTGTTGCCAAAGTTGAAGTACAGCTTGCCGTCCGGCCCGAACGAGAACGCGTGAATTCCGTGGTCGTGCTGCGTGCCGCTGATGCCTTGAAACATGACTTCGTGACGATCCGCTTTTGAGTCGCCGTTGTCATCGTAAAAGTTAATGACTCGATCACCGGCGGAAACGATCACTCGGTTACCGAGCACGCAGATGCCGTGAGCGGTGTCGACTTCGTTGCCCTGGTAGAACACGGTCTGCTTGTCCGCAACGCCGTCGGCATCCGTATCTTCCAGAATCAGTATTCGATCACCTTCGGGCCGTTCGCCTTTGCGATGTCGGTAGTTGACGACTTCGCAAACCCAGACACGACCTTTGTGGTCGATGTCGATTGCCGAGATGCTCAACACAGCCGGGTCGGCCGCTTCCGAAGCGAACAATGTTGCTTCCAAACCTTCCGCAATGTCGAGCTGACTGAGAGCGTCTGCTGCGTCGCGGCTTTCACCAGCGCCGCTGCCAGGAGCGACCGAGCTGAGATTCGGTTTCTTTGAGTAGACCGCAAAGGCGACGGTCGAGCCGCAACCCTGATTAGTCCCGCCGTTGTCGAGAGCCGCCGTCGCCTCAAAGTGCGTCATCCCTTCCGGAACGTCGTATTCGAGCACCGAGTTCGCGTGCACTCCGATGCATTTTTCAACCGGTTTGCCATCCACTCGCGGAACTCCGCCTCCAGCGTTCTTGTTGACGTGTACCTGTCCGAAGCCGGTCGATGCCGACTTCCACTTCAGTTCTGTGAGGCTGACCGACTGAAACGCTCCCACGAAGGACGGATTAACCCAGTCAGCCCAGTCGCAACCGAATCCGTCACCGCCATCGTTCGCGACGAGCCAGATCGTCTTTGCGCCTTTGAGTTCGACACTGACTACAACCGCGTGCCCCTTGGTCTGTTTCGAAACGACCGGGCTTTGGAAGAGTTTGCCATCACCTGCGGCCTTCGGTGCCTTTTCAGGTTCGGGCTGAATTCGTGGTGTGCCAGCCGGAGCCAACGACAACGATGCTCGACCATTCCACTCGTCGAGTTGTTTCTGAATTGCGCCCGCATCGAAGTTGGGCTTCGGGTCGTAGTCCTGATCGGCCTGCAAATCTTCGAGCGTGACTTCCGGAGACTCGACACCGCCTTCTGGAACTTCTCCCTGAGCACACCACACGACGGCGTTCAGAACAACCTTTCGGTAGTCGGGGTTTCCCCAGTTCCAGTGGTTGTGCCCGCCGGTGAATCCGAAACCTCGCCCGCCGCCTTCGTTCTCAGACGCCCACGCCATGTGCTGCGGATCTTTGCGGACAAGCACTGCCTCGCGCGCGTGCGGGTTGTTGTTGTGAGCATTGTCCGGGCGAGCCAGCGAACCGTCTTCCTTCACCAGCGTGCTGGAAGGCGGCAGGTCAGTCAGGATCGGAGTGACGCCCTTCATGTCCGGGCGAAACCGCATGTGGTAGTACCATTCGTCGTTGACCGAAAACGGCTTCACACCACGTGTCGTCGGATGCTTCGGAAACTTTTTGTAGTTCGCCGTCCAGTGAGGATTTACTGACCAGTGAGCTTCGAAGTAGCCACCGATCCAGTCGAGAAACTTCTTACCCGACGGTTCTGCTTCAACCTCGACTCCGTAGTGAAGACACACGACGCCAACGCCGTCTCTTGCGTAAGCATCCACTTCGGCGAGGTGTTCATTCACCATGTGCCGACCGCCGCCGTCACAGTACATGACGATGCAGTCAAACCCGTTGAGCGCGTTCGGAGTCTGCGGCCAGCCATCCGTAAAAACTGCCGTCACAAAATTTGGCATCGCCTTTTCGAGCGACCGAGCCAGCAGAATACTGCCGGCCTTGTGCTCGTGTGAGCCGTAGCCGTGACTTCGAACCCCCGCCACAAACGCGACTCGCTTAGGGCGAGTCGGTGCGGCGTTGATCAAAACCGTCTCTTTGACGCCCTCAGTTGCGTTCCTCGTTCCTACGCTCAGCGTGGGAACGGAATCTTGAACGCTCTGCGTTCCTGGACGCGGAGCGTCCGTTGCGGCGTTCCCACGCGGAGCGTTGGAACGAGTGGAAGCTTCAGTTGCTGCCGTCAGTCTTTTTTTTTTGAGTCAACAGCAGCCGTCTTTTTGCCGCCCGACTGCTTGATCATGATCTTGCGAAACTGCACAACCATCGGTGGCCCAGCGTGCAACTGCAGAGCGAGAATGCCGTTCGCGCGAGCTGCGTCGTCTTCGTCAGTACACTCGATCGTCGCCGTGCCGTTGATGAAGTGTTTGAAATGGTTGCCGTTCGCGACGATGTGGTAGTCGTTCCAGTCTTCGTTTTTGATCTTCGACTGAATTTCCGCCGATTCACCGACTGAGCCGACGACCGTCGGCTTGCCGTTTTCGCCAATGACTGTCTTCTGGCCGCGATTCGCCAGGATGCCTCGGAACCGTTCGCCGTAGAGAATTCCCGAGTAAGTCTTGCCGGCTTCGAAGTCGCCCTGATAACCGCCGACAACCCACTTATTGTCTTTGACCTCGAAACTGCGGTACTGAATTCCCGAGTTGCCACCGACAATTTTGTACTGCAGCTTCAGCTCGAAATCGCCGATCTCGCCACCGCGATAGATGATGAATGTATTGCCCTTAGTCGGATTCTCTTTGGTCGTCTGCCCGGTGATGGCTCCGTCTTTGACACTCCAGAACGCGGGGTTACCGTCCCAGTTCTTGAGCGTCTTCCCGTCAAAGAGCGACTCCCATTTGTCGTCGGCAGCGCTGACGGTTGACGAATTCACAATCGGCAGCACAACGGCGGCGGTCATGACGGACAGCAAAGCAATTCGCAGAGTGCGGAGCATGGAGTTCTCCTCGTTGTTCGTTGAGGGTGTATTTTCCGGGGAGGGAACGGTCATTGAAGACACGATCATCAGGCAGGATTTTCCGAACCCACAATGTTAGGGAGATCGATCGTCGAAACAATGGATCGACCGGATTTGAAGGGCTCACGAAGGGTTCAGCGGATGTAGCGTGGTCGATGCGGCGGTTTATCCTGAAAAACAAGTAGGCTGGATCGAGGAGTGGAGCGACGCTGCTCCGGCAGTGGGATCAATCGTGAGTCTGGTCTATGCTGACAGTGCCGGAACTGCGCCGCGTCTGGTCGCGAGCTCATGCACCTCATCACGGCCAGGGAGCCGCTGCACGAAACGAGACAGGCAAGCTCATCGGTCGCGAGCGTCAACGCGTTAAACAGTCCCATTTTCAAACTGGTTTCAGGACCGAGTGTCTGAGACAGCATGGAGTACGAGAGCGATGAAACTGAATGCTGCGATGCTGATCAGCCTGCTGGCCATTTCACCGCTGTGTGCAGACGAACCGATCGACATCGGCTCTCGGCGTGAGCTGCTGATCGACGACTACCTCATCGAGTCGATGAGCGATTCGTTGCGGCTCCAGTTGCACAAGCCTGTGCGACGCAACGTGGCTCTGGTCACCGATGCACCGTGGGAGGGCAATGCGTGTGCCTACAGTTCGCTGTTCAAGGACGGCGATCGATACCGCATGTATTTCACCGCCAACCACTACGTGAATCATGAGGGGCGGGTCGAGGAACCTCACGGACGACACCTTTGCTACGCCGAGAGTGTCGACGGCATTCATTTTACGAAGCCGAAACTGGGGCTCGTCGAGTTTGACGGATCGAAGCAAAACAACATCGTCCTTGGGCCCGACACCATTCCCGGCGTCCGAATCGATCCCGGACATACCACGATTCTCAAAGACACAAACCCGGACTGCCCGCCGGATGCGCGATACAAAGCCATCGTTCGATCGCCCGTCAAAGGCGAACGCGGACTGTTCGCGCTCAAATCGCCGGACGGGTTCCGTTTCTCACGGCTCGGCAACAAGCTGATCATCACCGACGGGTACTTCGATTCCGAGAACCTCGCGTTCTGGGATTCGGTTCGCGGCGAATACCGAGCCTACTTTCGCGACTTCCACGACGGCTCGCCCGGTCGTGGCGGCATCCGCGGCATCAAGACCGCTACCTCGCCCGACTTCATCACATGGAGCAAGGCGGAATGGCTGGAGTATCCTGGTGCCCCGCACGAACATCTTTACACGAACCAGATCGCGCCATACTCGCGCGCTCCGCACATCTTCATCGGTTTCCCGAAACGTTACATCGACCGAGGCTGGGTCGATTCAACCGGAAAACTGCCGGGCCTCGAAGAACGAAAGGCACGTGCCAAAGCATCCCCGCGTTACGGCAGCGTGGTCACAGACGCTCTGATGATGACCAGCCGCGACGGCCTGACATTCAAACGCTGGGGCGAAGCGATCATTCGTCCCGGCCCGTCGCGAACCAACTCGTGGGTCTATGGCGACAACATCATCTCGTGGGGCATCCTCCCAACAAAGTCCGACCTGCCGCAGTCGCCCGACGAGCTTTCGATCTACGCCATCGAAGGCTACTGGACGGGCAAGAGCCAGAACTTCCGCCGCTACTCGATCCGCGTTGACGGCTTCGTCTCCGCCCAGTCGCCCCTGAGCGGCAGTGAGTTCGTCACCAAACCGATCGTCTTCAAAGGCAGCCAACTGGAGATCAACTACTCCACCTCAGCGGCCGGCAGCATCCATGTCGAAATCCAGGACGCCGAAGGAAAGCCGATTCCCGGTCACACACTGGCTGACTGCCACGAGATCTTCGGCGACGAAATCCAGCGCACTGTCGCCTGGAAAAACGGCGAGAGCGTGAAACAGGTGGAGGGTACTCCCGTGCGACTCCGATTCGTGCTGAAGGATGCCGATCTGTTTTCGTTCCGCTTTCACTAAGAGGGAAGATGCATTTCCCGATGTGGGCCTCAGCCGAACGCACCATGTGCTGCAACCTCTTCGTCCAGATCCCCCCGCCACGTGCATTGTCCCAGAGCACCGCGACGAGCGTGAAGGGACTTGCAGCTGCGTGAGGTCAAGGCCGGATCGAGGAGCGAAGCGACGATGCTCCGGCAGTGGATGAAGGTGAGGCAGTCTTAAACTGACATTGCCCGAACGGCGTTGGTCCGGCCGGAGAAACTACTTCGCACGACTCCGCTTCAACACGAATCGCGTGTCGAGTGTTCTCAACATGTCAAACGTGTTGCAGTATGGGACGTTGAATTCAAGGCAGACGTTTGGCATAGGGACGCGCGCCTTTGCGTCTGCCGAATAACCTTCATGCGTGACAACGGTCAACTTGTTGACACTTGCGTAAGCAATCACCCACCCGTCGGCGACCGAAGCAAACTCCGTAACGGCTTCGGGGCTGAATGACTCAGACGAAACCCATCCGAGCATCTGTCGGAATGTGTCAATGACCTTCTGGTCACGAGTTTGTTTAACGAAGGTGTCGGGAACGGTGTCGCTGATCCAATCCGTCAGTTCATCTCCGAGCCCGGCCAGTTCGTCAAACACACGGTCGATGGTGCAAACGCGACCAGATTTATGGCGATCGACAAGTGATTTCCAGAAGCCCGGACACAAGTCAAATCCGTAATAGCGTTGCTTCGCTTCAATAAACGGATTCGAATCGAGAACAAATTCAGTCTTACTGCCGCTCATTCTTCATCCTCTCAAGAATGATTCCGGCATAGCGATCGTATGTTGCCCCCTTCAGTCCGGTGAGACGATACGCATCCCGGTACAGCATTCGTCCCTCGCTGACGGCACGGACCACCGCTCGCGAAAAACTCGGACCGAGTCGGACAGCTTGAGTCGCATAGAAGTTCCCTCCGCCCTTCTTCTCCTTCATGGCCGCTTTGGCCTTCATGAAGTCGGCTCGATCCTTTTCGTAGAACGCAAAGAACTGAGGCCGTGTGATCAGTTTGAGGTCCAGCGCACGTCGAGCAGCTACAACCGGACTGACTTTGAATCGACGAGCGACGAGCCGGAACCGGCTCTGCTTTGCCTTCACATCGTTCCAGCAGTCGCGCAGTTTGTATTCTGGGATCAGGAACTCTGCAGCAACCGAATTGCAGAATCTCTCAATCTCGTCCTGGTGTGGCATCATGTTGACCAGATTGAAGATCCCATCCCGGCCAATCCAGATGTGTGCGAGCTCGTGGGCAAGAGTAAACATTCTCGCCGACTTGGAGTCAGCATCGTTGACGAAGATCACAGGGGCAATCGGATCGCAAAGGACGAATCCTCGGAATTCCTCTGGATCGAGTGGCCGTGAATTGTTGAGGCCCACGACGCTGTTGCTGAAGACAAGTATTCCGGTTCGTTCAATCGCATCCCGTAGAACCTTTAACGCATCTTCCCAAGTTGCCAGTGACTCTGCCCAATCGGGCGCCAGATCGAGTTCCTGGCGAATCCGCTGAGCCAGCGACTGCACATTGCGAGATTCGCTGGCACTGCCAACGAATGGCAATTGCTCGTGACCTTCATCCAATAGCAATTCGCGCATCGACGTTTGTCGGCGCTGCATCTCATGAATCGTGTCGATGAGATTCGGGCTCAGCTTCCTGATGGGAGTATCGCCCACAGTTCGGAAGTCAGGGATCGGCAGATGCTCATCCGGAGGTTCATCGAGCAACAGGAGCCCGAATGGCGTCATCGTCTTGCGGGCAAAGTCTTCCAACTGTCGGAAGGTCGGCTTTCGATCTCCACTCTTCCACTCTTCCAGCTTCGGGAATTTCTTGCACAGTTCGTCTGTCGGCAAACCGGAACGATCGATCGCCCAGCGAATCAATTCAGGTTTGACGGCAACGGCGGACATGGCGTGGAAACGGTCTTCCGAACGGGCGGGGCATTGCTTCAACACTCAACGTCATTATACGTTGTCGGTAACGGTTCCGCCTGTAAACACGGGAATCGAGATTCCTGGGGGCAGTTTTCGCTGAGTCGGGCTGACTGTGCCGGAACGGCGTTTCGCAGTGTTCGGGCCTATGTGAAAGTCACGTGCTCACGGATGGCAGCGTCGCAGCGCAGCAGGGTGGCCCAGACAATCCCGGAGGGTTGACTGGGTGCGTCAGCACAAGAGGTCTGTCGTCACGGCCACGGAAGTTCGCAGTGTTTGCCTCTTGTGGCATGGCCACTCAGACAACTCGCAACGAGTTGTCTGAGCCACCCGCGAGTTGTCCTTCCGTTCGTTCCGCCTTCAGGCGGGCTTGCCATATACCTAATAGGTTATATGTTATCTGCATGAAACCTGCCGGACCACCCGTCGACGTCTTCACCGCGATTGCGGACCCGACACGCAGAGCTCTGTTGCTCCGACTGGCTCATGAGGGCGAGCGGAACGTCTCCGAGTTGCTGGAACCGTTTTCAATCAGCCAGCCGGCCGTCTCGAAGCACCTGCGAATTCTCCGCGAGGCAGGTCTCGTGCGGAGCCGGCGAGTCGGTCGCGAGAAGCTCTACGAGGTCGAAGCCAGTCGGCTGCGGGACGTCTTCGACTGGGTGTCGCACTTTGAAAAATACTGGGACGAAAAACTGGATGCCCTGGGCGAGTTCCTCGACCGGAAGAACGCCGATCCGAAAAGCTGACAGAAGGAATCAAAAGTATGGTGGCTCCCAAGCCGATCGTCATTCGCAAAAAACGTTTCTATCCGCATCCACCTGAAGATGTCTGGGCAGCCATCACCGATCCATACGCCATTGCGGAGTGGATGGAGCCTAACGATCACCAGCCAGTCGTCGGGCACAAGTTTCAGTTTCGCTGCGACCCCGGCATGTGCGGGGCGGGGATCACTGAATGTGAAGTGCTGGAAGCAGAGCCCCAACGGCGACTCGTGTGGAGCTGGGTCAGCGTCTCGAAAGACGAAACGCGTCAGCGGCCCCTGCCGATGACGATCGCGTGGACGTTGACTCCTCAGGAAGGCGGGACGTTGCTGACCCTTGAGCACAGCGGAGCCGAGAACACTGACTGGCTGACTCGAAATATGATGCGCGTCGGCTGGGGCTACATGATGAAGAAGATGATCAGTCGCGTGCTCACTCACTGCGACGCCGGCGAGTTTCGTCCCGGTGCCATCCCCCTGCAGAAGCGCTACTACACCTGCAAAACCATACCGGACAACTATGTTCGCTGAGTACGAAACCGGAGACCGACATGAAGGCAATCGACTTTGCAAAGGCCACAGGCATCGGCGTAGCGTTGCTGGCTCTCAACCTGCTGATCGCCACTTTGGTCATCATTGCGTACGCCGTTTTCATTGAACCTGGGCACACCGACGAGTTCTATCAGGATGCCGCCCTGCGCATCGCTCCGCGGTGCTCACACATCATCGGGACGGCCCTGTTTCTCGGCGCTGGTTACCTTTTCACCCGGCGAAATCCGGGACGCAACGGCTACGTATTCGCGACTGTCGTGGCGCTGCTGTACGCCATCATCGACGCCGCCATGGTGGGATTCGCCAGCTTCGCCGACCTCGAATTCGGACTGTCCATGCTGGCCAAGCTCGCGGCCATACTTGCCGGTTCGTACCTGGCGATTCGTCGTACCAAACCGGCAACGGCGTCTTCAGAGCCTTGACGATCTTCGCAAGCTGAGGGCGCGGCATCTTGTGTCTTCGGCCCCCAACCACAAGTTGTCGGGCCACCCAGCGTTCTGACTTCTGCGGGCCGTCGCCAAAGCACGCGGTGAGTCGTGAGGCATCAGCCACCTCCGAAAGTCAGCCACGCCGTGGTACGATGTCAACTGCCCGTTCGGTCGAGTGACCCAGATTTTCAAACGCTGATTTCGTCAAAGCAGAACCATGCATCACGTCTCGGCTTCGAAGCTCTTCACGCTGCTGGTGATTGTCGGGCTCTATCTGGGGCGGGGAGCGTCGCTCGCCGTTGCTGAGCCGGAGATTTCAGAAACGGTCGAAACCAGCGGCGTGCGATTCCTGACTCCGGACACGCTCGACCGAATCGACACCGGCTTGAAGTGGTTGTCGGTTCGGCAGAACGAGGACGGCGCCTTCGGAGTTCGGCGAGGGTACGGGCGAAACGTCGCGGTTGTTTCTCTGGCGGGCATGGCGTGGCTGTCGTCGGGAAGCAGTCCGGGGCGAGGACCTTACGGCGTCAATATTCAACGCGCGACAGACTTCGTTCTGGATTCGTGCCGGTCGAGTGGCTACATCAACGTGCCCGAAGGTCAGTCTCACGGACCGATGTATGGGCATGGGTTTGCGACGCTGTTCCTGGCCGAGGTCTATGGGATGACTCCTCGCAAGGATGTCCGCGAGAAGCTTGAGAAGGCCGTGCGGCTCATTATCTCCTGCCAGAATAAAGAAGGCGGCTGGCGCTACGAAAACGAACCGAACGAAGCCGACGTCTCGGTCACGGTCTGTCAGATCATGGCCTTGCGTGCTGCTCGTAACTGCGGGCTGTTTGTGCCGAAGGACGTCGTCGACCGATGCGTCGCCTACGCGAAGCAATGCCAGAATGATGACGGCGGCTTCCGTTACCAGCTCGTCCGGCGGAGCAGCAGTCAGTTCGCGCGGTCGGCTGCGGGTTTGGTCGCGTTGTACAGCGCCGGAGTTTACGACGGGCCGGAGATCGGCCGGGCACTCGCGTATTTGGAACGCCATCGTCCTGGCGGGATGATCGACCCGCATTATTACTATGGGCATTACTACGCGGTGCAGGCTCAGTATCAGGCCGGCGGCAATCACTGGAACCGGTGGTTTCCCCGCATCCGCGATCAGTTGCTCAATGATCAACAGAAAGACGGAAGCTGGTCGGACCTGACCTTTTCGAATGAGTACGCGACGGCGATGTCGTGCATCATTCTACAGATTCCGAACAACCATCTGCCGATTTTCAAGCGGTAGTACGCTTCTTGTCCGCAGTTCTGGTTTCATCGCCTCGCCTTCGCGAGTCCATGACTCTACGCGGGAATGACGTGGCGGGAACTCGGGAAGTTAGTCCGGACACATTCTCAGGAACCGCTCACTCGTAGGTCACCATCAGGTCGCCGGTTTCGACCTGGCTTCCGGCTTTGACGAGGACTGACGCCACGACGCCGTCTGCGTCGGCACTGACAGTCGTTTCCATTTTCATGGCTTCGAGTGTGAAGAGCTTCTGGCCTTTCGAAACCTTCGATCCCGATTCCACCGCAACGGTGACGACCATGCCGGGCATCTGAGCTCCGACCTGTTTGGGATCGTTGGTGTCGGCTTTCGCGTTTGCTTCGACGTCGGGTTCATGCGAGTGGTCCATCACCAGCAGGTCTCGCGGCTGACCGTTCAGTTCGAAGAAGACCGAACGCCGGCCGTCTGGATGCGGAATGCCGGTCGTCAGGTAACGGACGATGAGTGTTTTTCCCTTTTCGATATCGATCGCGATTTCTTCGTCGGCTTCGAGGCCGTAGAAGAAAACCGGCGTTGGCAGCGTGCTTGTGTCGGAGAACTCAAGCTGATGCTTCGCAAAGTCCTCGAAAACTCGCGGATAAAGAACCGATGTGACGACTTCACGAGACGTTGGTGCTCGGCCGAGCAGCTTTTCGAGACTCTCGGCTTCCGCAGCGAAGTCGGCATCCGGCAGCGTTTCGCCGGGACGACCTTCAAAGGATTCGGCGTCTTTCAGGATGCGTTTCTTGACTGGCTCCGGAAAGCCGCCGGGCGGTTGTCCCATCGCTCCCCCGATCAGATCGATGACTGATGCCGGGTACGAGAATTCACGCTCGCCGTTCAGCACGTCGTCGGCCGAAATATCATTGGCGACCATGAACAGAGCCATGTCACCGACCGCTTTTGAAGTCGGAGTAACTTTGACGATGTCGCCGAAGAGCCGGTTGACGTCTGCGTAAATCCGGCAGACGTCCCGCCACTGATCGGCAAGGCCCAGAGCTCTCGCCTGCTGATACAGGTTCGTGTACTGACCGCCGGGCATTTCGTGATTGAAGAGGTCGGCCGTTCCCGGCAGGCCGATACTTTCAAACGGTTTGTAGAATTCTCGGACGGCCATCCAGTAGTCGGCGATCGAGTCGATGTGTTCCGAATCGAGTCCCGTCGCTCGCTCGGTGAACCGCAGTGACTCGCTGAGAGTGTTCAGGTTGACCTGCGACGTGCCGCCCGACAGCGGAGCCATCGCGGCGTCGGCAATGTCGAGTCCAACGTCGGCACCGTTCAGGATTGACGCGATCTGAGTGCCGGCTGTCTCGTGCGTGTGGAAGTGGATCGGAATGCCGATTTCTTCTCGCAGCGCTTTGACAAGCTGAGTCGCTGCGGCGGGTTTGCACAATCCGGCCATATCCTTGATGGCCAGAATGTGAGCGCCCATCTTTTCGAGTTGCTTCGCCAGCTCGACGTAATACTTCAACGAGTATTTGATCCGGTTCGGGTTGGTAATGTCACCTGTGTAGCAGATTGACGCTTCGCAGATCGCGTCGGTTTCCAAAACCGCGTCCATTGCTACCTGCATGTTCGGCACCCAGTTCAGGGCATCGAAAATTCGGAAGACATCCATCCCGGCATCAGCTGCTTCTTTGGTAAACGCTCGCACGACGTTGTCCGGGTAGTTCGTGTAGCCGACGGCGTTGGAAGCTCGCAGCAGCATCTGAAACAGGATGTTTGGACACTTTTCGCGCATTCGAGTGAGTCGGTCCCACGGGCACTCTTTCAGGAACCGCATCGTCGTATCGAAGGTCGCTCCGCCCCACATTTCGAGCGAAAAGAATTGCGGCGCGAGCCGAGAGTATGCTTCGGCGATGTTCAGCAGATCGTCGGTTCGCACGCGCGTCGCGAGCAGCGACTGATGAGCGTCTCGAAACGTTGTATCGGTAATCAGCAGCCCTTTTTGCTCGCGCACCCACTGGCTGAACTTCGTCGGTCCAAGTTCTTTCAAGCGATCGCGAGTGCCCTTCGGCAGGGGAGCGGAAGCATCGAACTTCGGCACGGGTGCAGCCGCGCGTCGTGTCGGAACTTCGCAACCAGCGACGGTTTCATTTCCATTGACGATCACATTGCCGACATAGCTGAGCAATTTTTGAGCTCGGTTCTTGCGATCCGGAATGTCGACCAGCTCGGGGTGTTCATCGATGAATCGCGTCGTGCAGAGTCCTTCGATAAACGTCTCGTGCCGTAGCAGTTTCTGGATGAACGGGATGTTCGTTTTGACGCCTCGAATCCGAAACTCGGCCAGCACCCGGTCCATTCGCTTGATGACCTGCCCGAATCGGCGTTCGCGAGCCGTCACCTTAACCAGCATCGAATCGTAAAACGGATAAACAGCAGCGCCGGAGAATGCCGAACCAGCGTCAAGCCGGACACCCATTCCGCTACCCGAGCGGTAATGCGTGATACGCCCATAGTCGGGCGTAAATCCGTTCGTCGGATCTTCGGTGGTGACTCGACACTGCATCGCAAAACCGGATGTCGAAATAGCATCCTGATTCGGAAGGTCGATTTCTGGATCATCCAGCGGCGTCCCACCAGCGATCAGAATCTGAGTTTTCACGATATCGATGCCGGTGACTTCTTCCGTCACCGTGTGCTCGACCTGAATTCGCGGGTTGACCTCGATGAAGAAGTACTGGTTGGTGTCGGCGTCGACGAGGAACTCGACGGTGCCCGCGTTCGAGTATCCGACGGACTCTCCGATCTTCACGGCCGAATCGCACAAAGCCTGTCGCACGACCGGATCGAGATTCGGGGCAGGAGCGATCTCGACAACTTTCTGGTGACGACGCTGGACCGAACAGTCTCGCTCGTAGAGGTGCAACAGGTTTCCGTGCCGATCGCCGAGCAACTGCACTTCGATATGCCGGGCTCGAGAGATGAATTTCTCGACGAAAATGTCAGAACTGCCAAAAGCCGACAGCGATTCCCGCTGAGCTTGCTCCAGCGACGTTGCGAACTGGTCTTCGCTCTGGACGACTCGCATGCCGCGTCCGCCGCCGCCGTGAGCCGCTTTCAGAATGATCGGAAAGCCCAATGACCGAGCCGTTTCGAGTCCCTCGTCAACGTGTTTAATGGCCGCAGCGCTTCCGCCGAGTACCGGGACTTCGGCCGCTGTCGCGATCTCGCGGGCTGAAGTCTTATCACCGAGTCGGTTCAGAACGTCGACCGATGGCCCGACAAAGATAATCCCGGCATCGGCACACGCTTGAGCGAAGACGGGGTTTTCTGACAGAAATCCGTATCCGGGGTGAATCGCATCGACGCCGATCCGCTTCGCCAAAGAAACGATTCCCTCGATATCCAGGTACGACTTGATTGGCTCGCCGGTCTGACCCACCTGGTACGCTTCGTCAGCTTTGAAACGATGCAGGGCAAAGCGGTCTTCGTGTGCGTAAATCGCGACGGTCTTAATGCCGAGTTCGTAGGCAGACCGAAACACTCGGATGGCGATTTCGGAACGGTTGGCGACGAGTAGCTTGCGAATTTTCATCTCTTCAGAACTTTGCGTAACAGAGCGAGGCTTCCAGGGTATCGGACGAAATCACGCGAACTGGGGGGCGTCCCGACAACAACTGTCATAGTGTGTGGGGCAGGATTGCATCCTGCCCCTCGACAGCTATTTTCCAAGCCGATCCTCAGCAATGAGCTCGACACTGAAGTGCATCGAAGCTGGCAATCCCGACGGCGCGAGCGGGATTCTTATTGATCCGTCCGCAAATGTCAGTCGAGGCAGCCAAATTCCTGTGAAAATCCGAGATTCCAACTCGTCGAACGGCGTTGGCCTGCAAATCGAAAACTCACATCGGGATCAGTCGTTCAGCGAGTCCGCGACGTCGGTGCGGTAGGCCGTCAGGCCGGGTAGAAATCCGACGAGCGTGGCCATGCCGATCAGGATGGGAAACAGCACGAGTTCCATCACGTCGAAGCGCCAGGGGTTCACCATGATGCCAGCCTGAGACTCGATGAACGGTGCCGCGACGACAACCAGCCCGTGTCCCATCAGCAGGCCGAGGATGCCTCCACCAAGACAGAGCAACAACGACTCGCCAAGGATGATCGAGAAAACTGTGACGCGGCTCGCTCCGAGTGCCCGCATGATGGCAATCTCGCGTTTTCGGTCGGACATCGAGTTGTAGATGCTGACAAAAATCCCGATTCCGGCGACGACGACGATCAATCCGGTCAAACACAAGAGAAGTTTCTGAGTGTTCCCGACAAACAGGTTCATCAGCTTGCTGATCACCTGAATCGGGTTCACAGCTTGAGCGCGCATTCCTTCGTTGATTTCAGAAGAAAGCATGATCGAAGCCAGTGAAGTCTTCGTTCGTACGAGGATGAATGAGACCTCTTTCAAGTCATCGGGAATCGCGTGTGGAGCGTGACCGTGGTCGTGTCCGGCATGGCCATGATCATCGTGCCCGCCCGATGCTTCGCGGATGACTGCTGCCTGTTCTTCGGTGACTTCGAAGCCGAAGTCTTTCAACCGCTGAATGGCTTCTTCTGGCGGTTTTTCGTGACCGGAGATCAGGAAGAACCCTTCGATGTTTACAAACACCGTCTGGTCATTGGCCGTCCCGGTTGGTCCAAGCAGTCCGGTGATTGTGAACTTTTCATCGTGAACATGTCCGGTGTCCGCTCCGCCGTGGATGAGCGTGAATTGCGAACCGACGTCCCAGCCGTTCTGGCGAGCGACTTGCGAACCGACAACTGCGTCGAAAGGGTTAACCGGCAGCTCGCCCTTTTTCGTGAAGTTCTTGCCAAACGCATACTGCATTTTGAAATACTTGGGAGTCGTGCCGATAACCGGAAACGCTCCCTTTTCCGTGACATCTCCCATCGTCATGGGAATCGCCCACTCGATGATGTCCGACGCGTTCTTAACTCCATCAATACGCTTCGCTGCATTGGGCAGGTCTTCGGTAAGAACTCGCCACGGCAAGTTTTCAGCCGGTTTACCAATTCGATACACGGCGCTCAGAACGTTGCCAAGATCGCTGCCGCGAGGGCCAATCAGCAGACTGACGCCGACGCTTCTCTGATTAAATGTGTTGTCGACAACACTGTTCACAACGAGCACTGAAACCACGAGCATGATGCCCAGCGCGACGCTCAACGCGGTCAAGGCCGACGATAACGCTCGCTGTTTCAGACTTTTAAACGCGATGGCCAGGAGGTTCATTCGGCTGCCTCCGGCTTGTTGAAGTCGCTGAGTTTCTCGATCCGGTCGAACTGTGAGGCAACGTCCGTTGAATGAGTGACCATCATCAGCGATACGCCGTTTTCCGTACACGCCTCGCGGATCAGCTTCAAAACGTTGTCCTGATTGGCCGTGTCGACATTCGCGGTAGGCTCGTCCGCCAGCAGCAGCGACGGTCGGTTGGCCAGTGCTCGCGCGACGGCGACTCGTTGCTGCTCACCGACGGAAAGTTTTGTCGGGCGATGATTGAGTCGATGTTCCAGCCCGACACGTTTCAGAAGCTCGCGGGCATGAGGTCGATCCGCCTTACGACCTCCAAAGCTCATGCCGAGCAGCACGTTCTCCAGAGCCGTAAAAGCGGGAAGAAGGTTGAACGTCTGAAAGACGTAACCGATCCTCTGCGCTCGAAATCGATCACGGCCGGCCTCGGGCAGCTTCGTGACGTCGGTCCCGTCGATGACGACCTGGCCGGAGTCGGCTGTCGTCACGCCAGCGATGACGTTCAGGAGAGTTGTCTTGCCACCGCCACTGGAACCGATCAAAACGACCTGCTCCGCGTCAGCGATATCAAACGAGTCTACATTGAGAATTGGCAGTCGACGTCCGCCGGGCTCAACATAGCTCTTCTTAAGATTTCGGATTGAAAGTGACATCCGTGCGAAATTCAGACTGTGTCAGGTAAAAACGGAATCAAATACAAAAAGTTAAGAGCAGCGGACGACTTTAGTCCGTGGGCCGTTGTACGGCAAATCCGGTGTCGCCGTTGACCGATCTGACGCCGCATCACGACATTTCTGCAAATAATTTGCAACTGCCAGCGTTTCGCACTTCGAGCCGACGAGTTTCGCAGCCGCGATGCGACTGGTCAGATCGTCGAGGACACTCCCAATGACTGACCGAACCACAAAGCAGATCGGCATCGCGATCGTCGAATTCGATGGCTACTACGTTGTCGGAACGCGGCAAGTGGGGCAGGTTCTGGCGGGATTTTCGGAATTCCCCGGCGGCAAATGCGAACCCGGAGAGCCTCCTGAAGACTGCGCCGCGAGGGAATGCCTCGAAGAAACCGGCCTGGTCGTTATTCCGGTCAGGCTAATGGAGAAAACCGAACACGACTATACTCACGCGACTGTCGAACTGCACTTCTGGCTTTGTCGGGTTGATGGCGTTTCTGACGAGACACGTGGAACGATGCCGCCGCTGATCAACAAATTTCAGTGGAAATCTGTTGACGAACTGCGGGAGTTAGCGTTCCCAGAGGCAAATGCGAGCATATTGGATCTACTGGTTCAGTGACCAGATTCGGCGTCAGGCAGATCCTGATACGACGATTCCGCCGATTTGGTTACCCTGGCAAGAAGATTTGGAACAACGCAGGACACGAATTGCAACGGCTGAAGTGAGGTGGTAGTCTGACCGGATTGTCCATTCCCTTTGTTCTGGACAAGTTTGACAGTATCGCCATTCGGGTCGGAATCACGTGATTTCGTCTCGAAAGCAGTCATACATGGATTGATCATCCAATTTGGGAGTGCAGGCCAGATGAATCGAACAAACAAACGCAGCAAGAACCAGGAATCGAGAACGGGGTTCACGCTCATCGAGCTGCTCGTCGTGATCGCGATTATTGCGGCATTGGCGGCGTTGTTGCTGCCCGCCGTGCAGAACGCTCGCGAAGCTGCGAGACGCTCTGAATGCAACAACAACATGAAGCAGATCATCCTGGCGACTCACAACTACGCAGAGACGCACCGAGTTTTCCCGAGCGGCATCATCAGTGACCCGGTTGCACTCGTGATGCCCCTCACCCTGCCAGAACCGGCATCAATTCCGATGGGCGTGCCAAGTGCGGCGACACAAGGAGCCGTCCCCCTGGTTCCGATTACTGACTGGAATTACAGCGGCGATTGGGGCTGGGCCTCGCTCATTCTGACTCAGATCGGATCGTTAACGGTTAACGTGAATTTCACAGAGCCGAAGAATCCCGCGCCGATGAGTCATGTCAATAACCAGCAAGCCATTCAGCAGGCGATTCCAGCGTACCTCTGTCCAAGTCGCAGTTACCCCAACGCTCGCCCATTCTTCACTGGTGGCGGTCAGCAGGCACCTAATATCGGTGGGTATGGCTACCTTTCCTATCGCGGAAACACGGGAACCAGCGCACCGCTGAATTCTCCTGCAGGAACTCCCACAACAAACGGCATCCTGTATCGCGACAGCTCAATCAGCTTCCGAGACATCCGCGATGGAGAAACCAACACAATCTGTTATGGCGAGGGCATGTTTGGATACTGGGGCGATGGTAACAGCGGCCTCGCACGACTCGCTGATGACGACCACAACGATCAACCTGATTGGGGATGGGATGGCATCAGTCCTTCCAATAGTCCGCAAACCATGGACACCTATCTGAACCTTATGAATCAGAATCCGCCCCTCGGTCATTTCTTCGGATATGGCTCGTGGCATAAAGACAGTGTCAACTTTGCACTCTGCGATGGCTCGGTGAAGTCCGTTTCAAAGTCGACCGACTTCCGAATTATGAAAGCCATGTGCACCCGCGACGGCAGCGAACGGGAATCCTTCAACAACTGATCGCCGCCTCAAACGCGAGTCGATCATCGAAAGCAAAAACCCGCCACACCATTTGGTGCGGCGGGTTTTTCTTTTTTTTTCGTCGTTAAACCATTTCCACCCGCTCGAACTTCGGTCTGACGTCAAATGTCCTCGACCCATTCGGCGGTGAAGCTGAAGTTCTCGTCGATTTCGCTGGCCGGGCCGATCAGTTTGTCCCCGTTTTGAGCTTCACCGTCTCCGTGACTGCCGGCGATCCGGTCAACGCCGCCCTGTCCGTTGACGAGATCGCTGCCGAATTCGCCGAGCATCGTGTCGTTGCCACTGCCGCCGTACATCGTGTCGTCACCGTCGCCGCCGAGCATCGTGTCGCTGCCACTTTGCCCGGTCAGAAGATCGTCGCCACCGTGACCAGCCAGAGCGTCGTTGCCGCCTCCGCCGAACAATGAATCGCGGCCAGAACGACCTCGCAGTGTGTCGTTCCCCGCTCCACCGTTCAGGATGTCTGCATCGTTGCCGCCGTCGAGCCAGTCGTTCCCGTCATCGCCGGTCAGCAGATCCTCTCCGTTCTCTCCGTAAACTGAATCATCACCTGCTTCGCCGCGAACCGTGTCGTCATGCTTACCGGCGCGAATCGTGTCGTCGCCGTCGCCGCCCAGGATCGAGTCTCGGAATTCGCTACCGATGATCGAATCGTTCCCGCTGCGTCCGAGAATCAGCACGCCGTCTTCGCGCAGCCCCGTGAACATCTCGGTCGAGACAAAGTCGAGTTCAACGATGTCGTCACCCTGCGTCCCTCGGACAAGGATTGACTGCACCTCGGACACCGGAATCGTCGACAGTCCAGGCACGACCACACCGTCAACACTGACTTCGACCATGCTGAATCGATCGCGCACGATGACCGTCGCATCGGCCTTCGTCAGCACCGTCAGTCGGCCACTTGTTGCGGAGAACGTCGCCGTGAACTCGACAGTCTCGTCTTCAACGTCGGTGGCGTCGACGTTCTCCAGAACGTCTGCGCCGTTGCCACTGGAAAGAGTTTCCGAGCCCGTTCCCGCTCCGCTAAGAGTGTCATCGCCGTCGCCACCGATCAGGATATTCGCACCGGAAGTTGCGGAGAGACGGTCCGCCCCCGTGCCGCCCAGCAAGGTGTCATCGCCCTCACCGCCGAGCAGGTTGTCGTCTCCGTCGTCGCCAGCGATGCCATCATTGCCGGCTTCCCCGTCGAGGCTGTCCGCCCCTTCGTCTCCGAACAGCCAGTCATTGCCCGAACCACCTCGCGCGGTATCGTTGCCGGCCTGGCCGTGGAGATCGTCATCGCCGTTGCCGCCGTCCAGTTCGTCCGCGTCGTCACCTCCAAAGATTCGGTCGAGTCCATCGTTACCGAAGAGCGAATCGTTGCCGCTGCCGCCGTCGAGCGAGTCGTCCCCCGCGTCGCCCGAAGCTTCGTCATCGCCAGCGTCGGCCGTCAGTTGATCGTCGCCGGTTCCGCCGCTCAACGTGTCGTTGCCTTCGCCACCGAAGATGGTGTCGTTGCCGGCGCCGCCTTCTGCGAGATCGGCGTCGATTCCGGCGTCCAGCAAATCGTTTCCGGCCTCACCCAGGAGCTGATCGAAACCCGCATCGCCAGTCAGCGTGTCGTCGCCGTCTCCGCCGCGAACAAGATCGTTGCCCTCACCGCCGGTCAGCGAATCCTGCCCGTCCACTCCGTAAAGGGAGTCGTTGCCGTCTCCACCGACGAGTGTGTCATCGCCGCCGTTTCCGTACAGCAGATCGTTGCCCGAACTTCCCACCAGGCTGTCGTTCCCGCCACCGCCGTCGAAGATCGCGTACTGACCGGCAAACTCGCTACCGTCGAAGAAGTTATCGCTGTCGCCACCGGTCAGCACCGCGCGCTCGACGAAACGAAGTTTGTCGTTTCCAAGACCAATCAGACGACTCTTCGTGATTCGAAAATCGACATCGCCCGATTCCTGAAGCGTATCAATGCCCGCCCCTCCGTCGACAACATCGTCACCCGTTCCGCCACTGACGGTATCGCGGCTTCCGCCCTGGCCGAGCACGACATCGTTACCGTCGTCGCCGCTCAAACTATCGCGTCCCGAGCCGCCGTACAGCGAATCCCGATCGGCGCCGCCGGACAGTGTGTCGTTTCCGTTATTACCGCTCATCCGATCAACGCCGTCGCCACCGGTGACAAGGTCATTCCCGGCTCGAGCGAAAATCCAGTCGTCGCCGCCGGCACCGTCGAGCGTATCGTTTCCTTGCCCGCCCCAAATCGTGTCGCCGCCGTCGCCACCGGTCATCGAGACGGCTTGTCGAGCCGATACTGCTGAAAGATCGTCATTGCCAGCCTGCCCGTCGACGATCATCCGCGACGCAATCGCGCTGCTGACATCGCCAATCGTGATCACATCGTTGCCTTCTCCGCCGTTGACCGCCAGAGCCGCCGTCGGCACGGTGGATGTAACCGCTGCAACTCCGTCCGCTCCTGACGTTACCGTCAAGTAGCCAGCTTCCAGCGCGTTGGCGATCATCGCCTGGTCATCTTCCACGCCGAACTGCATCGTTCGTTGTTGAGCGATCAGACCGTCGGTCACGTCGAGCACGTTTTCAAAACTCGCCGAACGCCCATCAATCAACACAGCCCCTGTCCCCGGACTGGTCAGGAATGTCGTGATGGAGCCTGCCGAAGTACCGACCAGGTTCAGCGAGTCACCAACCCCGACGACACCAGTAAACGCAACACCGTCAGCAGGCAACACGGGGCCTTGACTGAAATCGATCGTCAGTTCGTCCGCGTCTGCCGAGGCCAGAATCGTCAGATCGAGCAACGCGGCAAACTCGTAGCGGAAGATTTCTGCATTGAGCTGATTTTTCAACACGATGTCGGCTGCGTCGGCGACAAGGGTGTACTGACCGCCGCCCTCGGGCAACTGGATGCCGGCTTCCTGCTGATCTTCGAACGCCCCGATATCGACGGGACTTTGCAGCGGACGTCGCACTCCGCGTTGATCAGTAATCGGGATGACGTCGCGAAGCCCGGCATCGACGGCGGGGCTTCCTTCGAGCAATGCATGAGTGCGCGTTGGGCCACCGTTGTCCTGCAAAGTTCCCAGTCCGGCGAGCAGAACGTCGGCAAGGCTGCCAAACTGATTTCCGTTCTGACCGTCACTCATGCCTTCGACGAGCGTCGCGTTTCCGATCACGTTGTTCGAGCTGGTATCGTGCAGCCGCCCATCGAAGTCGGCGTTGAGTTCGTTGCCGGCGACGATCGAGTTATCCAGCACAAACTCTTCCGAGCCGTCGCTGTAGATGCCGCTGCCGGATCCCCCCATCGCGTTGTTGTTCGAAACCGTCGAACTCCGCAAAGTGACCACCGCAGCGTCGTCGTTCCACAGGCCGCCACCTTCGGTGATTCCAGCATTGGCTGACGTGCCTTCCCGCCCGGAAGCTCCACCGCCAGAACCATCTCCTTCGCCGCCACCCGGTCCGCCGTCGCCGGCAGAGGCTTCATTGCCGGAGATGGTCACGTTGGTAATTGATGCGGAGACATTCCTTACAAAGACGCCGCCGCCGTGGCTGGGGCCACCCTGGCCGCCATTGGCACCGTTTCCGCCTTTGACTGCCGGGATGCCACCGGGGCCGCTGTCGCCAGCAGACCCAGCGGAACCGCCTTCGCCACCGAGTCCGCCTTCGATCGTGTTGTCAGCGATTTCGGACTCGAGCAACGTCGCCGATCCTTGAGCCTGGTAGTAGCCGCCGCCTTCTGCCGTGCCGCCTTCGCCGCCGGAACCCCCTGCGCCGCCTCGGCCTCCCGTACCAGTAGCTGCATTTCCACCGTTCCCGCCGACACCTCCGCGCCCGCCGATTCCTCCTCCAACAAATGCATCAACCATTCGCGTCTGAGAAATCGTGACATCTCCGACACCCACCCAGATCGCTCCGCCCTGAGCCCGACCGCCGATATTGCTGGCTCCGCCGAGCGCCCCGTTGGGAGACCCACTTCCACCTTGATGACCACCACGTCCACCTCGTCCTCCGTGTCCCGCAGCGCCGCCTCTGACGCTGCCACTCTGAAAAACGCTGGTCGATACGTTCAGCGTTCCGGAGTCGAGAAAGACCGCTCCGCCGCGAGCGTTTCCACCCTGTCCACCTCCCGCACCCGTTCCGCCAAATCCGCCGCCTTCGCCGCTGCCGCCGTCTCCTCCGTTGCCACCACGACCGCCGTTTGCAGCGTTCTGGTCGAACAACGAGTCGGCGATTGTCAGCGTCGATTCGTCCGCGTAGATGGCCGCTCCGCTGGCGAATCCACCCGTACCGCCATCGTCGCCGGACTCTCCGTCTCCACCGTTGACTCCATCCGGTCCGTCCGGACCGTATCCACCAGCGCCGCCATTCGCACGATTGTCGAAGAACGTCGAGTTGCCAACCACGACCGTCGACTGCACGGCCGCCACCGCTCCACCACGAGCATCACGGCCGTCCCGACTCACGATCCCTTCCGCACCCAGGGCGGTGTTAAGACTCAGCTCGACGTTCTCAAGATACAGCGTGCCTGATTCAACAAGAATCGCGCCCCCCATGGCCGGACGTTCGTCCGGAAGAGTTCCTGTAAAGCCGTTGTCGTATGCCTGTCCGTTGGTAATAGTGAGATTTCGGAAAATCGCAGTGACGTCCGGGTGAACGTGAAACAGCCGGTCCAGTTGCTTGCCGTCGACAATCGTGACCCCAGGACCCTGGCCTTCGATAATGATCGTCTGGTTGGCTTCGGTCAGGTCGTAGTCACCGGTCGCGCCCTGGTTTTCCTGCCCGCCGGGGCCGTTCGCAATGTTCTGCTGCCACAGGCCGGCGCTCAGATAAATGATGTCGTCTTCACCGTTCGAGTTTGCCTGCTGGATGACATCTCGAAGGTTGTTCGACTCAACACCGAAGTCTCCCAGCTGCGGAGTAAACACCGAAAGTACCAGACGCTGTTCCAGTTTTTCCATCGCCGAGTTTCTTCGCGAAATCCGCCCCGACCGAACCGGACGCCGACCTCGACAGGTGTTGCCGGCAGTGTCGACCAGTTCAGACAGTCGCCGCATCGATCGTCTCACACAGCGATTCCAGAGTGTTGAGAATCGCTTGTTTCGAGAATCAGGCAGGACCGCATTGGCCGCCCATGCCGGCAGATCAGATGACGCCTGCAGGATGGATGACGAAGTTCCAACTGTTGAGTGATCTCGCGTTGTGCGAGCGTCGGTCGATCGGTTTGTCATAGCACGCTCGAATCGTCAGAAGTGAAGAGATGACTGAGAGGAAAATTCGCGGAAACCGGGAAGATTGCGTAGACCCGGTTTCCGCGCTTTCACGAGTCAATTCGATTCAGGAGAATCAACGAACCATCTCGTGAAAAATGTCCCAACCGTCGGCTGCGTAACGGCCAACCGATGAGAAAACCAAACAGGCCACAGTGCTGTCAGGCGGCCTGTTCAGAGAGACTGCCAGAATGAAACACGGCGCTAAGCAGTCGAAACGCCATGACATGTCGACTGAATCGATCACCCGGACTGGATGTCCGGAATCAACGCCGATCGCCGAATGTTGCCTCGATGCAACAACGACGACTGACCTGACATGCAAACGGCGGCGCGCGGCGTGGCATCGCCAGGCCATGGCGGACGCGAATGTGGCGACCGAAAGCGGGACGGTCGGAAATGCGGCAGACACAGTTGAGACTCGACACTCCAACCACGCGGCGCAGAGGGGCGGCGCGGACTATGTCGAGGTGTCACGCGCGAAGGACCGCGCGGCTTGCAGGGTGCTCACCGTCCACCAGATTTCACTATGAAGCAGCATCGGCGTCAGATGCGGATGTACAAACTGCGACGATACATCCAGAGGCAAACGCACCACATCGCGAACAGACGTAGCGAGTAATCCAGCACTGACGCGTAAGCAAACGAGTCAGCGTTCAGCCACCAGCTCAGCCCGTCTGACCAACCGCCGATTTCGTCGATCGTTCGAGCGACAACGCTCATCGCCCCACCGATCCATCCTTTGAACAGCTGAGCCATGCAGTACATCGCGATCGAATTCAGACCGACGATGGCAAACGGCGTCACGATCCGGCGGCAGCCCTTGACGTCAACAAGCCAGTAGAAAAATCCGAGGAACCAGAATGTCCAGCCGGCGGCGAAGACAGCCCAGGTCGGACTCCAGATTTTCTTAACAGCCGGACAAATAGACCACGAATAATCGTGCAACTGTTGCTGCTGGCCGATCGGCAACCACTGAGTCGGCCACAGCGTTGTGTCCGCCGCAAGGGCGATCCCAAAGCACGCCAACCCCGCACAGAACAACCACTTCAGCCGTGCTCCGTCATCGCGATCGCTCCGCAGCACAAGTCCGGCCATCAAGCCGAAGATCATCGTCGCCAGCGACGGGATGAAGTTGAGCGTTTGGTACCCGCCGCGATTTGCCCAGAAGCCTTTCCCGTTCCACGTTTCTTCCAACCGGGGAAGCCGATTTAAAAGATCACGATCCACCTGCGCCGCGGCATTCGTATGCTTGTTCCAGTGAGCCGCCCACCCTTGAAACTGCGACCACTCCAGTTCCGCAAGCTCCGGATCCGCAGCACGTTCGGTCAGGTATTGCTTAGTCAGATCGACCTCGGCCTGACCAATCGGCTGCAGCGCGAACCACGTTCCGTAACCAACGAGCACGACCGTCGCGCTGACAGCAAGTGACTTCAGGCTGAGCCCGCGCAGCAAATACAGAAACGTATAGCCGAGCCCAATCTGGCAAAGAACGTTTGCGAATGTGAAGTTGATCCCGCTTCGCGACGACGACAGAGCCACTCCCAGACCGACCAGCACCAGCGATCGCCAGAGGGTATGCAGAAAACTCTTCCAGCCAGCTCGCCCTTCGGCATCGCGTCGAGCCATCGAAAACGGTAGCGACACACCGACCATGAACATGAAGCTCGGCTGAATCAGATCCCAGGCAGAGCAACCGGTCCACGCGACGTGCGAAAGCTGATACTGAAGAGTGTCCCACAACGTTCGCCAGGCATTCGCCCACTGAGTCCCGTCAAACTGGGTCAGAACTCGGTCGTCGCTGGCAACCTGAGCCAGTCTCAGCCCGCTGGACGCCATCAGCAACATGACGAATCCGCGGTACGCATCGAGCGACATGAGTCGGACTGGTTTCTCGCTGGACATACTGATTCGCTCTCTGAATACGGAAGCTGCCGGCAGGTAAAGTCGCCTGCCACTGGAATGTACTTCGCAATCCGCCGCAATGCTCGCTCCGAAATTCCGGATTGCACCGGCACTGCCGGATTGATCGTTGGCGATGTCTCATCGACGACCGCTCCGAGTATACCGCCGAGTCGTCAACGCGCTCGCCCAATTCGAATTCGGCGGGTCCACAGAGTGCAACCCGCACCTTTGAAGCCAGCCTGTCGCTCGTCTTTCCGCGAGCGATCCTGCTATTCTCTTTCCCGACGAATTCACAACTCCGACGGAACCTACGATGGCAAAGCTCGACACTCTTGGAATCACGGTTCTCGGCGACTTCATTCTCAGTGAAGGCGTTGAACCGATCATTGAAAACCTGTTGCGTGTCGGCTCGACGGCTGTCGCCGTTAACCCAACGGTCACCGCACCGGCCGATGAAAATACCGGCAGCTTTCAGCCACCCATCGACGCCGGCAGCAGTCCGCGGGTTTTCGATCGGCCGCTGTGGGGGAATCATTCGTTGTGGGTCCGAGGCGGCGTCAGTTATCGGCCTCGCGAAGAGTTTTACAAGGACTCTGCTTACACGCCTCGAAAAACGAACGACCTGACCGAGCAGTACGGCGCACTCATCGGAGAGTTTATCGATCGCGCTGTCGAGTCCGGTCTGAAGGTTTACTTCCAGATTGGAGCCGTTCAGCCATCGGGGCTTCGTGACGAAGACCGGCCGCGATTGCCGGACGGAACGATCTCGCCAAACAGAATGGCTGACACCGCGAGTCTCGCCAGCGAAGCCGTGCGATCGTACAACCGAGCTTACATCCGCGATCTGCTCGAAGAGTATCCCAGCGTGACCGGCTTTCGTCCGGACTGGCCGGAATATCCTTGTTACACGCTGGGCGAAGTCTTCCAGGATTTCGGCGAGCACGTTGCGAAGTGGGCAACGAGTCGCGACTTCAATTTCGAATTAATCCGGTCGGAGGCTGAAAAGTTCTGGAACCTGTTGCACGGTCTGTCGAGCTGGCGATGTCTGAGCAGTTCTGACTTCGACCACAACTGGACCGTTTCAGGCAAGCTTCCCGAATGGGTCAGCGAATGGCGTCGTCTCAAAGCGGCGCTATCGGTCGATTGTCTGCAGCACTGGCGAGATGCGATCAACGAAGCTGGCGGCAATGACAAAGAACTTTCCGCCAACGCGTTCATGCCGACTTACTCGACGGTCACAGGGTTCGACTTTCCCGGCGCGGCGAAAATCTGTGATGCCGTTTCGCCCAAGCTGTACACGATGCACTGGTCGCTGATGGTGAAGTTCTGGGCGGAGCCAATCCTTGCGGCAAATCCTCAATTGAGTGAGGAGTCGGTCGTTCGGGCACTCGTTCGAATCGTGGAAATTGATGACGACGGGACCGGCGGCGGATGCGTCAGTGATTATGGATATCCCGCTCCAAACGAGCCGCACCCCATCGCCAGCGGTCCGCAATCTCGAAAGCTGCGTGACGTCGCTGCGGAAGTTGCCGGTGCCTGCACAGTCACCCCGCTCGTTCACGGTTACGGCCCGCTAGATGACTTCACACGTCGGCTCCAACTGGTCGCTGAGTGTGACGCCGTGTCCGGACTGTGGATCAATCGGTACGGTTATCTCAGCGACGAAAAACTCGATGCGATCGGCAAGACGGTGAGTCAATGATCGACGCATCAAGTGGAGGTGCATCACGAGCCGGCCAGATTCTGGCGAGCGTGAAATTTTCACGTCGGGTCGCGTCGGACGTCATGATGCTGGGCGTCATCGCGCTGGGGATTGGAACGGCTTCTCCGCTGGTCGCTCAGGTTGAAGAGACGGGGCCAGCGACTGACTCCAAACGTCAGCCGCAGGCTGCCTCGGTCACGACGCACGGACTTAGTCGATATCGGCCGGGGCGGTGGGGGACTCTTTCGGTCGAGGCCACCAACCGAGGAGCTGAATCAACGTCGATTGAAGCGGCTGCCTGGATCGGTGGTCGGGAAAGCAACCAGTTCGGTCGTTCCGTCTGGGTACCGGCCGAGGCCCGCCGCAGTGCATGGACGCCAATTTTTATTCCACCTCAACATCATGGAACCGGTAAGCCCATGTTGCACTGGATCGCCGTCCGGAAATCGGCTGCCGGTGAAGTATTGTCCCAGTCTCGAGATCAGGACCGGATCGAAACTCGCCAACTGATCGAGCCGAGAGGCAGCGTCGTCTTCGCAGTGATCACTGACAACGACGAGCGTCATCTGGCGAAGGCGGCATTGCTGAAGCACTCAATGGAGAAGGTCCAGCCGGAAGCGGCCGTACTCTCGATTCCATACACGCAATTGCCGGCTATCCCCGAAGCATTGGACGCCGTTCACATTGTTGTCGTGATTGGCGACACTCTTTCTCGCAATGCTGTCGCCACCGAAACCGTGCTGGATTGGGTGCATCAGGGGGGCACGCTGTGGCTGATGCTCGACACGATGTCTCACGAGTCCGCACAGGTTGTCTGCAGCGGGGAACTTCTCGTTGAGGAAATCGATCGAGTTACACTGACATCTTATTCGCTGTTTTCAGACGCAAACACGATGCAGCACGCTGCGGAAGAGGTCGATCTGGAACGACCGGTTCAACTCGTGCGAGTTGATCCGCAACTGAACGGTGTTCTTTCAACGGTGGATGGGTGGCCCGCCGCGTTTAAGACTGATTTCGGAATGGGGCAAATTTTTGGTTCGATGTTAAGCCTCGACGGCTTTTTCATTCCGCCCGGTAGTCTGTCACCGGAAGAGGCGGATAATCGCGGAAGGCAGCATTGGACGACGACTGCTGCGCAGGACCTGGTGTCAGCTCTTGGCGGCTCCGGATCCGAGACGCCGCTCGACACTGACACGATGACCGCATACGTCAATTCGCGAATCGGATATCAGTTGCCGAACCGCTCACCCGGAGCGGCAGTGCTGATGGTTTTCTGTGTTGCGTTGATCGTTGCGTGTGGCGTCATTCACCGTTTGCAGAAGCCCGTCCTGCTGCTACCCGGCATCGGAATTCTTTCAGTGCTGGCGGTCATCGCCTTTCTACAGATGGCAGATTCAGCACACTCGTCGACCGACTCTTCGGCCACGATTCAAATGGTCGAAGCCAATGGCACGCTGGATCGACTTCATGTGACCGGCATGACGGCGTACCAGGCTCACAGGAGCAGTCAACCAACGATCGGGTCAACGGCCGGTGGCCTGATCACATTTGACGGCCCTGTCAATTCAACTTCGCCCGTCCGAATGTTGTGGTCTGATCAGAATGCCTGGAATCTTCAAAACGCAAAATTAGCTGCGGGAGTCCGCCTGGCCAGTTTCCGGCAAACGGTCGCCATCCAGGAGCCGGCCATCGCCACAGGAACGTTTGACGAATCGGGATTCCGTGGCCAGCTGACAAGCAACGTCGCAAGCGACTGGAGCGACGCCATCATCGCTGATCAATCGGGATTCGCACTCCCGGTTTCGATCGATGCAGCGGGCGAGATCGCCCACACCAGCAGTCCACTTCCTCCCGGACAGCACCTGAGTACCGCGATTTTGAATGCTGAACAGTCTCGGCGGCAGGCGGTTTACCGCAGTGTCTTTGACGCGTCGCGACGCAGCCAGGTTTACCCTTCCTCTCCGACGTTACTGGCGTGGGCTGACCGGTTGACGCTGCAGACAGGGCGAGCTGACGATGGCAATCAAGTCGGAGCGATGCTGGCTTCATTCCCGATTGTTATCGAACGTCCCGCATCGGGATCGCGTGTGCTGATTCCGTCAACGTTTCTGTCATGCCGAACTGTCCGGAACAAAAAGCTGAAGATTGGCTTCGCGCCAACATTCAGCAACACTCGCCGAATCTGGTCAACCAACACGTTCTCGACGGCTTCGACATCGCTCCTTCGATTCGAGATTCCAATCAAGCTTCTGCCGCTTGTCGTTGATGGGGCAAAGTTAACGCTGAATATCTCTGCTCCGCTGCGAGATGTCGAGATTTCATCGGGCATGACCGATTCGCTGACGAACGTCTGGTCAAAGAACAGCCCTGTCGGCACATTCGATATTCCGCTTCCGCATGAAGCTTCCCGCCAGCTGGACGAAAACGGCGGCCTGCATGTCGCCTTGAAAGTTGGAGCGGTCCAATTGGACGAACTCGGCGAAACGGAACTGGGAACTCAAGACCGCAACTGGCAGGTCGAGTGGATTCAACTCGAAATTCAAGGTCTTATTCAGTGACTGATAAAAGCGTTTCGTCAGGCGATGCTCCGGTCGTCGACATCAGAAACCTCACCAAGTCGTATGGCGATTTTACCGCTCTGGACTCGCTGTCTCTGACTGTTGATCGAGGTTCGATTCTCGGATTCATCGGACACAATGGCGCCGGCAAGACAACCGCCATTCGAATTCTTGTCGGTCAGGCCAGACCAACATCCGGTGCAGCAACAATTGCCGGAGCCGACTGCGTGCGCGATGCTCGAAAGGTCAAACAACTCGTCGGCTACATGCCCGACAAGTTCGGCTCGTACGACAACATGCGGGTTCGAGAGTACCTCGACTTCTTCGGAGCGGCATTCGGAATTCGGCGCAAAGTTCGAACGAAGCGAATCAACGAAGTGCTCGACATCACCGGCTCGCGCTACATGCAGGATCGCTATGTCGAAGCGCTCAGCCATGGGATGCAGCAGCGCATTGGCATCGCACGAACTCTCCTCCACGATCCCGAAGTACTGATTCTTGACGAGCCCGCCAACGGTCTTGACCCGGAAGCTCGGATCGAAATGCGTGCCCTGCTTCTCAGGCTGGCCGGGCTCGGCAAAACGCTCATCGTGACCAGCCACATTCTGCCAGAGCTGGCTCATATTTGTGACCGCGTCGCCATCCTGCATCGAGGGCAGCTCAAAGCCATTGGCACTCTTGACGAAGTCACTCGCCAGGTTCAGCAAACACGAATGATCGAAATTCAGGTGGCCGGACAGGAGCAATTGACGCTGGCCGAATCCGTGCTGAAAGAATCGATCGAGGATGTGTCCGACGTCGCAGCTTCGCCTGCTGAGTCCATGCTGCGATTTCGGTCGGCTCAGGTCGATTCGGAACTTGGTGCCACATTGAAGCGGTTGATCGATGCCAACGTCCAGGTGATTCAGTTTCGCGAAGTCGCTGGAAATCTTGAAGAAGCATTCCTGTCGGTGACTCGCGAAGGAAATCAGGGAGCGGACAGCCAGACGTCGGCAGCGGCCGTGGGGGATGTGCAGTGATCGGTCGCCCTGTCATTCAACGGGAATTCGTCGGACTGCTTCGAACGCGTCGATCTTATTTCGTACTGATCGGCCTTGCCGTTGCGATGTCGGCTCTGGTGGTCGCTCGGTGGCCATCCGATGGCTTTGTCGACCTGTCCGGCCGGCAGTCGTTGCAGACATTTCGAGTCATCTCGTTCGGGATGGTCGCTGCGGTGGCCCTGTTGGTGCCGGTGTTTCCCGCGACTTCGATCGTCCACGAAAAACGTCGAAATACACTGGCTCTGTTGCTCAATTCACCATTGAGCCCGACTGACATTTTCCTGGGGAAACTTGTCGCGACACTGGGCTTCGTGACGTTGCTGCTGCTGGTCACGTTGCCGGCCGTTTCCGCCTGTCATGCACTCGGCGGGCTGTCGTTTAACGACAATATCGTCTGGTTGTACGTCGTGCTTGTGATGGCCAGTCTGGAATTTGCCGCGTGGGCATTGCTGGTGAGTTCTCTGGCCACGACCACGGACGGCGCCATGCGGGCAACTTTCGGTGGAGTCCTGCTCCTGACAATTCTGTCGCTGATCCCGCACTATTTTCTGGAAGGCTCCGAAGGCACTCTGGCGAATCTCGCGACACTCTTTCGAACCCTTTCTCCGATACCATCGATTCTGCAGATTGCCGGCCAGTCAGACCCCGGTTCCATTGGATTGCTGACCCAGGTCGACCACGTCATCAATTTCATGATCTCATCGTCAGTGACCTTTGGCCTGTGTTCGTTATTGACGATCCGACAACTGGCATCGCCGCTACTGGACCGTTCGCGCGCGTCGGGCACGATGACCAACGACCAGCCAACCCGGATCAGAGTTCTGCGTCGGCTGTTCTACCTCGTCGATCCGCAACGGCGATCATCAGGCATCCCCTCCTTCGTTAATCCAGTTCTCGTTAAAGAGTTCAAGTGTCGGCAGTTTGGCCGCTCGCACTGGTTGCTCAGACTGATCGCTGGCTGCGGCCTGATTTCTTTGACGCTTGCTTACGCAACAACGCTCGGCTCGACGGAATGGGGTGTTGAGAAAATCGGAGCGATCATCGTCACGATGCAGGTCGGGTT
>Ga0316208_1000459_pt1 | contig 50047 bp, 43 predicted proteins | sample 3monopyrite_MG_FD_204944 | JGI IMG/M metagenome (GOLD analysis project Ga0316208, IMG submission 204944) | Microbial mat bacterial communities from mineral coupon in-situ incubated in ocean water Damariscotta River, Maine, United States -... | ecosystem: Environmental > Aquatic > Marine >... | reverse complement strand
GATAGGGAGCACTGGTTCAGTTGATGCGGACTGTCAATTCGATTGCCGACCTCAGACGGCAGCTCAACGCCTGGCGCCAGCAGGGGCAAAAGATCGCCTTTGTGCCGACCATGGGCAACCTGCATGATGGTCATTTGAGTCTGGTGAAACAGGCCAGGCAGCATGCCGACAAGGTGGTAGTCAGTATCTTTGTTAATCCGCTGCAGTTTGGCCCTGATGAAGATTTTGATAACTATCCGCGTACCCTGGTGGCTGATTCGGCCAGGCTAGAAACTGTGGCCGATTTGCTGTTTGCGCCGCCGGTGGCGGAGGTTTATCCGAGTGGCTTTGGGGCGGCAACCCAGGTCGAAGTGCCAGACGTTTCAGTCGGTCTGTGTGCCGAGTCACGGCCGGGCCATTTTGTCGGGGTGACGACCGTGGTGGCCAAACTGTTCAATCTGGTGCAGCCGGACGTGGCCCTGTTTGGTGATAAGGATTATCAGCAGTTGCAGGTGATCAGGCGCCTGGTTGCTGATCTTTGTTTTCCTGTCGAGATCATTGCCGTGCCAACCGTGCGTGAGGCAGATGGGCTGGCGATGAGTTCGCGCAATGTTTACCTCAGCGTCGTTGAGCGTGAGACTGCGCCGAAGCTTTACCAAGCCTTGCAGCTGACGGCGCAGAGTTTGGCGCAGGGACAGGCTGATTTTGCGGCTTTGGAACAACAGGGGGTAGAGATTCTGGAATCAGCCGGTTTTGTACCCGAATATTTCGCTATTCGGCAGGCCAATACCTTACGGCCAGCCAAGTCGGGTATGACCGAGGTGGTTATTCTGGTTGCCGCCAGGCTGGGGAAAACCCGCCTAATCGACAACTTAGTCTGTTCATTGGTATAATACACGCCGTTTTTAGCGGCCTTGATATTGCGAGGCCGTGGTCTGTGAGTTTTAAGTTCAGGAGCCAAGTCTATGCAACACATGATGCTTAAGACCAAATTACACCGTGCCCGTGTCACCCATGCCGAGTTGGAGTATGAGGGTTCATGCGCCATCGATACCGAGCTGCTGGATGCGGCTGGCATTCATGAGTATGAGCAGATTCATATCTACAATATTAATAATGGTGAGCGTTTTAGCACCTACGCAATTCGCGCTGAGGCCGGCTCAGGTATTGTTTCCATTAATGGTGCGGCGGCGCGCAAGGCCAGTGTGAACGATCTGGTGATTATCTGCGTCTATGTTGGGATTGAGCAGCAGGCGCTGGCTGATTTCAAGCCCAATTTGATCTACGTTGACCAGGAGAATCGCATCACCCATAGCGGCAGCAGTATCCCGGTACAACTGGTTAGCTAAATGCTGGGAGTTCGAGTCCGGGGGTAGCACCCCTGGATTACGTTATTGCTTCGCCCAGACTACCCGGTGAGTTGCCAACAAAAAGGGGAGCTTAGCTCCCCTTTTTATTGTGGCTGCTTTAGACGGCCTATTTTTTCTTTGTCGTAGCCTTTTTTTTGGGTGCTGTGTTCTTTTTGGCGTTTGGTTTTTTCTTGGTCGCAGACTTTTTGGCGGTCGCCGGTTTTTTGCTTGCCGTGGCAAAACAATCTTCGCGCCAGCTGCACGCCAGTTGATCGCAATCGCCGTTCACCGCGCTGCCAAAGCAATCAAAGTTGCCTTCCTGGCGTTGAATGGTGTGGATTAGCTGGGTCTTGTTTAGCCTGCCAGGTTTAATGCCAATGGCTCGCGCCAGCGTGCGGATGTCTTCCATCTTCATGGTGTACCCCCCAAAGTGATTGATTATTCCGTTGTTAATTCGGCTTTTAGCGGCATGACTTTAACCTGTGTTGCGCATGCCGGCGGCAATGGCATTGATGGAGCGCAGCAGTGGGTCTAGCCAGATGTCACGCTCCTCGTCCGGCAGTGCTTCGTCGCGGTAGCGTTGCAGCAGTGTGACCTGGATGCTGTTGAGTGAGTCCAGGTAGGGATTACGTCGTGCCAGTGATAATGCCAGGCTGGGGTTTTCATCCAGAAGGTGGTCGCTGTCGGTGACCTCGAGTACGGTGTCTATGGTGCGTAGATACTCTTCATTGATTCGCTCATAAACCGTGTCGCAGGTGTCCTGCTCCAGGCATAGCTGGGAATATTGCTTGGCTATGCGCATGTCGGCCTTAAACAGGGCCATCTGGGTGTTGCTCAGCAGGGCCCTAAAGAATGGCCACTGGCGATACATCTGCCGCAAGGTGGCAAGGCGTCCTTCATTGCCCTGTACCCACTCTTGCAAGGCGGTACCAATGCCATACCAGGCGGGCATGGTGTGGCGTGACTGAGCCCAGCCAAATACCCAGCCTATGGCGCGTACTGAGCCCTTGGAGCGGTCGCCTTGTTTGCGGTGTGAGGGGCGTGAGCCGATGTTCATTAAGCCGATCTCGTAGACCGGCGTGGCCTCGTAGAAGTAATCCAGCAGGGCTGGAGTGTTGTCGGTCAGCTCTCGATAGGCATCTTCACCTTTTTCCACCAGTTGGTCGATGACCTTGAGGAACTCTTTTTGGTCGGTGGGGGCTGGCTTGACGATGTACTGGCTGGCCTTGAGCAGACCGGTGCTGCCCATGGTCAGTTCATAGACGGCTGTTTCATTATTACTGTATTTTGACGACAGTACTTCACCCTGTTCGGTGAACTTGATCTGGCCGAAGACGGTGCCGGCTGGTTGAGACAGAATTGCTTCATGAGTCGGGCCGCCGCCGCGACCAATCGTGCCGCCACGGCCGTGGAACAGGCGGCACTCAATGCCATGTTTGCTGGCGATATTGGTAATACGGCGCTGGGCCTGGTAGAGGCTCCAGCCGGAGGCCAAAATACCGCCGTCCTTACATGAATCTGAATAGCCGAGCATGACCTCCTGAATGTTGCCGGAGGTCTGCAGCAGACGACGATAGACGCTGTTGCTCAGTAGCAACTCCATGACCGGCTCGATGTGGGCCAGGTCTTCGATGGTCTCAAATAGTGGTGAGATTTCAATGTCGCAGCGCCAGTTTTCACCGCTGCATGATACTAGTCCTGCCAGGCGGGCCAGGAACATGACTTCCATCACATGACTGGCGGCGTGGGTCATGGAAATGACATAGGTGCCGAAGGCGCGTGAGCTGATTTCCTTGCGCATCTGCACCATTACATCGAGCACATCCAGCGTTTCACGGTTCTCAGCTGAGAGTTTGCTGCGATCGATATTGGGAATATCGGCGGTGATTAGTTCGCTGAGGCTGGCCAGACGCTGCTGCTCATTTAGATTATCGTAGTTATCTTTGCCGTAGGCCAGACTCAGTATTTCGCTGACGGCCATGCTATGACGGGTCGATTCCTGGCGGATGTCGAGATTCATGAGGAAAAAGCCAAAGGTCTCGATCAGGCGTATCAGGTCGGTGAGGGCGCCCTTGGCAATGGTGCCGTCACCATGACTAACGAGTGACTCCCGGATCAGGTTCAGGTCGCGCAGCAATTCAGCTTCATCGTCGTAGCCATTATCAATGCTTTCATGGACATCTTCGCCGAGCAGGATTTTGATCTTGATCAGGTTGCGTTCCAGTCGATAGCGCACCAGGAACAGCATGCGGCGATAGGGTTCGTTGGCAAAACGGGCGGTGTCGCCATCCAGGGCTGCTTCGGCCAAACTATTATAGTTGCTCAGGGCTTCGGAAAAGGCCGCTGTTGGTTGGCAGAGTGAGCCGGACAGGGTGAGTACCCGGGTCAGGCTGCCGATCCGGTTCAGGTATTCAAGCAGTACGGAGCGGCCTTGCAGGCGTAGGGCAAATATGGTGGTGTCTGGGGTGACGTTAGGATTGCCATCGCGATCACCGCCTATCCATGAACCAAAGCGTAGAAAACTGGGCACGGTCACGGCCGGGTTGCCGCCGTAGGCCTTGGCGACAGCCTTTTCCAGGTTGCGATAGGTTTGTGGCACGGCGTCAAACAGGCAGTCCTGGAAGTAGCCAATGCCGGTGCGGATTTCATCCTCGACACGTGGCCGACGGACACGCACCTCGTCGGTCTTCCATAAAATCTGGATTTCAGCTTCGAGCTGCTCGATCAGTTCGGCGCGTTCCTGTTTGCTGAGGCGGCTGTCGTCGAGGTGTTCACTGCTGACGAAGATGCGGCGCAGCGCCTCTTTAAGCATCCTGCGCTTGGCCTCGGTTGGGTGCGCGGTAATGACAGGGTAGTAGATGGTGCGATCGAGTATGGTTTGCAACTCTTCGCTACTGATGTTTTGTTGCTTGAATTCGCTCAGGGTATCGTTGAATGAGCCAGGCCAGGCCGGGCCATCACTAAAACGACACAAGCGACGACGGTACTGGTGCTGAAAGGCTTCTTCGGCAATGTTTACCAGGCTGAAATAGATACTGAAAGCACGCACCACCTGGGTTAGTGTCTGTGGATCAAGTCGGTTGATCAGCAGGTTGAGTTGTTGACGTTTTCTCAGGTCATCTATAGAACGCAGGCTGATGTAGCCCTTGCGCAGGGTTTCAACGGCGGCAAACACTTGGCTGCCAGCCTGGGCGCGGAGGATGTTGCCCAGCAGATTGCCAAATAATTTGACCCGTGAACGAAGCTTTTTATCCATAATATTCTTTCAAAAACAACTTGTTATTGAGGGGTTTGGTGGCCACGCTGAATCCTCGAGGGCGCCAAAAAGGTGGCCATTATACACCGCTGCGGGGAATTTATCTGTCCAGCCCTTGTGACGGTGTGGTTTGGCTGGTCCACACTTCTCACTACACATCTCTATTGCGTCACCCTCGGTCTTGAAAGTCGCTCATCACGCACCCTTGGAACGGCTCGTTATGAAGAAGGGTACGGGCTAATTGTGTTTGCCGAGCAGCTGCCGGGCGGTTTGATATAGCTCGAGATAATGTTTGGCACTCTGTTTCCAGCTGAAGTCCTGTTTCATGCCGGTGGTAATAATTTTGTTCCAGCGCTGGGGGTGTTGGCGATAGATTGAGATCGCCCGTTCGCAGGCCTGCAGTAGTTCAGCGGCGTTGGCATGTTCAAAATGAAAACCACTGGCTGTGCCCAGTTTGATGTTTTCGTCGTTAGCATCAATAACGGTGTCGGCCAGACCGCCAGTGTGACGGACGATGGGGGCGGTGCCATAGCGGAGGCTGTAGATCTGATTCAGACCACAGGGCTCAAAGCGGGACGGCATTAGAAACATGTCGGCCCCGGCCTCAATCCGGTGGGCCGTGGCCTCGCTGAAACCAATCTGAACAGCGATCCGTTCTGGGTATTGGCCGGCAGCCGCTTCAAGCTCAGCCTGGAAGCGCTTGTTACCCGTGCCCAGCACTACCAGTTGAGCCTCCAGTGCTATCAGTTGCGGGATGATGTCTAACACCAGATCGATGCCCTTTTGTTCAACCAGGCGCCCCACTAGTCCCAGCAGTGGTTTCTCTGGATCTTGAGGTAGCTCGAATTGTTGTTGCAGAAATTGTTTGTTTTTGGCCTTGTTTTCCAGGTGGTGGCTATCAAAGTGGTATTGCAGGTGTGGGTCGTTGGCCGGGTTCCACTGCTTGTAGTCGACACCGTTGAGTATGCCTACCAGCCGGTCTTCACGATGCTTGAGCAGGCCGTCGAGGCCGTAGCCAAAATAGGGGGTGCGAATCTCTTCGGCATAGGTTGGGCTGACAGTGTTGATCATGTCGGCGAACACCAGGCCGCCTTTTATAAAGGAAAGGCCATTGTGAAACTCCAGCCCCTGCATGCCCCAGAGGAAATGCGGCAGCTTCAGGCTCTCAAACTTGCTTGAGTCAAAATGGCCGTGATAGGCCAGGTTGTGAATGGTAAAGATGGTTGCTGGCCGGTTGGGGTGTGGCGACAGCAGGGCTGGCACCAGACCGCTTTGCCAGTCATTGCAATGGACAACGTCTGGTTGCCAGGCCAACCCCGCCTTGTTGAGGGCGACGGCAGTGACGCTGCGGGCAAAGGTGGCAAAACGTTCGGCATTGTCGCCCCAATCATGGCCGTCTGGGTCAGCATAGGGGCCGCCGGGACGGTCGAAATGGGCCGGTGAATCGACCAGTAACAATTTTACGCTGGTGCCGGGTAGGCGGCCTTCGAGCAGGCGCACGGTTTCGGGCACACCTTCCATATGAAAACTGGCAAAGCCCAATTTTTCGGCTTTGCGCATAGCGTCACGATAAGCGGGCATGATGATACGAACATCATTGCGTTGTGCCTTGAGTGCGACGGGCAGGCTGCCTGCGACGTCGCCCAGACCACCGGTTTTGACCAATGGGTAGGCTTCGCTGGTGACGAAAAGAATTTTGTGGTTTGCCATGAGGTTCCAATTGAGAAGTGTGCTTATGTGTTGCCGATCAAGCCTAGAATAACATGTGCCTTTTGAACTTGTGAATGCTGTGTAAATAGTGGCAATGGAATCGGGTATGATTGGAATTAAGTTTGTTGCTTATCCTGCTATATCTGGCCAAGCAGGTTGATGCCGATGAGATTGTTGCCGGATGCACAAGGCTAAAGGCGGTGCCGATGGGTGAGGCGGCGTGACGCGTACACATGCATCGCCGTACGTTACAGCGTAAGCTACAAAAAAAGACCGGTATAGGAGCAGTATAGATGCCTATTTGGACTCGCAGTCATCAAGTTTTGTTGTCAGTGGACGACAAACAGCTGGAGTGGTTGTCCTATATATAACCAACTATCTGGCCGGGCTCTGATCAGCTGGATTTGTTGTTGCTTTAAATACAAGGAAGGAGATTCATTATGCGTATGGCACTGATAGGTTTGGGAAAGATGGGTGGCAACATGGCGCGGCGTCTGTGTCGCGGCGGTATCGAGATTGTGGGTTATAACCGTTCGCCGGAAATTGTGAACACGCTTGCCAGCGAAGAGGGTTTGATCCCGGCGGGCTCTCTGCGCGAGGCAGTGGAAAAACTGACCGCACCGCGAGTGGTGTGGCTGATGTTGCCTAGCGGTGCGCCGACCGAAGAGGCGATTGAAGATCTGTTTGAGATCCTGGAGCAGGGTGATGTGGTGGTCGATGGCGGTAACTCTAATTATCATGATAGCCAGCGCCGCGGCGCGTTGTTGGCACAGCAGGGTATTGGCTATGTTGATTCCGGCACCTCGGGTGGTATCTGGGGGCTTGATAATGGTTATTGCCTGATGGTCGGTGGTGAAAGGGCGGCAGTGGCCGAAGTCGAACCTGCCTTGAAGGTGTTGGCGCCAGGCAATGGCGATGGCCCTGAAAATGGTTGGGCGCATGTTGGTCCTGTCGGTGCAGGTCATTTCACTAAAATGGTCCACAATGGTATCGAATACGGCATGATGCAGGCCATGGCCGAGGGTTTTGCTTTGATGAAAGGCAAACAAGAATTCAATCTCGACCTGGCCCAGATATCTGAATTATGGCGTCACAGTTCGGTAGTGCGTAGCTGGTTGCTGGATTTGACCGCCGATGCGTTGAAGCAAGATCAAAAGCTGGAAAATGTAGCGCCGTTCGTGCCCGATTCCGGCGAAGGTCGTTGGACTGTGATCGAGTCCATTGATCAGGGCACCGCTGCTCCGGTCCTGAGTTTGGCGATGATGATGCGTTTTACGTCTCAGGACCAGGAAGGTTATGACTTCAAATTATTGTCGATGATGCGCAACGCCTTCGGTGGTCATGCGGTGAAAAAGGCTGGCGAATAATGGCCAAGATAGACCCTTGCACCATTGTAATTTTTGGCGCCACTGGCAATCTGTCGCGGGTGAAGTTGATGCCGGCACTGTATGAGCTGGAAAAGGGCGGTCGCCTGCCTGATGGTGTCACCATCCTGGCCTTTGGGCGTCGCCCCTGGAGTCAGGCGGAGTGGCAGGCTGAAGTTGTGTCCATGCTCGAAGCCAAGTATCCAGGTGGTTATGACCAGTCGGCCTTTGAACGGTTTAGTGCCAAGCTGTTTTATTTTCATGGCGACCTAACCGAAGATGCCTCGTATAAGGCCTTGAGCGAAAAACTATCGACTGACCCAGATTGCAGTCCCAATGCCCAGTTCTACATGTCGATTCGTCCTGCCGAATTTGGTGAAGTGATAGAAAAACTCGGCGAACATGGTCTGCTGGATCAGAGTCATGGCTGGCGCCGGGTAGTGATAGAAAAACCGTTTGGTTACGACCTGCTCAGTGCCCAGTCATTGCAGACGGCTTTGAATAGATACCTGGATGAGAGTCAGATCTATCGCATCGATCACTATCTGGGTAAATCCACGGTACGAAATATCCTGGTATTTCGCTTTGCCAACCTGTTGCTGGAACCACTCTGGAATCGCAACTATATCGACCATGTACAGATTACCCATTCCGAAACCATAGGCATCGGTAGTCGGGCCGATTACTACGATGGTGCTGGCGCCATGCGTGACATGATTCAGAGTCATTTGATGCAACTATTTGCCTTGGTAGCAATGGAACCGCCGGCGGGCATGGATGATGAGTCCTTGCGTGATGAGAAGGTAAAGGTATTGAAGTCGGTACGGCCCATCCCGCAAAATGCGGTACACGCCCATGCCTTTCGTGGTCAATATACTGGTGGTCATGTGGCTGGCAAGTCTGTGCCCGGTTATCGCGAAGAAGCGGATGTGCCGGAAGGCAGTACCACTGAAACCTATGCGGCATTAAAACTCTATATTGATAACTGGCGCTGGAAGGGTGTGCCATTTTATCTGCGTACCGGCAAGCGCATGGCCGAGTCCAGCTCTGCAATCTGCATCCGTTTCAAACACCCGCCTCAGCATCTGTTTCGCGGTGCCAAGATAGATCGCTTACAGCCCAACTGGTTGCTGTTGGGAATTCAGCCTAATGACTGTTTGAAGATGGAGATCAATGTTAAGGAGCACGGTACGGCGATGAAGACGCGTCTGATCAGTTTGGATGCCAGTTACCATGATGATGAGGTTAAGCCTGGTGATGCCTATGAAGACCTGTTGCTGGATGTGATGCGTGGTGATCATTCGTTGTTTCTGCGTTATGACGAGGTGGAGTGGGCCTGGCGGGTGGTGGATCCCATTCTCAAGGTCTGGTCGATGGAGCGTGATTTTATCAATACTTATCCGGCTGGTTCTTGGGGGCCGCGCGGCACCTATAGACTGTTTGAAAATGATGATCAGTTTTGGCGTCATTCGCTTGGTATTGGCGGTAGTGATGTAAGCTCGGAGGCATTTTGATCTGGCAGAGTTATTGGCGTTAAACTATCGTTGATATTGCATATAAAATATAAGAAGGATGTCGGGGCGTGATTGAATCAGCTGAATGGAAGGCCTTGCTGCAACACAAGGAAGAGAACGATACAGTACATATGCGCGACATGTTCGCTGAAGATCCGGAACGCTTTGAGCGGTACTCTATTTATTTTAATAATATTCTGTTCGATTACTCCAAAAATCGCATTACTGACGAAACCCTGAAACTGTTGTTTGATCTGGCACGCAAACGCGATGTTAAGGGCTGGGCGCAGAAGATGTTTCATGGTGAGAAGATCAACTTTACCGAAGATCGTGCTGTGTTGCATGTGGCGTTGCGTAATCGTAGTAATCGCCCTATCTTTGTCGATGGGCATAATGTCATGCCGCAGGTCAATGCGGTGCTGGCCAAGATGCGTGAGTTTTCCGAGGCGATTCGTTCGGGTAAGTGGCTTGGTTATACCGGCAAGCGCATTACCGATGTGGTGAATATTGGTATTGGTGGCTCTGATCTGGGACCAAAGCTGATCTGCGAGGCGCTCAAACCGTATAGCGACTGGGCCATCAGGGCGCATTTTGTCTCTAACGTGGATGACACCCAGGTGGTGGAAACCCTGCGTGGACTGAACCCTGAGACCACCTTGTTCATTGTTGCCTCCAAGACCTTTACCACCCAGGAAACCATTGTTAATGCACGTTCTGCCCGTGACTGGTTGTTGCATGATGCCATGGGTGATGAAACTGCCGTTGCCAAACATTTTGTGGCGATCTCGACCAATGAAGAAAAGGTTGTTGAGTTTGGTATTGACCCGCAAAATATGTTCGAGTTTTGGGATTGGGTCGGTGGTCGTTATTCGCTCTGGAGTGCAATAGGCCTGTCTATAGCCTGTTACATCGGTATGGATAATTTTGAACTGCTGTTACAGGGTGCTCACGAGATGGATGAGCATTTTCTGTCGGCACCGATGGAACGCAATATCCCCATTATCCTGGGCATGTTGGGGGTTTGGTATAACAACTTCTTTGATGCCGACAGTCATGCCATTTTTCCCTATGATCAGTACCTGTACGAGCTTCCTGCCTATTTCCAGCAGGGCGATATGGAGAGCAACGGCAAGCAGACTGACCGTGATGGCAAGCCGGTCGACTGTTCTACTGGTCCTGTCATCTGGGGCAAGCCGGGTACCAATGGCCAACATGCCTTTTTTCAGTTGCTGCATCAGGGCACCAAACTGGTGCCAGCCGATTTTCTGGCGGCTGTGGAGGCGCAAAATCCCCTGGGCGAGCATCATGCCATTCTGATTTCCAATTTTTTTGCCCAGACCGAGGCCTTGATGAAGGGCAAGACCAAGGCTGAAGTGCGGGTGGAGCTTGAGGCTGAGGGTGTTACTGGTGAGCGGCTTGAGACGCTGGTGGAGCACAAACACTTTGAGGGCAACCGTCCTACCAACTCGATTTTGTTCAAACGGCTTGACCCCAAGACCATGGGTTGTCTGGTGGCGATGTATGAACACAAAATCTTTGTTCAGGGCATTATCTGGGGGATTAACTCGTTTGATCAGATGGGGGTTGAGTTGGGTAAGCAGCTGGCCAGCACCATACAGGCCGAGTTGAGCGGTGACATTGAGATCACCTCACACGATTCATCCACCAATGGTCTGATCAATTATTACAATAAACATCATTTAAGACCCTAGCGGGCTTTAGAGGCTTAATGTCTCTAATTTCCTGATTTCCAAAAAAAAGGTATAATCGCCGGCTTGTTCTAACCGACTGAAAAAACTGGAAAACGTGTTCCGGTTTGATGAGTCGTTGATCTTTGCGGCCAAGTCTTCAAAAGCGCCGCTCCTACATGCCGCCCACGCGTGGGCAACAGAATTTATTGAAGAGCTTGGAGCCTATATGACTCAGCAATCCCAGATCCACGATATTGATGCCGTTGAAACCCAGGAATGGTTGGAAGCGCTTGAAGCCGTAATTGAAAACGAAGGCGTTGAGCGTGCTCACTTCCTGTTGGAGCAGATGATAGATAAGGCCCGCCGTACCGGCGCCAACCTGCCTTACTCGGCTAATACCGCTTACGTAAATACTATTCCGGCCCATCTGGAACCTGCCCTGCCGGGTGATCCAGCCATGGAAGACCGTATTCGCTCTTACATTCGCTGGAACGCCGTGGCCATGGTGGTCAAGGCCAATCGTAAGTCTGCTGAACTGGGTGGTCACATTGCGACCTTTGCTTCAGCAGCTGTGTTGTATGACATTGGCTTTAATCATTTTTGGCGCGCACCTTCGCATGAGCATGGTGGTGATCTGATTTATTCCCAGGGGCATGCCTCACCAGGCACCTATGCCCGTGCCTTCCTCGAAGGCCGCTTGACCGAAGCGCAGCTGGATAAATTCCGTCAGGAAGTGGATGGCGACGGCTTGTCGTCTTATCCCCACCCCTGGCTGATGCCTGATTTCTGGCAGTTTCCAACTGTATCCATGGGCCTTGGCCCAATCATGTCGATCTACCAGGCGCGTTTCATGAAGTATTTGCACGACCGTGGTCTGGCCGATACCAAAACACGTAAGGTTTGGGCCTTTCTCGGTGATGGCGAGACTGATGAACCTGAATCTTTGGGCGCTATCTCCCTGGCCGGTCGCGAAAAACTCGATAATCTGGTTTGGGTGGTCAATTGTAATCTCCAGCGTCTTGATGGTCCGGTACGTGGTAACGGTAAGATCATTCAGGAGCTGGAAGCCAGCTTCCGCGGTGCCGGTTGGAATGTGATCAAGGTGATATGGGGATCCTACTGGGATCCATTACTGGCCAAGGATAAAAACGGCTTGTTGCAAAAACGTATGTTGGAATGTGTTGATGGTGACTTCCAGAACTACAAGGCCAAAGATGGCGCTTTTGTGCGTGAGCATTTTTTTGGCAAATATCCTGAACTGTTGGAGATGGTCTCCAAGATGTCGGATGAAGATGTCTGGCGCCTCAACCGTGGCGGCCATGACCCACATAAAGTTTATGCAGCCTATAAAGCGGCAGAAGAGAGTGGCGAGGCGACCGTTATCCTGGCTCACACAGTCAAGGGTTACGGTATGGGTGCGGCAGGTGAAGCGCAGAACCGTACCCATTCACAGAAGAAGCTGGGTGACGACGAGATGATCTATGTCCGTGATCGTTTCAATATCCCGCTCAGTGATGAAGATGCTGCTGCCGGCAAATATTTTAAACCAGCTGATGATAGCCCTGAGATGCAGTATATGCATGCTCGTCGTAAGGAACTGGGTGGCTATCTGCCGGCTCGTCTGCATTCTGCTGCACCGCTGGAAGTGCCAGCATTGTCGGCCTTTGATGCGCTGTTGAAGGGCTCGGGTGAAAAAGAGATGTCGACAACCATGGCCTATGTGCGCATGTTGACCATCCTTTGTCGTGATAAAAAAATGGGCAAGAACATCGTGCCTATCGTGCCCGACGAGGCACGCACCTTTGGTATGGAAGGCATGTTCCGCCAGTTGGGTATTTACTCTTCTGTTGGTCAGCTTTACACGCCACAGGATAAAGAAGAGATCATGTTCTACAAAGAGGACAAGTCAGGTCAAATTCTGGAGGAGGGCATTAACGAAGCTGGTTCCATGTCGTCATGGATTGCGGCTGCCACCTCTTATAGTTCGCACGGTGTTAACACGGTGCCGTTCTATATCTACTACTCCATGTTTGGCTTTCAGCGTATAGGTGATCTGGCTTGGGCCGCTGGTGACATGCAGGCACGTGGCTTCCTGATTGGTGCCACCGCTGGTCGTACCACCTTGGCGGGTGAAGGTCTGCAGCACCAGGATGGGCATGGTTTGATTTTGGCAGGCACTATTCCGAACTGTGTCAGCTACGATCCGACCTTCAGTTATGAGTTGGCGGTGATTATTCAGGATGGCCTGCGCCGCATGTATGTGGATCAGGAAAATATTTTCTATTACATCACCACCATGAATGAGAACTACACTCACCCGGCTATGCCTGAAGGTGCCGAACAAGGCATCATCAAGGGGCTGTATGAATTTCGTAAAGGTGGTAAGAATAAACTGAAAGTACAGTTGCTGGGTTCTGGCACTATCTTGCGCGAAGTGATTGCGGCGGCTGATCTATTGAAGGTAGATTGGGGGGTGGACGCTGACATACTCAGTGCTACCAGCTTTAACGAGCTAACCCGGGAGGCGCAGGATTGTGAGCGTTGGAATCGTTTGCATCCGACCGAAGCTGCACGTGTGCCTTATGTCGTTCAAGCCTTGGAAGGTCGTAAAGGCCCATTCATTGCTGCGACTGATTATATTCGTAATTACGCCGATCAGATTCGTCAGTGGGTGCCAGGTCGTTATGATGTGCTGGGTACGGATGGTTTTGGTCGTTCAGATACTCGTGCGCAATTGCGTAAGCATTTCGAAGTCAATGCTGTAAATGTAGTTGTGGCCGCGCTGAAGGCATTGGCTGATGAAGGTCAGATTGATGCGGCCAAGGTTGCTGAAGCGATTACCAAGTATGGTATCGATGCTGAAAAGCTTAACCCCCTGCACGCTTAACAGAGGGAATATTAGGATATGAGTAAAGAAATACTAGTTCCAAATATTGGTGACTTCGACAAGGTTGAGGTCATTGAAATTCTGGTTTCTGCTGGCGACACAATTGCTGTTGAAGATTCGTTGATTTCGGTTGAGTCGGATAAGGCCTCAATGGAAATCCCTGCACCAGAAGCTGGAGTGGTGAAAGAGATTAAGGTCAATATCGGGGACATGGTTTCCGAAGGTAGTTTGATCCTGATGCTCGATCCTGCTGGTGAGTCTGCGGCAGCTGTTCCCGTAAAAGAGCAGGCAGTACCTCAAGCTGAAGCTGTACCAACACCGGTACCAGCTGCGTCCAAGCTGGCGCCTGCACCTAAGACACAAGCACCTCAAAAGGCCTCGCCAACAGCCAAGATTGACGAGGTATCTTTTTCCAAGGCCTATGCTACTCCTGCAGTGCGCAAGTTTGCCCGTGAGCTGGGTGTAGACCTGGGGCAGGTGGACGGCACCGGTCGCAAGGGTCGCATCAGCAAAGAAGATGTGCAGGGTTTTGTTAAACGTGCCCTGTCGCAACCGGCTACAGGTGGTTTGGGTGTAGCGCCGATGCCAGAGGTCGATTTTAGCCAGTGGGGCGAGATCGAGACCAAGCCGCTGTCCAAGATCAACAAGCTTACTGGTCAATTTCTGCATCGTAACTGGGTCACCATTCCCCATGTGACTCAGTTTGATGAAGCCGATATCACCGACATGGAAGCCTTTCGCAAGGGTATGGCGGCCGAGTACAAGGAAAAGGGTATCAAGATTACCCCGCTGGTGTTTTTGATGAAGGCGGTGGTCTCAGCCCTGAAAGAATTTCCGCGGTTTAACTCATCGCTGGATAGCAGCGGTGAAAACCTGATTATGAAGAGCTACTTCAATGTTGGCATAGCCATTGATACGCCGGATGGACTGGTGGTGCCGGTGGTTCAGGATGTTGATCGCAAGAGCCTGGTGGACCTGGCCGTCGAGCTGGGTGAAATCAGTGTCAAGGCGCGTGAGAAAAAGCTCAAGCCGTCGGACATGCAGGGTGGCAGCATTACTATTTCCAGTCTCGGCGGGATCGGTGGCACCAAGTTTACACCGATTGTGAATGCACCCGAAGTGGCTATCCTCGGGGTGTCACGCTCCAAGATGCAGCCGGTTTGGAATGGCAAAGAGTTCGAGCCACGTCTGATGCTGCCGCTGTCACTCTCTTATGATCACCGTGTCATCGATGGTGCTGATGGTGCTAGGTTTACTTCATTCCTCAGTCGTGTGTTGTCAGACACTCGCCGGCTACTTTTATAAAAGGGGAGAACTGCGTTTCTCCCCTTTAGAACCCCAAGGCTAAAGAGCCCGCGGTCAGCCGCGGGGCTAGAAGAAACAAAAGGGTTTACTTATGAGTAATATTATTGAAATAAAAGTTCCTAATATTGGCGATTTCGATGCGGTTGAGGTCATTGAAATTTTGGTCAAAGTCGGTGATAACATCAATGCCGAAGATTCACTGATCTCAGTTGAGTCTGATAAGGCTTCGATGGAAATACCGGCACCACAGGCCGGTGTGGTGAAAGAGATATTGGTCTCACTGGGAGACAAGGTTTCGGAAGGCTCTGCCATCTTGATGCTGGAGGCCGGTGCTGAAGCTGTTGTGGCCGCAGCACAAGAGCCGCCCGCTGCCCAGGCTGCCGCACCCAAACCTGTTGTAACTGAACCCCAAGCGGCCAGCTATAGCGGTAATGTTGATGTCAGCGCCGAAGTGGTGGTGCTGGGGTCAGGCCCGGGTGGTTACACCGCAGCCTTCCGTGCTGCCGACCTGGGCAAGAAGGTTATCTTGATAGAACGCTATGAGTCTATTGGTGGTGTCTGTTTGAATGTTGGCTGTATTCCGTCAAAGGCCCTGCTGCATACTGCGCAGGTGATCAACGAAGCGGCTGAGTTTCACGAAATTGGCGTGGCCTTTAACAAACCTAAAATCAATCTCGACAAACTGCGTGGCCACAAAGACAGTGTTATTGGCAAACTCACCGGCGGCCTGAAACAGCTGGCCAAGCAGCGCAAGGTGCAGGTTGTCCACGGCTATGGCAAGTTCACCTCGCCACACAGCATCGAAGTTGAAGCCGAAGACGGCAGCAAAAAGGTGGTGGGGTTTGAAAACTGCATCATCGCCGCCGGTTCGCGTGTGACCAAACTGCCTTTCATTCCGTGGGCTGATCCACGCATCATGGATTCTACCGATGCGTTAGAAGTGCAGGAAGTACCAAAGCGCCTGCTGGTTGTTGGTGGCGGCATCATCGGGTTGGAGATGGCGACGGTATATGACGCCCTGGGGGCAGATGTTAGTGTGGTTGAGCTGTCGCCGGGCTTGATCCCGGGTGCTGACCGTGATGTGGTGCGTCCGCTGGAACGTCGCATCAAGAAAAAATATGAAAACATCTTATTGAATACCAAAGTCACGGCCATCGAACCAACTGAGAATGGTCTGGTTTGTAGCTTTGAAGGTAAAGGTGCGCCTGAGTCCGATACCTTTGATCGCGTGCTGGTTGCGATTGGGCGTTCGCCTAACGGCAAGCTGATTGATGCCGAAAAGGCTGGCGTGGCGGTTAACGACTGGGGTTTTATCGAAGTCGACAAACAGCAGCGTACCAATGTCGATCACATTTATGCTATCGGAGATGTCGTTGGACAACCAATGCTGGCGCACAAGGCCACCCACGAAGGCAAGGTTGCGGCACAGAATATTGCTGGTGAGAAATCTTTCTTCGATGCCCTGACGATTCCTTCGGTAGCCTACACCGATCCAGAGGTGGCGTGGATGGGCAAGACTGAGGAGCAGTGTAAGGCTGAAGGCATTAAATACGTAAAAGGTGTCTTCCCCTGGGCCGCTTCTGGTCGCTCTCTGTCGTTAGGTCGCGATGAGGGCATGACCAAGGTGCTGTTTGATGAGGCTCACAAGATCATAGGTGCGGCCATGACGGGTCCCAATGCCGGTGACTTGATTGCCGAGGCGGTGTTGGCGTTGGAGATGGGTGCAGATATCGAAGATATCGCCTTGACTATTCATCCGCATCCAACCCTGTCCGAGACCTTTAACTTTGCCGCTGAAATGGCCGAAGGAACTTGTACCGATCTTTACGCACCGAGGAAGAAGTAACTGGCTGCAGTTGCCTCTTCCGCGTTTGCGGAAGAGGCAGCAGAATATGAATTAGGCCCGCCGTGCGCGGGCTTTTTTATTGCGGCTGTGTTGTGCCAGACCTAGAAAGCCAAGGCCTAGTAAGTAGATGCTTGGTGGTGTGGGAATTGTGGCGGTGTTGACAGGTGCAAGACAGTTACTGTTTTGATTGGTATTTTGCATGCCTGGGGTGATGCAACTAAAGACAAAGTCCAGGTTGTTCTGGTTTGATGTGATGCCATTTGGCCAGAGCGACAGTCCCATAAAGTTGTAGTCAGGGTTATCAATCAGGCCACTGCCCGAGCCTTCTGTATAGGGGGCGGTGGTGTCTCCCTCATAGCTCAGACTGTCGATGAGAATATCGTTTAGTAAAAGCGCAATGGCGTCAGGCGAACCATTTTGGATTAGGTCGGTGCTTTTGGCGACTTTCAGGTCACAGTTGACCACCGTGTTGCTGTCGCCACAGATGACAAAATAACCACCAGCAGCAAGATTTACAGATGGCAAAGCAATAGTTCTGTAAATGCTGCCACCACCATTATTGCCATTGATTAAGGTAACTGAATATGGCGATAGATTTACGCTGGCTGTGTCTTGATTAAATAGTTCAATGAATTCGGCGGTATCTGTAGCGGCCTGGTCGTAATCGATCTCATTGATAATAAGTGTGGCAAACGCAGGTGAAACAAAAAAAATTGCGCCACATAACAGTAGCGCAGCAGTTGGCTTCTTCATGGTAGACCCCCCAGTCTATTTCTGTGCCTATACAACCGAGTGGCAACGGTAACAAATTTGCAGTGATGATGACAATAGGCTGTTGTTTGTGCGGTGACTTGATTTATTTAAATGGAGATGGCTTGAGCAGAGTTGGGGTGTCCGTAGATATTATTAGATTCATAAAAAAACCCGGCTACAGGAGCCGGGTTTTTTGAGCTTCAAGCTAAAGCGATAAACGCTTAACTTTTTATCTGCTGTTTACAGACCAGAAACGTACTTGGCGATTTCGGCAGCTTCAGCATCAGTTACGCTCTTAACAGCGCCAACCATCATGCCAGACTTGCCAGAGGCACGCTTGCCGTCACGAATCAGTTTGAACTGTTCAAGAACATATTTTTCCATCTGACCCGCCAGGCGAGGGCCAATTTGGCCCATGGCGTCAGCCTTGTGACAACCTGCACAGCCTTTAGATTTGTACAGGGCAGCGCCATCAGCAACTGCGGCTTGAGAGAACATCATTGGGATTGCAACAACTGCTGCACCTACTACGCCAGTAAATAATTTCATTGTAACTTCCTTTAAAAAATCGTTATCTAAGTTTAACCCAACACCAAACCATATATAGGAATGGCGTCTAAAGAGCTATTGCTCATATTATTAAGATATATAAGCGACGCCCCTCCCCGCAGGTCGGACAAGATTCTGACCGATATTGGCGGTTTTGTAAACGATTTGAGTGAATTTCTGTAATCAGGGAGAGGGCTCTGTCCATGAGATGCTGTACAATAGCCCACTTTTTTCCAGTAGTTGAGTTCAGGAATTTCCAGATTATGTTGACCACCGCCAATATTACTATGCAGTTTGGGGCCAAGCCCCTGTTCGAAAATGTATCGGTCAAGTTCGGCCAAGGCAATCGTTATGGTCTGATCGGTGCCAATGGCAGTGGTAAATCGACCTTTATGAAGATTCTTGGCGGTGACCTTGAGCCGACCCATGGCAACGTCAGTAAAGATGTGGATGAGCGCATTGGTAAGCTGCGTCAGGATCAGTTTGCCTTTGAAGAATTTTCAGTCATCGACACGGTGATCATGGGTCATGCCGAACTGTGGCAGGTAAAAAAGGAGCGTGATCGCATCTATAGCCTGCCAGAGATGACTGAGGCAGATGGTATTAAGGTCGGCGAACTGGAAGGTGAGTTTGCCGAGATGGATGGTTATACCGCCGAGTCGCGTGCCGGTGAGTTGTTGCTAGGCCTGGATATCCCCATCGAACAGCACTTTGGCCCCATGAGTGAGGTGGCGCCGGGGTGGAAACTGCGGGTGTTGCTGGCCCAGGCGCTATTTGCCGATCCTGAAATTATGTTGCTGGATGAGCCTACCAATAACCTTGATATCAATACCATCCGCTGGTTGGAGAAGGTACTCAACGAGCGCAATTCCACGATGATCATCATTTCTCATGATAGGCATTTTTTGAACAGTGTTTGCACTCATATGGCCGATCTTGATTTTCGTGAGTTACGTCTCTACCCGGGCAACTATGATGACTATATGATGGCATCGACCCAGGCGCGTGAACAACAGTATGCTGATAACGCCAAGAAAAAGGCCCAGATTAACGAGCTGCAGCAGTTTGTCGCCAGGTTCTCTGCCAATGCCTCAAAGGCCAAACAAGCCACTTCACGCGCCAAACAGATTGATAAAATCCAGCTGGCCGATATCAAGCCCTCAAGCCGTGTGAATCCCTTTATCCGTTTTGAACAGGATAAAAAACTGCACCGTCTGGCGCTGGAGATCGAGGGGGTCAGTAAGGACTTTGGTGAGGGTCCATTGTTCAGCGGCCTGAATCTGATGCTGGAGGTTGGCGAACGACTGGCAATCATCGGTCCCAATGGTATCGGTAAAACCACCCTGCTCAGGACTCTGGTAGGTGACTTGACTCCGGATACGGGGGGGGTGAAATGGTCTGATAATGCCAATGTTGGTTACTACGCCCAGGATCATTCTGCCGACTTTGCCGAGCCACTCAATTTGTACGACTGGATGGCGCATTGTGGTCAGTCCGGCGATGATGAACAGACCATCCTCGGTACCCTGGGGCGGCTGTTGTTTTCACGCGACGATTTTAACAAGAGCGTCAAGGTGATCTCCGGCGGCGAGCAGGGCCGTATGTTGTTTGGCAAGCTGATGCTGCAGAGGCCGAATATTCTGGTGATGGATGAACCGACCAATCACCTGGATATGGAGTCGATCGAGTCTCTGAATAATGCCCTGGAACAGTTTCCCGGCACCCTGATATTTGTTTCTCATGACCGAGAGTTTGTCTCCTCTCTGGCGACCCGTATTATCGAACTGACACCTACCGGTATTGTTGATTATGCCGGCACCTATGATGAGTACCTGCGCAGTCAGGGTGAGGAATAGGACGAACTGGCCTTGGGCTAAACATGGCGCAATTATTGGACATAGCAATACGGGCAAAAAAACGGGCCGAGATGCAGTGGCTGCAATCGGCCCAAGTGAGCCTGGAAAAGGGCGTTGCTAACGACTTTCGCGGTAAACCTGGTAAACGCCAGGTCACTGTTCTGACGCAAGAGGGCTGGCAGGCGGCCTGCGCCGAGGCGAGTGTTGAGTTGCCCTGGCGTGAGCGTCGCGCCAATTTGTTGATCGCAGGACTGGACCTGGAAGAGAGTAGCGGGGCTGTGATCAGAATCGGTGCTGTGAAGTTGCTGATTACCTGTGAGGCTGACCCCTGCCAGCGCATGGAAGAGGCGCAACCGGGTTTGTTTGCTGCCATGACCAAGCAGTGGCGCGGCGGAGTCTGTTGCCAGGTACTGGAGGCGGGGAAGATCAGAGCTGGTGATGAGGTGGTGCTAATCCGTGGTCAGTGATGGGCAGGCCATTGCTGCCGCCCGTTGCTGGGTAGAGCAGGTGGTGATCAAACACAATTTCTGCCCCTTTGCCCACAAACCGGCCCGCAATAACAGCATTCGTTATGCCGCCAGTCAGGCGCAGGATACGGATGGATTGGTGGATGACTTGATCAATGAGCTAATCCTGCTGCGCGACGCCGATCATACTAAGACAGAAACCACGGTGCTGGTGGTTGCCAATTGCCTGCAAAACTTTGACGACTACAACCCGTTTCTCGACTTGGTTGATGTACTGATCGAACAGTTTAATTTGCAAGGCATTATCCAGGTTGCCAGCTTTCATCCGGATTATCAGTTTGCCGATCTCGATAAAGAAGATGTCTGCAATTATACCAATCGTACGCCGTATCCCATGTTTCACCTGATCCTGGAAGACAGTATTGAACGTGCCCGTGACACCTATCCTGATGTCGAGATGATCCCGCAAAACAATATGCGCCTGCTGCAACAGTTGGGGCTGGATGAAGCGAAAAAGCAGCTGGCAGCTTGCTGTAAGAAGGCGTGATTCAGTCGTAATAATTTTGTTGTGATTAGCCCACATGTGATCTGGCTACGCTACGTTGTCACGGTCATGTTCTCGCCATTCGTATTAATGGTCGTGCGTTGATTGATTATTTGAACATTAATACGGTGCCAGGTTAGCTCATGATGCGACATGTCCCCAGATGCTTGTGCAGGGCACAGACGCTTTGTTAAACAGATTTTATGGAGTACCACGCTTTAGGAGCCCCGCCAGACTTAGACCACAGTCTGTTTTACTCTTCAAGTTCATAGGTATAGTGTAGATTCGAATCGGTTGAGTCAGCCCGGCTCGTTTTGCTTATATAACGGGGTGTTTTGAATGGCAGTAGAGCAAATAGGGTTAAGCCAACGACAAAGGCTCGGTTTGTTGCTGGGCCCCATCCTGTTTATATTGCTACTGTTGTTGCCCTTGCCTGAAGGTCTGTCAGTGCAGGCCATGGCTGTGGTAGCGGTGACCCTGCTGATGGCGGTGTTCTGGATTAGCGAAGCCATCCCCATTCCGGCCACTGCGCTGCTCCCTATTGCCCTGTTTCCGCTACTGGGGGTCATGCCTACTGCCAAAGTGACAGTCTCATACGGTAACCATTTAATCTTTCTCTTTATGGGTGGCTTTTTGATTGCCATGGCCATCGAACGTTGGCAACTGCATAAACGCATTGCCTTGCATACGGTGAACCTGGTGGGTGTAACGCCCAATCGCGTCATTCTCGGTTTTATGATCGCAACCGCATTTCTGTCCTGCTGGATTAGCAATACTGCAACGGCGATGTTGATGGTGACCATTGGTATGGCGGTACTGCATCAATTTGCGGGCAGTAAAGATGGGCGTGAGTTGGCGCAGACCAATTTTGGCACTGCGCTGATGCTGGGGATTGCCTATGCTGCATCGATTGGCGGTGTGGCGACATTGATAGGTACGCCGCCCAACGCCATCCTTGCCGGCGTGGTGGAGAAACAGTATGGCTATAGCATTGGTTTTGCCGAGTGGATGCTGTTTGCCACGCCTTTATCCATCGTGATGCTGGCCCTGGCCTGGTTTTATCTCACCCGTATCGCCTTTCGTAATGACGTGGCCGAGCTGCCGAGCGGCAAGGCGGTGATTGGAGAACAGTTGGCGGCACTTGGGCCGATGAGCAAACAGGAGCGGCGTGTTCTAGTCGTGTTTCTGTGTGTGGTGGCGGCATGGCTGTTTCGTGGCCTGCTGCCGTCTGATGTGTTGGCGGATGTTACTGATTCTTCCGTGGCGATACTGGGCGCGTTATTATTATTTGTGATTCCAGCTGACCTGAAAAAAGGCGAATTTCTGCTTGATTGGAAGACGGCGGTCAATATTCCCTGGGACATTATTATTTTGTTCGGTGGTGGCTTTGCCCTGGCAGCGGGATTTTCGGCCAGTGGCTTGACTGAGTGGATAGGCTCCCAATTATCTCTGCTGGAAGGGACTAACCTGGTTGTGCTGATTGCTGTGGTTGTAGTGATGGTGGTCTTTTTGACTGAGGTGACATCCAATACTGCGACAGCTTCTTTATTATTGCCAGTGATGGCGGGCTTTGCCATGGCGGCAGATGTGCCAGCGTTATCTTTGATGGCCGGGGTGGCATTGGCGGCGTCGTTTGCCTTTATGCTGCCGGTGGCGACACCGCCGAATGCCATTGTTTTTTCCAGTCGTCAGGTGACAATTCCGCAAATGGCCAGGGCGGGTATATGGCTGAATCTTGTCGGCACTGTCTTGGTCACGCTGTTTGTAACCCAGTTTCTACCGGTTGTTCTACAGTTGCCGGCAAAATGATTCTGGTTTGATTCGATCCAGTTGTTTATAGCGAGCCAAGGTCGGTCATGTAGTTGCTCAAAAATAACAGGTGTTGGGGGGCAATAAATACGACGTCGCAGGAAAAAGATCAGTGCGCCATGTCATTTCAATCACCTCAATCAGGGAAGAGGAGAGCCGGTTATGCAAATCGATTTTCACCATGCCACCACTTATGTCGTCGCCCGTGCGGCAGGTTTTGATCATGGCCAGGCCGATATTATCGCCTATGCAGCTCAGTATGTTGATGATGCCACCAGCACTGGCACGGTCCATTTCGATAACCAAGCGGTCTATAATCGCATCAGTTCAGCGCACAAGATGCTCGATGCTCGCAATACCATCAAACTGGCCAATCATCAGGTCTGGCTGGCGTTTCATTTTTTGCCCGGTAATGACAGCAGGCCTGCCGGTGAGGATCCGAGTGGTAGCTTCATCAACAAGATTGTTTGCCGTCCTGACAGCTATGTGGCCCAGGAGATGGTGCGCGGGGTGATTCTGGATAAGGGGCGACTCTATGGCCTGCATCGCCTCGGCGTGGCCATGCACGTCTATGCGGATACCTGGGCCCATCAGGGTTTTGCCGGGGTGCTGCATACTATCAATGAAGTGGAAGATGCAGAAGAGACCAGTAGCTCCAGAATTTTTAGCAAAGGCATCGGTCGTTTTTTGCGTGATGTCCTGGATGACGCTATTCCACCGCTGGGGCATGGCCGCGCCAATGTCTTTCCCGATATGCCGTTTCTGCAATGGCAGTATGAGAACGGCAAGGGTGAGTTGATTCAACGCGATAACACTAGCGACTTTTTGATAGCAGCTGATCATATGTGCAAAGCCATGCGGCGCTTTATCCTTGGCGATCCCGATGCCAATGTCGCGGGACTGGATGCCGACACAAAGGCCAAGCTGCATGAGCTGTTTGCCGGTATTAAAGAAGAGAAGGGTGACGCGCGTCATGCTGAATGGCTCAAGGCCATCAGGGGCGGGGTCTTCAGTTTTGGTGCTGTTGCGATTGCCGACTACATGCCGCGTGGCCGTGAATCGTGGAAGGCCCAGGCACTGGGTACTAGCCATGACCTGCCGGTGCATCGCTACCAGCCAACCTTTCTCCAGAGCGACTGGAAGTTGTTTCACGATGCTATCCAGGCGCATCGTTTTCATGTGGTGCACGATATTTTGCCCAGGTATGGAATTTGTGCCGCCTAAGCTGCCTCAATCGATTGTCTGTCTGGGGCCTGCGCTCTGGTCTCAAATCGGATATAATCCGGCCTTTGTTCGCGTCAATCCCAGGTGAGAAATAAGCTATGTCGCAAGAAGTGAAAAAAGTCGTTTTGGCCTATTCAGGTGGTTTGGATACCTCCATCATTGCTAAGTGGCTGCAGGTTGAGTACAGCTGTGAGGTGGTGACCTTTACCGCCGATATCGGTCAGGGTGAAGAGGTCGAGCCGGCCCGTGCCAAGGCCGAGGCCATGGGTATCAAAGAGATCTATATTGAGGATCTGCGCGAAGAGTTTGCCCGCGATTATGTCTTTCCCATGTTTCGCGCCAATGCCGTCTATGAGGGCGAATACCTGCTTGGCACCTCCATTGCCCGGCCGCTGATTGCCAAACGGCTGATCGAGATCGCTAATCAGACCGGTGCCGATGCCATTTCTCATGGTGCCACCGGCAAGGGTAACGACCAGGTACGTTTTGAGCTGGGTGCCTATGCCCTTAAACCGGGCGTAAAGGTGATTGCCCCTTGGCGTGAGTGGGATATGAGCTCGCGCGAGTCACTAATGAAGTATGCCGAGCAACACGGCATCGCTGTTGAGCAGAAACGCGGTGCCAAGTCGCCTTATTCGATGGATGCCAATTTGCTGCATATCTCCTACGAGGGCGATATTCTTGAAGACCCTTGGGTCGAGCCTGAGGCGGACATGTGGCGTTGGACCGTTTCTCCGGAACGGGCGCCGGATCAGGCGACCTACATTGAGCTGAGCTATCGCAAGGGCGATATTGTCGCCATTGACGGTGAACAGATGTCGGCGGCCACAGTGATGGAAATCCTGAACAAGGTTGGCGGTGAAAACGGCATCGGTCGTGCCGACATCGTTGAGAATCGTTATGTCGGCATGAAGTCGCGCGGCTGTTATGAAACGCCGGCCGGCACCATCATGCTGAAAGGTCATCGTGCTATCGAATCACTGACCCTGGATCGTGAAGCGGCGCATCTGAAAGACGAACTGATGCCCAAATACGCCAGTCTGGTCTATAACGGCTATTGGTGGTCACCTGAACGGTTGATGTTGCAGCAATTAATCGATACCTCGCAGACTAGCGTGAACGGTGTGGTACGGCTGAAGCTGTATAAGGGCAATGTGGTTGTGGTTGGGCGTCAGTCAGACAGTGATTCTCTGTTTGATGCCAGCATCGCCACCTTTGAAGATGATGCCGGCGCCTATGATCAGAAAGACGCCGAAGGCTTTATCAAGTTGAATGCACTGCGTCTGCGCATCGCCGCCAAGAAGCAGCACTAGAGGATTTTTATCATGGAATATTCAAAGGCAACCATTAAGCACAAGGCCAATGTATATCAAGATGGCAAAATCACCAGTCGTTCGGTGGTCACGGCTGCTGGCGAGATGAAAACCCTGGGGATTATGCAGACGGGTAATTATCGTTTCTCCACCGAAGCGCCTGAAGTGATGGAAGTCACTCAGGGGCGCTGCAAGGTCAAGCTGGCCGATAGCCAGGATTGGTCCGAGTATCAGGCCGGTGAAAGTTTTAATGTACCGGGCAATTCTCACTTCGACATTGAGGTTGATGAGTTGCTTGATTATATCTGTCACTACGAATAAAGCTTAAACCCATGCGCCTATTACACACCATGTTTCGCGTCGCTAACCTGGAACGTTCAATCGAGTTCTATACCAACGTGCTGGGTATGAAATTGTTACGGCAGCAGGAGTATCCAGAAGGTGAATTCACCCTGGCCTTTGTCGGCTATGGCGAAGAGTCAGACACGACGGTGATTGAACTGACCTATAATTGGGGCACGGACAGTTACGACCTGGGTAATGCTTATGGCCATATCGCCCTTGGAGTAGACGATATCTATGCCACCTGTGATGAGCTGAAACGACGCGGCGGCAAGGTGAGCCGTGAACCTGGGCCGATGAAACATGGCGCGACCGTGATCGCCTTTATTGAAGATCCTGACGGTTACAAAATTGAATTGATAGAGGGACGTTAGTCCCTCTTTTTTATTGCTGGGCCACTTAGCCGGTGGCCGGCAGATTTAATGGCATCAAGCCGTTTGATGCCAGAGCGTTTCCCTACCATATTGTTTGAGCAAAGGACTCCAGCGCTGCAATTAATTAGTGGCGGTTGAGTATTTTCCGGCGTAGAACAGTCCGATATTCCTGTCAGAATTAAGGCGCAATACCTTCAGGGTGTACTTGTGGCTGAAGTTGGGTTTGGTATGTTCCTTGTTGCTTGTATGGATGAGCTAACTTGTTATATTTGCAGAACATTTATTCGTACGTCTGATTGTATTACAGAGTTTTTTAACGCTGCCGATGAATTAGAGAGCCTAAACGTTATTTCATTCAGAAAAGGTGACTTTTAAATGGGGTTGGAAAAGGCCAATGCCTTGCTAACGGCGATTAGCAAGGCGCAAAGCCGTTTTATGCGTGATGCAGGGGCCGTTCAGCTGTTTGACGAATTGTTGGCTGATTTTCTGGCTTTGAGCGAAAGTGAGTACGGTTTTATTGGCGAAGTGCTGAAAGATGCCGACGGCCAGCCATTCTTCAAGGCACATGCCCATACTGATGTGTGCTGGGACGAACAAACAAAGCATCTCTATGAGCAGGGCCTGACCGATGGTATGTGCTTTGGAAAGTTGCATGCTCTTTATGGGGTGGTGCTGAGCACGGGTGAAGCAGTTATTAGCAATAAACCCGCAGAGGATCCTCGTAGCACAGGGCTGCCCAAGGGGCATCCACCTCTGCATGCATTTTTGCTTGTTCCGGTTATGTCTGGCGATGAAATGGTCGGGATGATTGGTGTTGCCAATCGTCAATCTGGTTATGACCAGCAACTGCTCGATTACCTCAAACCCTTGATTGAAACCTATGGTCGTATTATTGAGTTAATGCGCGCCAATAATGAACGTGCAGAATTTCATGCCCAGATTGAGGCCGTAGTTGATACTGCTGTTGATGCAATTGTGGTGATTAATGCCCGGGGTGTGATCTGCTCCTGTAATCCGGCGGTTGAATCAATGTTTGGTTACTCTTGTGAGGCGTTATCCGGGCGTAACATCGGTATGCTGATGCCGGAGTCACACACGCTGCAGCATGATGCCTATATGGACAGGTATTCCGAGGGTGGCAAACCCAAGGTGGTTGGTCGTGGTACCGAAGTTGAGGGACAGCGGCTAGATGGCAGTCGTTTTCCTATCCATATTTCAGTGAGTGAGTTTTCTGTCGCTGGCGATCGTTTTTTTAGCGGTGTTATTCGTGATATTTCCGAATTGAAGCATGTCGAGAATGATTTGATGCTGGCCAAGGAGGAGGCGGAGAGAGCTAATCAAGCAAAAACAGAATTTCTTTCCAGCATGAGCCATGAATTGCGGACGCCCCTGAATGCCATTATGGGTTTTGCTCAGTTGTTTAGTTATGACCTCAGTGCCAATAGTGAGCAAAAAGAGACTGCTGATGAAATCTATAAGGCGGGCCGACACCTACGTACCTTGATCGACGATATCCTTGAACTGGGTAAAATAGAGTCTGGTGGTGTTGATGTATCGCTGGAACCAGTGGATGTGTTTGCTGCGCTGGAAGAGTGTCGCAGCCTGGTGATGCCGATGCTGGAAAAACATGGCATCTCTTTAACGGTAGAAACGGGGTCATACGCAGGTATTTGTGTATTGGCTGATCGTACACGTTTAAAACAGGTGTTTCTCAACCTGCTTTCCAACGCGGTTAAATATAATCGTGAGCATGGCTCGGTCACAGTTGTGTGTGAAAAACGGGATGATGGACTGCTGCGCATTAAGTTCATTGATACCGGGATAGGAATTCTAGGTAAGGATCTGGATTATTTGTTCAAACCTTTTACCCGTCTGGTGAATGAGCAGAGTGAAATTGAAGGTTCCGGTATTGGGCTGAGTATTTCTAAACAATTTGTTGAGCTTATGCAGGGCGAGATAGGCGTGGATAGCCAGCCGGGCAAAGGCAGTTGTTTTTGGCTGGAGTTGAAAATAGCTGAAGTAGCACCTCGAGTTGTCGATGAGATGCTCGATAGTATAGTTCAGCCGCGTGGTGCAGCCAGTGTTAGGTCCGGTAACACAACAATTTTGATAGTTGAAGACAATCCGACCAACCGCATTGTATTCAAACACCAATTCAAAGCGCTGGGTCTTACCCCGGAGATTGTCAGCGGTCCGGAAGAAATATTGTCGCAGTTAGAAGAGGGGCCCTATGACCTGATTCTGACTGATATCCATATGCCCGGCATGGGGGGGTATGATCTGGTTCGGCATATTAGGGCGCAAGAGAAAGGTACTGACAGGCATGTTCCTGTTGTTGCCGTGACGGCCAATGTTCTGGCGGGTGAACGTGAACGTTGTCTCGAGGCCGGGATGGATGACTACATTTCCAAGCCGGTTGATATAAAGGCATTGAAAAAGGTGGTGCAATATTGGTTGGAGTATTCTGGCAGGAGTGTCGAGCTTGGTTATGAGGTGACAACCCCTGTTGTTGTCAGTAGTGATGAGTTGAATCTTGACCGCCTGTCAGCCCTGGTAGGGGGCAATGTGGAACAGCAACGCCAGATTGTGAATAATTTCTTTGAAACCTTGCCGGGCACCTTGACAGAGATTCATGCTGCCTGGGATGCTCATGATGCAGATAAGCTGACATTTTGGACGCATCGTTTTAAATCATCTGCTGCTGCGGTTGGTGCCGATGCATTGGCGCAAATGTGCCAGGTGATAGAAGACTTTTCCAGAGAAAATGAATGGGAGATGCTGGCAAGCTTCTTCGGTGAACTTGAAAGTCAGGTTCAACGTGCTGTGATTGGCTTGAGGCAGGCGCTTAAACAACTTGAGCGCAGAAAGTCAGGGCTAAACAGGCGGCCGGCGGTTCATGCTATTGGTCGAGTACTGGTTGTTGATGATGACCCCGTTATTTTGCATGCACTGACGGCATCACTTGGCGGACTGGGCGTTGAACATGTCTTTTCGGCTGACTCGGGCAATGAGGCGTTGACCATTTTGGACAGTAACGTCGAAGAGATGGATATGGTCTTTTGTGATCTGAATATGCCAGTAATGGATGGTGTGGAGTTTCTCAGACATCTGGTTGCGAGAGACTATCAGGGGGCGGTTGTTTTGCTCAGTGGTGAGGATAGCCGTATTCTGAATTCGGCCAGAAACCTTGCCAATGCCCACAGTTTTCATTTTGTGGCCGCGATGGGAAAACCGCTGATCCAGGTTCAATTGGCGGCACTGCTGGAAAAAGTGGTCAACAAAAAAGATGTCGTCGCTAAGCCGCCCAGTAACGAGTTTTCGCTACGGGAGCTGCGTCAGGCAATTGAGTACGACGAGTTTGTTGTTTATTACCAGCCTAAGATTGACACTTTCAATAAGTGCTTGGTTGGCGTTGAGGCGCTGGTTCGTTGGCAGCACCCTGGCAAGGGATTTGTCATGCCTGATCAGTTTATTCCCATGGCGGAAGAGAATGGTTTGATTGATGTTTTGACCGACCTAGTTTTTGAAAAGGCGTTTGCCCAGCTAAAACAGTGGCGTCAGCAAGGCTTGGACTTCAAGATGTCGATTAACATCGCGGCGGGCACCATCGGCCGTCGTCTTAATTTTCCCGAACAGGTGATGGCCCATTTAGAAGATTATGGCCTGTCACCTGATGATGTGATCCTGGAGATAACCGAGAGTGGTGTTATTGATGACTTGGCTACGACGCTAGACACACTGGTGCGATTGCGACTCAAGGGGGTCACACTTTCGATTGATGATTTTGGTACTGGATATTCCACCTTCAAACAGTTGCAGGGGATTCCCTTTACCGAGTTGAAGATCGATAAAGAGTTTGTCATGAATGGGGTGTCTGATCCATCCAGTCGGGCAATTGTTGAGTCCAGCATCCTGCTAGGAAAAAAACTTGGAATGACTCTGGTGGCGGAAGGAGTGGAGTCAAAGGAGGACTGGGAGCTGCTTAAGAAGCTTGGCTGTCATATGTTGCAGGGGTTTTTTATTTCCAAACCGGCGCCAGCTGAACAGTTAGAAGAATGGTTGGAGCAGTGGCGAGCGAGTGAATTTTAATGGCAAGCCGATTTCATGATGTCCTGTATGCTGTTATAGGCCAGTTCCCAGGCAAGGCGGGTTTCAGAATCAAACTCTTCACCTAATGCTTCACTCATGGTTTGCATGAGTGCCTGACGCACCGTTTCATAATCTTTGTCTGCGACACCATATTGAATGTGTCGTTTTCCGGCGGCGATTAGCGGCGGCAAGACCTTTTCGGTGTGGCCCATGTATTCAACAGCGGAGCTGAACATACTCATGATTTTTCGCCCCTGCATGCGCATGCTGCGTTTGAACAGCGACTGAAGCTGGGGGTCGAGCTCGAACAGTTTGTTGTAAAATAGCTGCGCAAATTTGTCTGCATTGGGGGTTACTTTTTCCCAGCTGACTTGTACCCGTTCCAGTTCGCGTTTGTTCATATTTTCAATATTAGTCAATTTGAATGCGACTCTAACAAAAACATTGTGTTTTGTCATGTTTTTAAGTCGGTGTGGTTTCATGCTGGGTCAGTAGTGCTGTTGGAGCAGGGATTGGCCGTGTATTATTGAGGCGTGTTTTTGGTGTATTTAGAGGTGGCAACAGGTGAGCAAGTATTGGAGTGAACTGACCAGGGGTTTGGTGCCCTACGTGCCGGGCGAGCAACCCAAGGTACAGAACCTAATCAAGCTCAATACCAATGAAAACCCCTATCCGCCTTCGCCTGCAGTGACCGCGGCGGTTAACAGTTTCGATAAGGGGCGACTGCGGCTTTACCCTGATCCAAACAGTGATGTGCTTAAGCATGCCCTGGCTGACTATCACTCGCTGGCTAAAAATCAGGTCTTTGTTGGCAATGGTTCGGATGAGGTGCTGGCGCTGGCGTTTATGGCCTTTTTCAAACAGGCTAAGCCGATTCTGTTTCCCGATATCAGTTACAGCTTTTACCCGGTGTATTGCAATCTGTTTGGTATCGAATACCAACGACCAGGCCTGAATGATGGGTTTGAGGTTGTGCTGGATGACTATCGTTGTGACAACGGTGGCATCATATTCCCTAATCCCAATGCCCCTACCGGACGTGTCATTGGCTTGCAGCAGCTGCGCAGCCTGCTACAGCGTAATACTGAATCGGTGGTAATTATTGATGAGGCCTACATCGATTTTGGCGGTGAGTCAGCGATTGCCCTGGTGGATGAATTTCCCAATCTACTGGTGGTTCAAACCTTTTCCAAATCGCGCAGCCTGGCGGGCTCACGAGTTGGCTTTGCCATTGGCAATGCTGGGTTGATTGATGGCCTGGAGCGGGTTAAAAATTCATTTAACTCATATCCCCTTGACATGTTGGCGATGGCTGCAGCGGTGGCAGCACTGCAAGATGAGGCGTATTTCAAACAGACGCGGCAAAAAATTATCACTTCGCGTGATTGGCTCGAGGCCGAGTTGACGCAGCTTGGTTTTGAGGTGCTGCCCTCAGCAGCCAATTTTGTCTTTACTAGACAGTCTGAACAAGCTGCGGCGCAGCTTTATTCCCAGTTACGAGACAGAAATATCCTGGTGCGTTATTTCGCCAGCCCCCGCATTGATCAATACTTACGCATTACCATTGGCACGCAACAGGAGTGTGAGATCTTGGTTGCGGCCTTGAAAGAGATTCTTGCCTAGAGGTGCGCGAGGCAGGTATCAGACCAGTTTTTTTAGTTGTTTGATATAGATCTTCTCATCCGGTGCAGTGCCGCTGCGCTGGGCCTGCCACATCATTTCGGCCAGACACTCGCTCATTTTATGTTCGCCTTCATGGACATCGCCACAACGTGTGGCAATTTGTCTGTAGAGCTCACGAATGCCCTCGGGGCGGTTGGCGTTGAGCTGTTCATGGATGGCGATATGCATGCCCATGTGCATGAATGGGTTACTCTCGCCTGATTCGGGTAGATACTCCTTGCCCATGGCGCCGTCTTTGTTACTGAGTACAGGCAGGTATTCGGGGTGCTGGTTAATGACGTCGGCAATGATCTTTTCCAGTGGTTCGAGCGCCTGCTTATTTTGCGCCTTGTGCCAGACATCAATGTAGTACTGGCGCAGCTGGTTTCTATCGTTGCCAAACATTAAATATATACCTTGTCTTTATATTCACACAGATCCTCGATTATACACGCCTCGCACTTGGGCTTGCGTGCTACACAAACATAACGACCATGCAGGATCAGCCAATGGTGGGCGTCAAGCTTGAACTCTTCGGGGATGAATTTTTCCAATTTTTTTTCCACCTCAAGCACCGTCTTGCCGGGAGCAATCCGGGTACGGTTGGCGATACGAAAGATGTGGGTGTCGACAGCGATAGTTGGATGGCCAAAGGCAGTGTTTAGAATTACATTGGCGGTCTTGCGGCCGACACCGGGTAGGGCTTCAAGTTCTTCACGTCTTTGGGGCACCACGCTGTTGTGTTTGTCGATCAGAACCCTGCAGGTCTTGATTATGTGGTTCGCCTTGCTGTTAAACAGACCGATGGTCTTGATGTAGTCCTTCAGGCCTTCCTCACCCAGGGCCAGAATGGCGGTTGGGGTGTTGGCGACCGGGAACAGCTTGTCAGTTGCTTTGTTGACGCCCTTGTCGGTTGCCTGGGCCGATAGTACTACGGCCACCAATAGTTCAAATGCGGTGCTGTAGTTCAGTTCAGTGGTGGGCGTAGGATTTTCGGCCCTCAAGCGGGTGAAAATTTCGCTGCGTTTTTGTTTATTCATGAAGTACTGGGACGATGGGTTTGAATTGTAGTGCGTATGGTGCCAGTTGAGCCTGGGCTGGGCAAGTTACTGGGATGGCGGGTTTGGATTGTTGTTTGAACAGCACTGTTTGGGTCACAGTGTCTATCTGTGATTCGATAAATCCTTTAGTTGCTCGGTGGTTTGGTTAGCCAACTGTTGAAATGCTTTTCGGCTCAATCAACGCTACCGGCTTAGCCGCTGATTTTTCCAGTCCTCGGTGGCTTTCTTGTTCTTTTTGTAGAGTTTAAGACACAGTTCCCGGGCTTTATGGATATGCCCTTGATCGAGCTTTTACCCTGCGTTGCCGCGCAATTTTTTCACCGCCTGGGCCATAATTTTTAGAGCCGTCCTATAAGTCTGCGGTTGCAAGTTTGCTTGCTGCTGCCGGTTTTATTGCTTTCTTTTTTCCCTTTTCATCGATCACATTTTTGATTGCGATTAATAAACCAAGGCCAATAAACGCACCGGGTGGCAGTATGGCGAGCAGAAAGCCACGATAATCTTCAATCAAAGTGATGGTGAACATACGGCCAATCTCACCAAACATCAGGTGCGCCTGTGCTAGCAGGGTGCCCTGGCCAATGACCTCACGCATAGCGCCCAGAACCACAAGTACTGCCGCAAAGCCCAGTCCCATCATCAAGGCATCCATGACTGCCTTGTCCGGCGTGGTCTTGGATGCGAATGCTTCAGCACGACCAAGGATGGCGCAGTTGGTAACGATTAGAGGCACAAAGATGCCGAGTATTTTATAGAGTTCATGGAAGTAGGCATTCATGGCCAGTTCGATCGCGGTGACCACCGAGGCGATGATCATAACGAAAATAGGAATGCGTACTTCCGGTTTAACGACATTGCGGATGAGTGACACGATCAGGCTTGAAAGCACCAGTGTCAATGTTGTCGCAAGGCCCAGCCCTAGTCCGTTGATGGTGGTTGAGGTGACAGCCAGCAGCGGGCAGAGGCCGAGAACCTGAACCAGGGCAACATTGTTGGTCCAGAGTCCTTCGCGGTTGATATCGCCATAGGATTTATCCATGTTATCTGGCTCCTGTTTGAGTGGGTGGCTGGATTTCCCTTATGGAATCAGCCGGAGCAAATAATGCCTCTCTATTTAGAAAATAGAATATAAGTGCCCTATGTATGGCTTTGACTACAGCCCTTGGGGTAATGGTAGCACCGGTGAACTGATCAATGATGCCACCGTCCTTTTTGACTTTCCAGCCTTGCGTATCCGGGGCGTTGAGAGAGTAGCCATAAAACTGGTCGATCCAGGGTGAGCGTTCAACTTCGATGCCGTCGCCGAGGCCGGGGGTTTCTTTGTGGGCCAGAACCCGCACACCACCGATCTGACCTGCCAGATCGACTGCCACCAGCAGTTTGATGGTGCCGTTATAGCCATCTGGGGCGTGGACGGTCATGATAACCGCCATCGGTCTGCCACGCTTACGGGCGCGGTAGATGGTGAGTGCATCCTCGCTACCCAATAACTGTTTGGAATGTACCTGGATGGTGTCGGTGTAAATCTCATTGTCGTAGGCCTGGGTCGGTACCATTTCATTCAAGGTGCGCAACAGAAATTCTTTTTCGTTGGTAGCGATGCGTTCTTTGGTGCCCTCAAATGTCATGGCCACCAAGCCAGCACCGAGCATGGCAAAGGTGCCGAGGATGGCTGCAGCGATTAACATTTTTCTGCCCAGCATGGTTTATTTACCCCCATGGCCAAACACCCGCGGGCGGGTGTAATGGTCGATGGTGGGAGCGGCCATGTTCATTAATAACACTGAAAAGGCGACCGCATCCGGGTACCCTCCCCAGGCGCGGATGATATAGGTCAACACGCCGACGCCTATGCCAAACCAGACCCGGCCCTTGGGCGTTGTGGCACCGCTGACCGGGTCGGTGGCGATGAAGAATGCACCGAGAATGGCACCGCCACTTAATAGATGAAACAGGGGTGAGGTATAGGCTGTTGGATCGATGAAATAAAATGCCAGTGAGATCAGTGCCAGGCTGCCAAGCATGGCGGTGGGAACATGCCAGCTAATGATTTTTTTATACATTAGCCACAGACCGCCGCCGAGAAAGGCAATGTTGATCCATTCCCAGCCGGTACCACCCATGGCGCCAAAGATGGGACTGGCGGTGATTTTCTCCATGACCTTGTTTAGCCCCAGTTCGGTTCTGAGTACATCGAGCGGCGTCGCCATGGTCAGCGCGTCGAGCCTGACGTCGGCGGGTAGGATGCCAGCAAAGACATAGGTTAGGGACTCGCCCAGGTTCAGCTGTATTTCACTTAGTGACAATGGTGCTGGCCAGCTGGTCATTTCACGTGGGAATGAAATCAATAACATGACATAACCAATCATTGCCGGATTGAAGGGGTTAAAACCCAGACCTCCGTAGAGGTGTTTGGCGAAGATAATGGCAAAGGCGGTGCCAATCAGTACCATCCACCAGGGCGCCAGCGGCGGTATAGCTAGTCCTAGCAACAGGGCGGTGACCAGAGCACTGCCATCGGTCAAATACATCCTTATAGGTCGTTGGCGCAGACGCAACATCAACGCTTCGGTTGCCAAGGCGGCGACTGTGGCCAACAGCACGTTGATGATCACCCCCCAGCCAAATAACCAGCTGTAGATAAGCATGCCCGGGATCAGGGCATATGCTACACGCAGCATCACCGTGGTAACAGTAGATGGACCGTGGAAGTGGGGCGAACTGGGCGTATTCAAGCGCATGGGGTTATTCTTTTTCGTCCTTAGCCTGTTTGCCGGCCATCATTTGTTGCGCCTGGGCGCGACGGCTTTCTGCTATCTGCTGTGCCTTGGCCCGCATATCATCAGTGCTTTTGATTTGTTGCTGTTGTGCCTCGGTCAGGTTGTCGGTATTTTTAGGTTCGCTACCAGGGCTGTTTTTTCTGGCCTTTGCGCGTGCCATGGCGGCCTGGATAGCGGCCTGTTTGTTACTGCTGGCACCCTGGGCGGCGGCCTTCTTCATGGCCAGACGGGCAGCCTTCTCGGATTTTTCACGTTCAATCCGTGAGAGACGGAACTCATGCCGTTGTCGGGCGTGATCAGCTTTTTCCTTTTCCCGTTCCTGAGCCCAGATCTCAGTCTTGGCGTAACGGTAGTAATGTACCAAGGGGATGTTACTGGGGCAGACATAGGAACAGCAACCACATTCGATACAGTCAAACAGGTTGTATTCCTGGGCGCGATCAAACTCCTTGGCACGGGCAAACCACTGCAGTTGTTGCGGTAGCAGTTCTACCGGGCAGACGTCAGCACAGGCGCCGCAGCGAATACAAGGCATGATGTCTGACGGCGGGGCAACATTGGCTTGGGTGGCGGCCAGGATGGCGTTAGTGGTTTTGATCACTGGAATCTCGGTGCTGTGCATGGCAAAGCCCATCATTGGTCCCCCCATGATAATGCGGTTGACATCGTTGCGTAGACCGCCGCACTGATCCAGCAGGTGCCGCATCGGTGTGCCGAAGGGCACCTCCAGGTTGCAGGGTTCGGCGACACCTTCACCGCTGATGGTAACAATGCGCGAGGTCAAGGGTTTGCCCAGATTGATGGCGTTGTGCACCGCTGCTGCTGTGGCGACGTTCTGGACTACGATTCCGACCTGTACCGGCAGGCCGTTGCTGGGAACCTCTTTGCCTGTCAGGACCTTGATCAGTTGCTTCTCGCCGCCTTGTGGATAGAGGGTCGGTACCAGTATGACCTCAATATCTTCATTCCGACAGGCATCGACCAATGCGGCATGGGCCTTGGGTTTATTGTCTTCGACGGCGATTAGCACCTGCTTGGCATGCAGGGCGTGACGCATGATCTTGGCGCCGGCGATGATCTGTTCTGGCCGTTCGCGCATCAACATGTCATCGCAGCTGATGTAGGGTTCACATTCAACACCATTCAATATTAAGGTGTCGATTATGGCCCCGGTCGAGTTGAGTTTGATGTAAGACGGAAAGCCCGCGCCACCCAGGCCGACTATGCCCGAAGAGCGAATAATATTACGCAGTTGGCTGACGTCCATCTCGGTGTAACTGGTCTCGGCCGGGCCATGCTCAATCCAGCGGTCCTTGCCATCGGTGTCGATGACGATACAGGTGGCACTGAGTCCGGATGGGTGCGGGATAGGCCGCTCTTCAATGGCGACTATGGTGCCGGAACTGGAGGCATGTACCGCAGCGCTGACATATCCTTGGGCGCGGGCGATCTTTTGTCCCCTCAGTACATAATCACCCACTTCAACAATGGGTGTGGCTGATTCACCGATGTGTTGATGCAGCGGCAGGACCAGTTGCTGGGCCAGCGTTGCCGGACGAATCGGTTGGGTGGTTGAAATGTCCTTGAACTGGGGTGGGTGAACGCCGCCCTTGAATGAAAACAGCTTGCGGATCATGGTCTGGTCTCCGCGGTTGTTTCGTCAGGGTAGGGCCACTTCCAGTGAAAGATGTCTACCTTGATTGGCACCATGTCGATGCAGTCTACCGGGCAGGGCTCGATGCAGAGTTCACAGCCGGTGCACTCCGATTCGATGATGGTATGCATCTGCTTGGCGGCGCCGAGTATGGCATCCACTGGGCAGGCCTGGATGCAGAGAGTGCAACCGATGCAGATGTCTTCCCGGATGATGGCAACAGTCTTGGGTTTTTCTTCCCCAACCTCGTCATCCAGTGGAATCGGTTCGCGGCCGAGCAGATCGGCCAGCGCAATAATGGTGGTCTCACCGCCGGGTGGGCAGCGGTTGATCTCGGCCTCACCATTAGCAATGGCCTCGGCATAGGGACGACAACCGGGGTAACTGCATTGGCCGCACTGGGTCTGAGGCAGGATAGCGTCGATCTGATCCGCCAGCGGATCACCCTCAACCTTGAAGCGTACCGCGGCAAAGCCGAGCAGCAGGCCAAAGATGATCGCCAAAGCGGTAAGGGCAAGTACAGCAGCCAGCATTGTTAGGCCTTTACCAGGCCAGAAAAGCCCATAAAGGCCATCGACATTAGTCCGGCAGTAATCAGGGCAATGGCCGGGCCACGGAAGACGACCGGTACATCGGCGACGGTGATACGTTCACGCATGGCGGCAAACAGAATCAATACCAGCGAGAAACCCATCGCGGCACCAAAGCCGTAGACGGCCGATTCGATGAAGCCAAACTCTTCCTGAACATTGAGCAGGGCCACGCCGAGCACGGCGCAGTTGGTAGTGATCAGGGGCAGGAAGATGCCCAGCACCTTGTAGAGCAGCGGACTGGTCTTGTGCACCACCATCTCGGTGAACTGTACCACCACGGCGATCACCAGGATGAAGGTAATGGTACGCAGGTATTCCAGCCCCAGCGGTGCCAGCAGGTATTCATTGGCCAAATAACTACAGACCGACGATAGTGTCAGGACAAAGGTAGTGGCCATGGCCATGCCGGTGGCTGTTTCCAGCTTTTTGGAAACGCCCATAAACGGACACAGGCCAAGAAACTTGACCAGGACAAAGTTATTTACCAGCACCGTGCTGACTAGGATCAGGGCGTATTCGGTCATAATATGTCTTCAATCAAAGGTCAGCCCTGGATCTGCTGTTGTCACTGACAGGGAAGGCAGATAGCCCAAAATGATACCTCGCGTATATTAGGTATTCTTTATTTTAAATTCAACATTCAAATCATATACGTTATATGGTTTTTTTATATGTAAGGCTGTGTTATTTCACTTTCATGCCGGGTTGAGCACCTGCGTGCGGCTCCAGTATCCACAACTCCTTGCCGCCAGGGCCTGCCGCAAGCACCATGCCTTCAGAAAGGCCAAAGCGCATCTTGCGCGGTGCCAGGTTGGCGACCATTACGGTCAGTTTGCCTTCCAGGTCTTCTGGGGCATAGGCGGACTTGATGCCGGCAAAGACATTGCGGGTCTTCTCTTCACCAATGTCCAGGCTCAGTTGCAGCAGCTTGTCGGCGCCCTCAACATGGTTGGCCTTGACGATACGGGCTATGCGTAGATCGACTTTGGCAAAGTCGTCAAACTGGATAAATTCATCGGTTGATTCGGTCATATTCTTTACTTCTTTATTTTGTTGTTGCTCGCCGTGACGGGCCGGCGATGGTGGCTGTGCCTTGAGGCTCTCGGCGCTCTCGGCCAGCATGGCATCGATCTGTTTTTGTTCGATGCGGGTAATCATGTGTTTATAAGGCTTAATCTCGTGGCCGAGCAATAAGGTTTCGGCATCAACCCAATTGAGCGGCTCGATGTTGAGAAAACTCTCAACCTGTGTAGCCAGCTGTGGCAGCACTGGTTTCAGGTATATGGTCAGCAGGCGGAAGGCGTTAACGATAGAGGTGCAGATTTGATGCAGGTTCTGCTCCTGACCTGCTTGCTTGGCCAGTATCCAGGGCTTGGTTTCATCGACATATTCGTTGGCGATGTCGGCCAGGGCCATAATCTCGCGCATCGCCTCGCTGAGCTGGCGTGCTTCGTACAGGGCGGCGATGTTGGCCTGCTTGGCCTGGATGTTTTGCAGTATGGCCTGACCAGCTGGGTCGAGTTCAGCGCTGAGCTGGTTGTTGTATAGTTTCTTGATGAAGCCAGCCGAGCGTGAGGCGATGTTGATGTACTTGCCCACCAGGTTGCTGTTGACACGGGCGACGAAGTCTTCCAGATTGAGATCAATATCTTCAATCCGGTCACTGAGTTTGGCGGCAAAGTAGTAGCGCAGGTATTCAGGTTTCAAATGGTTGAGATAGGTACGCGCCATGATGAAGGTGCCGCGTGACTTCGACATCTTCTGGCCGTTGACGGTCAAAAAACCGTGGACGCAGACCTTGGTAGGGGTGCGATAGCCGGAGAATTTTAGTGTTGCCGGCCAGAATAAGGCGTGGAAGTAGAGAATGTCCTTGCCGATGAAGTGATAGACCTCGGCATCGCTGCCGGGTTTCCAATAGCTGTCGAAGTCCAGCCCTTTTTTGTCACACAGATTTTTGAAACTGGCCATATAACCAATCGGTGCGTCGAGCCAGACGTAGAAATATTTGCCCGGTGCAGCGGGGATCTCGAAACCGAAATAGGGCGCGTCGCGGGAGATGTCCCAGTCCTTCAGGCCGGATTCAAACCATTCACTGATTTTGTTACTGGCCTCGATTTGCAAGGGTGCCTTATCGCCCGATTCCAGCAGCCATTGTTTGAGGAAGTCTTCACATTCGCCCAGTTTGAAAAAATGATGTTCTGATTCTTTCATGATAGGTGTAGCGCCAGAGACCGCAGAATAAGGATTGATCAAATCGGTTGGGTTATAGGTGGCGCCGCAGACCTCACAAGAGTCACCATACTGGTCTTCAGCCTTGCACTTGGGGCAGCTGCCTTTGACGAAACGGTCTGGCAGGAACATCTGTTTTTTCGGGTCGTAGAGCTGTTCGATGGTGCGGATATCAATCAGATTATTGGCTTTGAGCTGGCGATAAATGGCTTGTGATAGCTCGCGATTCTCATCTGAGTTGGTGGAATAATAGTTGTCGAAGGCGATGTTGAAGTCCGTGAAATCAGTAAAGTGTTCGTTGTGAACCCGTTCGATCAATGCCTCCGGGGTGATGCCTTCCTGTTCGGCGCGCAGCATGATGGGCGTGCCGTGGGTGTCGTCGGCGCAGACGTAATGACATTCATTGCCGGACATGCGCTGGAAGCGGCTCCAGATGTCGGTTTGGATATATTCGACCAGGTGGCCGAGATGGATGGCACCGTTGGCATAGGGCAGGGCGCTGGTGACAAGAATTTTTCTTGGTTTTACTGACATCTGGCGACTTTGATCCAAAGCTGGGTTAAATTGAACAATTATACCCTAAATAAGTCCACCGTTGTGATGGTTGAGCTAAGGTGAAATGCCTGTAGATCTGTGGGGTTACAAGCTCTGTTTAAATTAAGTCTAAAGATCTAATCTTGAGCCTGGAGATGTGGTAAATTAAGGTCGGTTTTAGAAATGAAACATTGTTAAGGGAAGAATGATTATGTCCGCGTTAACCAAGTCCGCAGTCGAGGCAGTCTTGCAACAGATTGTTGATCCGAACACCAATACTGATCTGCTGGGAGCTAAGGCTGTTAAAAAAATTGATATTGATGGCAAGAAGCTTGCTGTGCAGATTGAGTTGGGTTATCCGGCCGACAGTTATCTGGCTGCGCTAGAACAGCAAGTAACAGAAAAGCTCAAGCCGCTTGCAGCTGATGCCAGTGTTGCTGTTAGCTGGAAGGTGGTCGCTCGTTCGGTGCAGCCGGGTGTAAAGGCCTTTGATAATATCAAGAATGTTATCGCCATTGCCTCGGGCAAGGGCGGTGTCGGTAAATCCACCACTACTGTCAATCTGGCGCTGGCGTTGGCCAAGGAGGGGGCTTCGGTTGGCGTGCTGGATGCTGATATCTACGGCCCCAGCCAGCCGCGTATGCTTGGCATAGAGGGGCGGCCTGAGTCTGCCGACGGTAAGACCATGGAGCCGATGCAGGCCTATGGCTTGCAGGCGATGTCGATCGGTTTTCTGATTGATGAGGAGACGCCGATGGTCTGGCGCGGGCCGATGGTAACCCAGGCCTTGGAGCAGTTGTTGCGTGATACCAACTGGGGTGAGCTGGATTATCTGTTGATCGACATGCCGCCCGGCACTGGCGATGTGCAGTTGACCTTGTCGCAGAAGATTCCAGTCAGCGGTGCGGTGATCGTCACCACGCCCCAGGATATCGCATTGCTTGATGCCCGCAAAGGCTTGAAAATGTTCGAAAAGGTTAATGTTAAGGTGCTGGGTGTGGTGGAAAATATGAGCACCCACATCTGTAGCCAGTGCGGCCATGAAGAACATATCTTCGGTGCCGGTGGCGGTGCACAGATGGCCAGGGACTATGACATCGAACTACTGGGTTCGTTGCCGCTGGATATCAATATTCGCCAGAGTGTCGACACTGGCAAACCCAGTGTAGTGGCCGACCCTGATGGCGCCGTGGCCTTGGCCTATGGCGAGATTGGCCGCAAGGTGACGGCTAAGTTGGCGCTAGGGGCCAAGGATTACAGTGGTAAATTCCCAAATATTGTTATTCAAAATACTTAAAAGAGCGGCGTCATTCCGGCGCACCCGAACGAAGTGATAAAGTACTCTTGGGGTGCATGTCGGAATGACGAATTACTTAAGTGTTTTCGATAGTTAAGGGCTCAGGTGACTATTACTCCTGGAATCACTACAATACGTCGCTTTGCAGCAAACCGGAATTCAAACGCATGAGCATTAAGTCGGACAAGTGGATTCGCCGCATGGCGGAAAGCGAAGGCATGATCGAGCCATTTGAGCCAGGTCAGGTGCGTGAAAGTGGCGGTGAACGAATCGTCTCTTACGGCACGTCCAGTTATGGCTATGATGTGCGTTGCTCGGACGAGTTCAAGATCTTTACCAATATCAATTCGGCCATTGTTGATCCCAAGAATTTTGACGACAACAGCTTTGTCGATGTTAAGTCCGATGTCTGCATAATTCCACCTAATTCATTTGCCTTGGCACGTACGGTTGAGTATTTTCGTATCCCCCGTAGTGTGCTGACGGTCTGTCTGGGTAAGTCCACTTATGCCCGCTGCGGCATCATTGTTAATGTCACACCGCTGGAACCAGAGTGGGAAGGCCATGTGACGCTGGAGTTTTCCAATACTACGCCGTTGCCGGCCAAGATTTACGCCAACGAAGGTGTCGCGCAGATGTTGTTTTTTGAGTCAGATGAGATTTGTGATGTTTCTTACGGCGATCGCGCCGGTAAGTACCAAGGCCAGACCGGCGTTACCCTGCCAAAGACTTAATCGTTTTTGATGCTCAGACCGTTGACGGACTTTAGTATCAGGGTCACCTCGCGGCCGTCTTCTTCCTGTACCACTTTGACCGGCAGATAGTTTAATTCTTCAGCGGACCATAGGGTGGTGTCGCGTTTGCCCGGCAACATGAGTTTGATGGTGTTGAGTGGGCCCAGTTGCGTCCGCAGGGTCTCTTCGCCCTGATTGCTGAAGCTGTAAGTCTTTAGATTGCCGCCATCAGCGATCTGGTATTCAAGTGCCTGTTTGCCATTTGCCAAGTCGTGCATGACCGCCAGCTGGTAAAGCAGTTTGTCCAGGGTGCCGTCAGTGATTTTCATCGACCAGGGGTCATCGTTGATGTCGTTGGTAACGCGCATCTTGTCCCAGTCAAAATTGAGTATGACGCGGCGTTGTTTTTTGCTGCCCTTGCGCACATAAGAGTATTTGATTGGTCTGAGCTGTTGCTGGTGATAGTTCCATTCGGTTTTTTCCAGCAAGGTGCTGTCAGTAAACCAGCGGGCGTAGCCGATCGGCTCTGAATAGGATTCATAGACGTAATTGCCACGCTCATTTTTATAAAGTCGGCGTGTCATTTCGGCCAGGCTTAGCGGCCCCTTGGTTAGGGTGTAGGTAACGGTGAATGACTCTGGAAGCTTATTTTCTGCGCGGGCTGGGTTAATCATTGCCGCGCAGAATAATAATAGTGAACAGGTAAGGCTGAAAAGATTTATTTGTTGCTTAGGTTTCATGCACACTTTTTTCGAGTTGGGGTACGGGCGTGCCATCTAACATGGCTTGATTGCCATTCAACTGCAAACGGGCGTCGGCAAACCAGCCAATCGCCTCAGGATAAATCCTGTGCTCCTCTTCTAAGACGCGTTTGCCCAGCGATTCAGGTGTGTCCGAGCTACCAACTTCAATAGTGGCGCGATTAACCACCGGCCCGCCATCCAGTTCCGGGGTAACAAAATGGACGCTGACGCCGTGTTCTTTGACGTCGGATTCACAGGCGCGTTGGTGGGTGTTGAGTCCCTGAAAATTGGGCAGTAATGATGGGTGAATGTTGAGCATTCGTCCCAAATAGTGGTTAACAAACTCTTCAGTAAGAATGCGCATGAAACCGGCCAGTACCACGAGTTGGGGCTGGTAGCCATCAATCAGTTTTTGCAGAGCGCGGTCAAATGACTGGCGATTGCCAAACAGGCGGTGATCAAGAACGTGAGTCGGGATGTTGCTTCGCTGGGCGCGTTTCAGGCCAAAGGCATCGCCCTTATTGCTGATAACAGCCTTGATCTCAGCATTGACCTGACCGCTGGCGCAGGCGTCGATGATGGCCTGCAGATTACTGCCACTACCGGATATTAATACCACCAGTGGCAGCGGCGTTTGTCCTGCCTGAGTCATTTTTAGTCTCTTAGAACGACACAGTCGCCTGTGTCGCCGGCGTCTTTAATATTGCCGATATGCCAGGCCGTTTCGCCGTTGTCGTTTAGGTATTTCAAGCTTGCATCCAGATCGTCAGCCGCAACAATGACAGTCATGCCGACACCGCAGTTAAAGGTTCTGTGCATCTCGTGTAGATCGATATTTCCCTGCTGTTGCAGCCAATCAAAGATTGCTGGTGGCTGCCAGGCGCTGATAAAAACCTCCGCCTGGGTAGCGTCAGGCATGACACGGGGCAGGTTTTCCAGCAGCCCACCCCCGGTGATGTGGGCCAGGGCATGAACATCAATCTTGTTGAGCAGCCCAAGTAGCGGCTTGATATAGAGCCGGGTGGGTGCCAGCAGGGTTTCGCCCAGAGTGCTGTCGCCAAAGGCTTCATCCAGTTTGGCACCGCTGACCTCGATGATCTTGCGAACCAGGGAGTAGCCATTTGAGTGGGGACCGGAGGAGGCGATGCCGATGATTACGTCGCCAGCCTTGACCTTGCTGCCGTCGATGATTTTACTCTTTTCCACCACGCCGACGCAGAAGCCGGCCAGATCGTAGTCTTCACCTTCATACATACCGGGCATCTCGGCGGTTTCACCACCAATCAGGGCGCAACCGGATTGTTCACAGCCGGCGCCGATACCCTTGATTACAGCGGCAGCAGTCTCAAGGCTGAGTTTGCCGCTGGCATAGTAATCGAGGAAGAACAGTGGTTCGGCACCCTGGACGATCAAGTCGTTGGCGCACATCGCGACCAGGTCGATGCCAATGGTGTCGTGTTTACCCATCTCCATGGCCAGTTTCAGCTTGGTGCCAACGCCGTCGGTGCCAGAGACCAGTACCGGCTGTTGGTAATTCTCGGGGATCTCGAACAGGGCGCCAAAGCCACCCAGGCCAGCTATTACACCTGGGCGTTTGGTGCGGGCGGCAATCGGTTTGATGATATCGACCAGCTCATTACCTGCTTGGATGTCGACACCGGCATCGCGGTAGCTTAGAGATGTTTTGTTCGGGTCCTGGGAAGTGCTCATAGGTGTGATTCGCTCTTTAATAATTCTTCACCATGACGTGCACGAAGAATAAAATTAATCTGGTTGTGAAATTGGCGGTTAGGTGTGCAATTCAAATCCATTCTTATTTCTACTAAATGATGCTGCAACCAATCTATTATTTAACGTAATAGGGCTTGTGTGTGCTTCGAATTCTCGAGGGTAAATGGTTGCTTTCAATATCCGGTGGCGCAAAGAAAGTGTATTATTTTAAATGATCTTGTCGTCAACGGCGACATATAATCGGAAACTTGGTGTATTTATTCCCGCAGGGGCTGTTTCAGCGGGCCTTACTGCGGTTTGACGGAGTAAAATTTGGTTACAGATTGGATAAAGCGCTGCCTTGGGCTGATCGTGGTATTGCAGAGTATGTTGTTATTGCCACCTGCACACGCCCTGGAGGTGGAGGGTTTGTATCAGGCCAAGGTACCGGTGCTAGGACAGACCCGCAAGGAGCGACTGGAGGTTTATCCGCGGGCATTGGCCGAGGTAATGGTGAAGTTGAGCGGTGATCGGACTGTGCCGGCGTTGCCGCGCTTGTCCGGTTTTATGGCGCGAGCGGTGACATTGGTACAGCAGTTTCATTATGAAGAGTTATCGACAACCAACCAGGCCCTGCTTGAAGAGGGCTACAAGCGGCAACTGGTGGTGAGGTTTGACGGCGATGCTATTAGTCAGGCCTTGATTGATGCTGAGGTGCCATTGTGGGTGCGAACCCGTTCGGCGGTGTTGTTATGGCTGGCGATAGAGGACAGGGAGGCACGCTATCTACTGGCTGCCAATGCCTCGGTTGAGTTGGAATCTCATTTGAAGGAACAATCTGCCCGGCGCGGTTTGTCGCTGATGCTGCCTTTGGTTGATCTGGAAGATCAGATGAGCCTGGATTTTGCCGATGTCTGGGGTGACTTTCGGCAGAATATTATGGCAGCTTCGCAACGTTATGGAGTTGATGCGGTCCTGGTAGGGCGCTTGATTCGCACGCCTGAGGGGACATGGCAGACGCGCTGGAGTCTGCACCAGGCTTCGGCTGTTAACGCCGAATCTGAATACTGGAGCGGTGAAGGCAATAGTCAGTTTGAGGCGCTGGCGCTTGGTGTTGACGGTGCCGCAGATTACATCTCGCAACGCTATGCCCAGCTTTTTAGTGCCACTCGGGCGGACAGAGTTTTATTGACAGTCACGGCGGTGGATGATTTAGCTGGCTATGCCCGGGCGATGAAGTATCTCGAGTCGCTGGATATTGTCACCAACGTTGAGGTGGGCAAGGTCCTTGCTGATCGAGTGGTGTTCAGATTGTCTATCCGGGGTGATGAAACTGGCCTGGAACGGGCTGTGTCATTGGGTAATACACTGCTGCAGTCGCAGGATGCGGTTAAAACCTCAGGCCATGATATGGCCGATGGGCGAAGTTTTGTGTATCAGTTATTGAAATGAGATTTGGCCTGAAAGATTTACCTAACCTGATCAGCATCGCCCGGATTTTGCTGAGCTTGCCGGTTGCCTATCTGCTGCTGGAAGAGCGCTTTGGTGAGGCGTTGCTGTTGTTTTTTATTGCTGGTGTTTCGGATGCCGTGGATGGTTATCTGGCCAAGCGTTTTGGTTGGCACAGCCGTCTGGGATCCATTCTTGATCCGCTGGCCGATAAGATTTTGCTGATTACCTCCTTTCTCTGTCTTACCTTGGTGGATATTATCCCGCTGTGGCTGTTGGTTATGGTGTTTGGCCGCGATCTGATTATTATTATCGGCGCGGCGGCGTTCCATATCTTTGTTGGTCAGTACGAGATGGCGCCGACCTGGATTAGCAAGATCAACACAACCTTACAGATTGTTTTGGTGTTGGCGTTGGTGTTGTCTTATGGTGTGTATCCATTGCCTGGTGAGCTGTTGCTGTGGTTGGTCTATGGTGTCTCTGTGACCACAGTTTTGAGTGGTCTGGATTATGTCTGGATCTGGGGGCGGAAGGCCTATCACCTTAAAAGCGGACAACGCTGATTGTTATGTCGATGACTGACTCGCAAAAAACGTTCACTTTACTCAGTATTGTGCTGTTGGCGGGGCTGTTGTATTTGCTGGCGCCGGTGCTGTTCCCTTTTTTGGTGGCTTTGGCATTAGCCTATTTGGGTGATCCGCTGGTTGATATGTTGGAAGCACGCAAGTTATCGCGTAGTGTTTCTGTGATGGTGGTTTTTTGCGGCTTATTCCTGGGAATATTTTTAGTGTTTGTTTTTGTGGTTCCAGCGCTGCAACAGGAATTGGTGGCATTGTTGAAAAAAATGCCGGCTTATATTGATTGGCTACAGGAGACTATGTTGCCTTGGTTGCAGGCGCAGTTTTTAATTGAACTACCAGCCTGGGATCTGAGCAGCTTAAAGCAGGCAATTAGCAGCCACTGGCAATCGGTGGGCGGTGTTGCCGCCGGAGTGATGGAGTCGGTGTCTCGTTCTGGCCTGGTCTTGCTCGGCTGGTTTGCCAACCTGGTGCTGGTTCCGGTGTTGACCTTTTACCTGTTGCGCGACTGGGATCTGTTGGTGGCACGCATCCATGAACTGGTTCCGCGTCGTTCCGAACGGACTATAGTGCATCTGGCGACGGATTGTGACGAGGTGCTGGGTGCGTTTATGCATGGTCAGTTGCTGGTGATGTTAGCGCTGGGCACGATTTATAGTATTGGCCTGTGGCTGGTTGGCCTGGATATGGCATTTTTGATTGGGGTGCTGGCGGGCTTGGTCAGCTTTGTGCCTTACCTGGGGTTTATTATCGGCATGTTGGTGGCTGGTATTGCCGCCTTGATGCAGTTTCAGGACGTCATTCATCTATTCTATGTGTTACTGGTGTTTGGCTTCGGGCAGACATTGGAATCATTCTTGCTGACGCCTTATCTGCTTGGTGATCGTATTGGCCTGCATCCAGTGGCGGTGATATTCGCGGTGATGGCCGGTGGCCAGTTGTTTGGTTTTGTCGGGGTGTTGCTGGCCTTGCCGGCGGCGGCAGTGGTAATGGTGTTGTTGCGCCATGCCCATGAACGTTACGTCAGCAGTGAGCTTTATGCAGATAAGCAACAGGATTGATCAGTGCCAGTGAGTAATACTGTAAAACAGTTGCCATTGAGCATGTGGCTGCGTGAAGGGGCGAACTATGAAAATTATTTTGCCTCAGTCAATCGTCAGCTGTTGGCCAGTTTGAAAAGTGGTGATGAACAGTTTGTGTTTCTCTGGGGCAACGCGGCGGTCGGTAAGACCCATCTGTTGCAGGCGGCCTGTCATGTGGCGACTGACAGGGGGGAGGGTAGTGTCTATCTGCCTATGAATGAGGCGGCGCAGTTTGTCCCTGGGATGCTTGAGGGGCTGGAGCAGATGTCGTTGGTGACGATTGATGATGTCGAGGCGATTGCCGGTAATAGGGATTGGGAAATGGCGTTGTTTAATCTCTATAACCGTATTCGCGAAGGCACAGGTAGGCTGCTGCTGGCAGCAAGCAAACCTTTACCTGAGCTTGGGTTGCTGTTGCCTGACCTGCAGTCGCGCCTTGGTTGGGGACTTGTTTATCAAGTGCAGGCTATGAGCGATGCTGAAAAACTGCTGGCACTGAAACTGCGCGCCGATAGCCGTGGCTTTGAACTGCCTGATGAGGTGGCTAATTACTTATTGCGCCACTATCAGCGTCAGACCTCGGCGCTGTTTGAGTTGCTGGAGCGATTGGACCAACTTTCGCTGGCTGAGCAGCGGCGTCTGACTATTCCTTTCGTCAAACAGGTTATCGAGGCTGAAGAGTAATAACGATGGATTTAGCAAAAGTTGTCACAGAAAACGTCCGCGCCGCATTGGCTGAAGATATTGGTAGCGGTGACCTGACAGCTGCTTTGATCCCGGTTGAGGCCATGGCCCGAGCGGTGGTCATTAGTCGCGAAGTGGCAGTGATCTGTGGTCGGCCCTGGGTGGATGAGGTGTTCGCACAGCTTGATCAACGGGTTGAGATTGACTGGCGGGTGCAGGAGGGCGAAAAGGTTGCCGCCAATCAGGAACTATTTCATGTAAGTGGCAGTACCCGAGCCTTGCTGACAGGTGAGCGGACGGCGCTGAATTTTCTGCAGACACTGTCTGCGACAGCCACTGAGGCACAGCGTTATGCCGATGTGGTTGCTGGACTGGATGTCAAAATTCTCGATACCCGCAAGACCATTCCTGGTCTGCGCAATGCGCAGAAATACGCGGTCAGCTGTGGTGGCTGTTTTAATCACCGTCATGGGCTGTATGACGCGGTGTTGATCAAAGAAAACCATATCCTTGCTGCCGGTTCAATTACGGCCGCTGTGACCAAAGTGCGTCCCTATGCCCGGGGCAAGGCAGTCGAAATTGAAGTAGAAAATTTGGCAGAGCTGCGCGAGGCGCTGGCGGTTGAAGCTGAGATTATTATGCTCGATAACTTTAGTTTTGAGCAGATAGGCGCAGCGGTAGCGATCAACCAGGGACGGTCCAAACTGGAAGTGTCGGGCAATGTCTGCCTTGATGGCTTGAGGCCGTTGGCAGAAACGGGGATTGATTATATCTCCACGGGTGCATTGACCAAACATGTCCACGCGGTGGATCTTTCTATGCGCTTTTTATAGCCATTTGTTTTTTATTTAATAAGATGCTTGGCTGGGAGTGGTTATCTATTCTGCCGTGGTCTATTCTTGCTTGTGTTATTCGTCGGTGTCTCGTGGTACGGTTTGTTGGATTGGATTGGATTGGATTGGATTGGATTGGATTGGATTGGATTGGATTGGATTGGATTGGATTGGATTGGATTGGATTGGATTGGATTGGATTG